>Ga0209642_10001502_pt1 | contig 15510 bp, 9 predicted proteins | sample RifCSP19_2_FD_184025 | JGI IMG/M metagenome (GOLD analysis project Ga0209642, IMG submission 184025) | Soil microbial communities from Rifle, Colorado - Rifle CSP2_sed 19_2 (SPAdes) (version 2) | ecosystem: Environmental > Terrestrial > Deep subsurface > Rock core/Sediment | place: Rifle... | reverse complement strand
AGCTTCACGTATTCGTGGTCCTCCCCCCTCCACCGGTCTAGGACGGAAGTGACCTCGAGGGGGCGCTCCCCCATGGTGAAGGACCGCGGCGTCTCTCCCGCGCAATACCCCTCGTAGCAGACGACCCGGACCTTCATCGCGCTCCTCCCGGCTTGCGCAGGGCCTCTCGCGGATATTTTCTCACGGTTTGCCATGGGTTGTCTTCCGCACCGGCTGCGGGGTGACGGGACGTTCGTTTTTGCCGCTTCCGGAAACGGACCGCGGAGGGGTATCATCGTACGGGGTGATGGGGAGAAGCCACGGGGCGCAGCGCGTTCGCCCCGCGTCCGGGGCCGTCGGCACGGCAAGGGGGGGAACCCCCGGGGAAGGTAAATGATAAGATGAAGTCTTGATACATGCGCGGGCAGGCTTAGCGGAACGCATCGGTATTTCCACGCACCACGAAAGGGGAATGAGATGGGGAAGAACCTGCGAAACAGGATTCTCGGCGCCTCTCTGGCCACCCTGCTTGTGCTCCCGGCCGGATGCGCCACCAACCCCGACGGGACCACCGAGTACAAGAGGACCGCAATCGGCGCCCTGGCAGGCGGTGCGGTCGGCGCGGGGGCCGGCGCGCTCATCGGGGGGAAGAAACGGGCCGGCCGCGGCGCGCTGATCGGCGGCGTGACCGGGGCGGTGGTCGGCGGAGCGATCGGCAACTACATGGACCGCCAGGCCGCCGAGTTGAAGAGGCGCCTTCCGGATGCGGCGGTGGAGCGGCAGGGGGACAAGCTCTACGTCGCCCTTCCCTCCGGGATCCTCTTCGACGTCGACAAGGACCAGGTTCGGCCCGAAGCCAAACAGTCGCTCACGACGGCTGCCGATGTGCTGATCAAGTACCCGGATACGTACGTGACGGTGGAGGGGCACACCGACTCCACCGGCTCCAACGAGCACAACCAGTCGCTTTCCGAGCGCCGGGCGATGCGGGTCCGGGACGTCCTCGCCGATAGCGGGGTTCCCCCCCAGCGGCTCAGCGCGCGCGGGTACGGGGAGACCGACCCGATCTCCGACAACTCGACGCCGGAAGGACGGCAGTTGAACCGGCGGGTCCAGCTGGAGATCCGGCCGAACGAGAAACTGCAGGCGCAGCAGAAGCAGGGGGGGTAGCCGCTTTCCCCCCGGCGCCCCTTTCCCCGCGAAGGGGGTTTCCGGGGGGACCCCCGCATTCCGTTCGGAAAACCGATCAGGGGGCGACTCTCGTGGAGTACGGATCTCTTGCCTGGCGTTCGATCAACGCCATCCGGTTTCTCTCCGTAGACGCGGTGCAGAAGGCGAAATCCGGTCATCCCGGCACTCCCATGGCGCTTGCCCCGCTGTCGTACCTTCTCTGGACGAGAACCCTCCGGTACAACCCGAAGAATCCGGACTGGCCCGGCAGGGACCGGTTCATCCTCTCCTGCGGGCACGCGTCGATGCTCCTGTACTCCCTGCTGTACCTCACCGGGTTCGACCTTCCCCTCGAGGAGCTCAAGGCGTTCCGCCAGTGGGGGAGCAAAACGCCGGGGCACCCGGAGGCGGGGCACACTCCAGGGGTCGAGGTAACCACCGGGCCTCTCGGGCAGGGGATCGGAAACGCCGTGGGGATGGCGATGGCGTCGCGGTTGCTGGCCCACCGGTTCAACCGCCCCGGGCACGAGATCGTGTCCCACCGGATCGTGGCGCTGTGCTCCGACGGGGACCTCATGGAGGGGGTTGCCTCCGAGGCCGCGTCGCTGGCCGGGTTCCACCGGCTCGGCAACCTCGTCGCCTTCTACGACGACAACCGGATCACGATCGAGGGGTCGACCGACCTGGCGTTTCGCGAGGACGTCGCCGGCCGGTTTCGCTCCTACGGCTGGAACGTCCTGACGGTCGCCGACGGGAACACCGATCTCGAGGGGACCTCGGCGGCGATCGGGGCGGCCTTTGCGGAGAGGGAGCGACCGACGCTCGTGATCGTACGGACGACCATCGCCTTCGGAAGCCCGAACAAGCAGGACACCGCGGAAGCTCACGGATCCCCCCTCGGGGAGAAGGAGGTGGCGCTCACGAAGGAAGCGCTCGGCTGGCCGAAGGAGCCGGATTTTTTCGTTCCCGGCGACGTCCTGGCGCACTTCCGGGAGGCGATTCCCCGCGGGGAGGCGATGGAGCGTGAGTGGCGCCTCAAGATGGCGGCGTACATGAGCGCCCATCCGGACCTGGCCATGGAATGGGAACGGGTCATGTGGGGGGATCTTCCGGAGGGTTGGGAGAAGGACCTCCCTTCCTTCTCCCCCGGGGCCGGCACGATGGCGACGCGGAAGGCGTCGGGGAAAGTGATCAATGCGATCGCCCGGAGGGTCCCCGAGCTTGCGGGGGGGTCGGCCGATCTCGCCCCGTCCACGGAGACGCTGATCGAAGGGGGCGGGGAGTTCCTCCCGGACGCCTCTCCGGGGGGGAGGAACTTCCACTTCGGCGTGCGCGAGCACGGGATGGGGGCGATCCTCAACGGGATGTCGCGCCACGGGGGGGTGATCCCGTACGGGGCCACGTTCCTGATCTTCTCCGACTATATGCGGGCCTCCATCCGCCTGGCGGCGCTTTCGGGTGTCCGGGTGATCTACGTCTTCACCCACGATTCCGTGGGGCTCGGCGAGGACGGCCCCACCCACCAGCCGATCGAGCATCTGCCGTCGCTGCGGGCGATCCCGAACCTGTACGTCTTCCGGCCGGCGGACGCCAACGAGACGGCAGCGGCGTGGAAGATGGCGATGGAGCGGTCCACGGGACCCTCCGCGATCGCGCTCACCCGGCAGAGCGTCCCGATCCTTCCCCCGGAGGAGGTGTTCCGCGATGGAAACGTATACCGGGGCGCGTACATCCTCAAAGAAGGGGGGAAGGGCCATCCCGCGGTGATTCTGCTGGCCTCCGGCTCGGAGGTGCACGTTGCCCTGGGGGCCGCCGAACTCCTGGAGACGGAAGGGATATCCTCGCGGGTGGTGAGCTTCCTTTGCTGGGAACGGTTCGAGGAGCAGCCCGACCTGTACCGCCAGTCCCTGCTTCCGTCGTCGGTTCGCGCGAGGGTTTCGGTGGAGGCGGCGGCGACCTTCGGGTGGGACCGGTACCTGGGCGGCGGCGGTGCCTCCGTGGGAATCGACCGATTCGGCGCCTCGGCGCCTGCGGCGCGCATCTTTCAGGAGCTGGGAATCACACCCGAAAACGTCGCGGCCCTGGCGAAGGCCTTGCTCGGGAAAGCGTAGAGGTGCTGTGCTTTCCGAAATACGGCACTGTGACCCGGGGCGCGGCGGGGGATTCCTCGAAGCATGGGCGGGGGCACTCCTCTCCCGCATCCCGGTGGGCGGGGACACTCCTCAACGTGTAACTTGAGATAGGAATGTCCCCGGAGGGTCCCCGGGAAATCGCATCGAGCGGGCGCAGTTTCGCGGGTGCCGAAAAAGCGTAGCAAGCCGAAGGAGTGGGGGCGCAGTGAGGTTAAGCCACGAACGGAGCCCCCCTCCGAGGCTGCGGAGCGATCGCCGCCCGCGGGCCCCGGGCACGATACGAGGCCGTAACTACGATACGCTGCACTAAGGAACCGGTATCGAATTTTTCCCGGGAAAGGAGCGTGCATGGGAACGAATCCTCTCGTGGAACTGCGGAAGCTCGGCCAGAGCCCGTGGCTGGACTTCATCGAGCGCGGGCTGATCTCTTCGGGAGGGCTGATGCGCATGGTGTCGGGAGACGGGATCACGGGGGTCACCTCCAACCCGACGATCTTCGAGAAGGCGATCTCCGGGGGCCGGGAATACGACCACCAGATCCGGGCCCTGGCGGACCGGGGCGCCGGCGTGATGGAAGCGTACAAGGAGATCGTGGCGGAAGACATCCGGAATGCCGCCGACGTGCTGCGGCCGGTCTACGACGCCTCTTCCGGTGCGGACGGCTACGTCTCCCTCGAGGTCGACCCGGACCTGGCGTACGACACCGACCGGACGATCGCGAGGGCGGAGGAACTGTTCCGGGCGGTTTCGCGCCCGAACGTCCTCATCAAGATCCCCGGCACCCGGGAGGGCCTGCCCGCGATCGAGGAGACCATCGCCCGGGGCATTCCGGTGAACGTGACTCTCATCTTTTCCGTGAAGCGGTACGAGGAGGTGGCCGGGTCGTACATCCGCGGTGTAGAGCGGCTTGCTGCCCAGGGAAAAAACCCTGCTCGCGTCGCCTCGGTGGCCTCCTTTTTCGTTTCCCGCGTGGACACGGCGGTGGACAAGCTCCTCGACGAGGTGATCCCCCGGTGGCCGGGCTCGCCCAAGGCCGAGACGGCGATCTCCCTGAAAGGGAAGGTGGCGGTGGCCAACGCGGGGCTGGCGTATGCGAAGTTCCGGGAGATCTTTTCTGCCCCCCGTTGGAAAACACTTGCCTCGAAGGGGGCCAGGGTGCAGCGACCGCTGTGGGCGAGCACGGGCACGAAGAACCCGAAGTACTCCGACGTGCTCTACGTCGAGGAGCTGATCGGACCCGACACCGTCAACACGATGCCCCTGGCGACGATCGACGCCTTTCGCGACCACGGGAAGGTCACGGACACGTTGACAGGCAAGGAGAAGGAGGCGAAAGAGGTTCTTGACGACCTCGGGCTCCTCGACATCGGGATCGAGGAGGTATGCGAGAAGCTGGTCCGGGACGGCGTCCGCAGCTTCGCGGACTCCTACCGCGCGCTTCTTGGGGCGATCGAGAAGAAGCTCGCCGAGGCGAAGGTGGCCTGAACCGAAAACCCCTGAAGCGGAATTGCCGGAGGTCGACAGATGCGGATCGCGATGGTGGGATTGGGGAAGATGGGTCTCAACATGACCCGCCGGCTGCTCCGCGGAGGGCACGAAGTGGTCGCCGCCGACCGCTCCGCGAATGCGGTCAGGGAGGCCGCCCGCGAGGGGGCCCTCCCGGCTGCGTCGGTCGCCGATGCGGTTGCGATCCTTTCCCCCCCGAGGGTGGTGTGGCTCATGGTCCCGGCCGGTCCGCCCGTGGACGAGAACGTGGAACTTCTCGCCGGGACCCTCGAGGCCGGGGACGTGGTTGTGGACGGCGGGAACTCGCTCTACAAGGAAGCGCCCCGACGGGCGAAGCGTCTTGCCGAGCGCGGGGTCCGGTTTCTCGACGCCGGGACCAGCGGCGGGATCTGGGGGCTTGCCAAGGGGTACTGTCTCATGGTCGGGGGGGACGAGGACGCCTTCCGTGTCGTGAACCCGATCCTTGCAACGCTTGCCCCGCCCGGGGGATACGCCCACATGGGACCGCACGGAGCCGGCCATTTCGTGAAGATGGTCCACAACGGCATCGAGTACGGCATGATGCAGTCGTACGCCGAGGGGTTCGAACTTTTGTCATCCGCCCCCTTTTCGCTCGACCTGCGGGCGATCGCCTCCCTGTGGAACCAGGGGAGCGTCGTCCGGTCCTGGCTTCTGGAACTTGCCGAACGGGCATTGGAAAAAGACCCTGCCCTCTCTGGGCTTTCCCCGTACGTGGAAGATTCGGGGGAAGGGCGCTGGACGGTCGAGCAGTCCATCGAGGCGGGTGTTCCTCTCCCTTCCATCGCCCTTTCCCTCTACATGAGGTTCTTCTCCCGGCAGGACAATTCCTTCGCGATGCGGATGCTGGCTGCTCTGCGCAACGAGTTCGGGGGGCATGCGGTAAAGACGGCGTCTGCCCGGCCGAAGAAGGGGAAGCGGAATGGCTGAGGAGGGGAAAAAACCGGCCGCGGCCCCCCTTTCCCAGGAGGCATCAGCCGCCGCGATCCCCCCCCCGTGCCTTCTCGTCATTTTCGGGGCTTCGGGGGATCTGACGAAGCGGAAGCTCGTCCCGGCCCTGTTCGGGCTCTTCCGGGAGAAACTCCTTCCCGAGGGGTTCGCCGTCCTGGGGGTGTCGCGCACCCCGTACCCGGACGACGCGTTCCGCGACCACCTGCGGGACGGGATCCGGGATCTCCAACCGGAGAAGTTCGACCCCGCCTCCTGGGACGCCTTCGCGAAAAGGCTCTACTACCAGCCAGGGGACATCGGGGACCCGGAGAGCACAAAGGCTTTGGCCGCGCCGAAGTTCTACGACCCCCTTATCCGACGGATCGGGGAGGCGGGGCTTGCCGCCGCCTCGGAGGACCTGCCCGGCTACCGGCGCGTGGTGATCGAGAAACCGTTCGGCCGCGACCTGGCGAGTGCCCGGGAGCTCACGAAAGTGGTCTCGGGAGTCTTCCGGGAGGACCAGGTCTACCGGATCGACCACTACCTCGGGAAGGAGACGGTCCAGAACATCCTCGTTTTCCGGTTCGGCAACGAGATCTTCGAGCCGATCTGGAACCGGAACTACATCGACCACGTCCAGATCACGGTGGCCGAGACGCTCGGGGTGGAAAGCAGGGGGGACTACTACGAGGAGGCGGGGGCCGTGCGGGACATGATCCAGAACCACCTGCTGCAGCTCCTCGCGCTCGTGGCGATGGAGCCCCCGATCTCGCTTTCCGCCGAGGACGTGCGGGACGAGAAGGTGAAGCTCCTCCGCTCGCTCGATCCGATCCCCGACGAGGCCGTGGGCGAGGTGTGCGTGCGGGGACAGTACACCACCGGGGAGGTCGGCGGGCAGAGGGTCGCATCTTACCGCCAGGAGAAGAACGTCTCCCCCGGGTCCCTGACCGAGACGTACACCGCCCTGAAACTCTCGATCGACAACTGGCGGTGGGGCGGGGTCCCGTTCTACCTCCGCACGGGGAAGCGCCTGGCCCGGGGGGTCTCCGAGATCGCGATCCGGTTCCGCCCCGTTCCCTATCTCCTGTTCGGTGATACGGCGTGCGGCCAGCTGGAGTCGAACGTCCTGGTCCTCAACATCCAGCCCGAGGAGGGGATCTTTCTCAAGGTGGGGGCGAAGTCCCCGGGTCCTTCGATCTGCGTGAAGCCGGTGGAGTTCCAGTTTACCTACGAGCGCGCCTTCGGGGCCAAGAGCCAGCCCGCCTACGGGAGGCTCCTGCTCGACGCGATGCTCGGCGATGCGACGCTCTTCCCCAGGGACGACACGGTGAGGATCTCCTGGTCGCTCCTTGGCCCCCTCCTCTCCCGGTGGGAGGAGAACCCGGGGCGCGACCTGTTCTTCTACCCGGCGGGGAGCTTGGGCCCCCGGGAGGCCGACAAGATCCTGGGCCGGGAGGGGAGGCAGTGGCGGATCCCGTGACGCATGCAGGGGACGACCCGTCCGGCAGGCTCTTCGTGCTTTCCTCGCCGGAGGAGCTGGCCCGGGCGGCGGCGGGGCGGCTTTGGGGGATCGCGCGGGAGCGGGCGACAGTCTTGGGCCGGACCGGGAAAGGGACGAAAAGGGTTTCCCTGGCCCTCTCCGGAGGGAGAACCCCCCGCCTCACGCTTGCGGCCCTTTCCTCCGAGCCGTACCGGGACCGGTTCCCGTGGGATCTCGTCCATTTCTACCAGGTCGACGAGCGTTGGGTTTCCCCCGGCGACCCGGCGAGCAACCAGCGGATGCTGCGGGAGTCGCTCATGTCCTGCGCCCCCGTCCCCCCGGATCACTTCCACCCGGTCGACACCTCCCTGCCCGACCCGCGGGAGGGAGCGCGCAGGTATGAAGAGACGCTCCGGCGCGCTTTCCGGGGGACCCCTGGTGACTTCCCCCGGTTCGACGCGATCTTGCTGGGGCTGGGGGCCGACGGGCACACCGCATCGCTGTTCCCCGGTTCCGTCGCTCTGGAGGAGGAAACCGCCTGGGTGGTGCAGACCGAGGGGGGGGATCCACCCGCTCCCCGCGTCACCCTGACGCTCCCCGTGCTGAACGCGGCCTCCCAGGTGATCTTCCTGGTGAGCGGGAAGGAGAAGGCCCGGGTTCTGGGGGAGGTCCTGTCGGGAAGGGGAGGGGAGCTGCCCGCCTCCCGGGTTTCCCGCCGCCGCGTCGCTCCTTGGCGGGAAGTCCCCGCCGGCCCGCAGGGCAGGCGGGAATGGACGAGGGAAGGAGGACGGCACCGGATGAGGATCCTTGCGGGAGACGTGGGGGGCACGAAAACGAACCTCGCGCTCTTTCTCCGGGAAGGAAGCACGTTGCGCCGGAAGGAACTCCGGTCGTTCCCGAGCGGCGGGTACCCGGACCTGGAATCGATCCTCACGGAGTTTCTCGCCGGGAAACCCGGGGTCGACGCGGTCTGCATCGGCGTGGCGGGGCCGGTGGTGTCCGGGCGAAGCCGGGTGACCAACCTCCCGTGGGTCGTGGACGAGGATTCGGTGAGAACCGCCATCGGGGCGCCGCGCGCATTCCTCATCAACGACCTGCAGGCGACCGCCTTCTCCGTTGCGTACCTCCCGGGCGAGAGCCTGGCCGTCCTCCAGGGGGGGAAGGCCGACCCGCGGGGGAACGTCGCGGTAATCGCCGCGGGAACCGGCCTCGGCGCGTCGTTCCTCGTGTGGGCAGGAACGCGGTACCTGCCGGTCGCTTCGGAGGCAGGGCACGCCGATTTCGCTCCAAGGGACGAGCGTGAGGTGCGGCTGTTCCATTACCTGAAAGGGCGGCACGGTCGCGTCAGCGTGGAGCGGGCGGTGTCGGGCCCGGGGCTGCACGCGATCTACCGGTTTCTGCGCGAGTCCGAGGGAATGGCGGAATCCCCGGAGATCGAGGCGCTCCTCGCCGCGGAGGACCCGCCGCACGTCATCTCGCAGGAGGGGCTTTCCGGGCGGTCGGGTGCCTGCCGCGAGGCCCTGCGGATCTTCTCGTCCCTCTACGGGGCGCAGGCGGGAAACCTCACCCTTCAGATGATGGCGACGGGAGGGGTGTCCCTGGGAGGAGGGATCGCCCCCTCGATCCTCCCGATCCTCTCGGAAGGTACGTTTCTCGAATCGTTCCTCTCCAAGGGGAGATTCCGGCAGTTCCTCTCGAGAGTGCCGGTCAAGGTGATCCTGGACGACAAGGCCGCGCTGCTCGGAGCGGCGCACTTCGCCTTCGCGGGGGAGGGGGTGGCCGGTTGACGAAGACCCGCAGGCTCCCAAGGATCGTGCTGGCCTCCGACCACGGGGGGGTGGCGATGAAGGCGGACCTTCTCCGGTTCCTGTCGGGCAAGGGCTACGTCGTCCGGGACCTGGGGACGGACACTCCCGACCCGGTGGATTACCCCGACTACGGATTCGCCGCCGCCGCGTGGATCCGGCGGGGGGAGGCCGACCGGGCCATCCTCCTCTGCAAGTCGGGCATCGGGATGGCGATCGCGGCGAACAAGGCGAAGGGCGTGCGGGCGGCGCTGGTGTCGACCGTGCCGGACGCCTTGCTGTCCCGGCGTCACAACGACGCCAACGTGCTCGTCCTGGGCGCCCTCGAGGTCCCGCCCCGCCGGGCACGCAGCATCGTGACGACGTGGCTTGCGACCCCCTTCGACGGGGGGCGCCATCGCCGCCGGGTGGAGAAGATCCGGCGCTACGAGAAGGCCCACTGGAAGGAGTGAGGGGGAGAGCGTCTCCCGTCAGGGTTTACGGGTCCCCGCCCCCGATGACCCTGCGCAAGGCCGCCGCGAGGGTTCCGACCCGGTACGGTTTCGGGAGAAACCCCGCGGCCCCGGCCGACAGGAGGCTCTGGGGCCCTCCTTCCACGGCGTACCCCGAGGAGAGAAGGATCCGGGCGGAGGGGTCGATCTCCTTCAGCCGGTGGAACGTCTCCTCCCCGCCCATCCCGGGCATGATCATGTCGAGGATGACCGCCGCGATCTCCCCGCGTTTCTCCGAGAAGGTCTTCACGGCCTCGAGGCCGTTCCCGGCCGTGAGGACCCGGTAGCCGAGCCTGCCGAGCATCTCCACCGCGAGCTGGCGCAGCGACTCCTCGTCGTCGACGAAAAGGACCGTCTCCGTTCCGCCGACCGGTTCCTCCGGGACGGGGGAAGGCGAAGGCGATATCTTCTTCGGGGAGGCGGGCAGCAGCACCCGGAACGTCGTCCCCTCCCCTGGGGTGCTCCGGACGACCAGGTACCCTCCGTGGTTTTTCACGATGCCGTAGGCCATCGCCAGTCCCATCCCGCTTCCTTTCCCCGGTTCCTTGGTGGTGAAGAACGGCTCGAAGATGCGCGGGATGTTTTCCGGAGGGATTCCCATGCCGGTATCGGAGAGGAGGAGCAAGACGTACTTCCCGCGCGGCGCCCCCTCGGGGGCTCCCTCCTCGTCTCCCGAAAACGTCTCGTGGCGCGTCCCGAGCGTGAGGATTCCGCCATCGGGCATGGCGTCGCGGGCGTTGATGCACAGGTTGAGGACCGTCTGCTCCAGCTGGCCGGCGTCCCCCTCGACGGCCGAAAGGCCATCGGCCAACTCCGTCCGGATCTCGATCGACCGGTCGAAGGTATGGCGAATCATGGAAACGACCTTCCCCACGACCTGGTTGAGGTCGACCGGCCGTACCTCGTACTTGCCGCCCCGCGCGAACCCGAGGAGCTGGGTGGTGAGGTCGGACGCGCGCAGCCCCGCCCGTTCGATGGCTTCGATCTCCTCCGCCCCCGCGTCCCCGATCCGGGCCTTGAGCAGCGAGGTGTATCCCATGATCGCCTGGATGATGTTGTTGAAGTCGTGGGCGATCCCGCCCGCGAGCGTCCCCACCGCCTCCATCTTCTGGATGTTCCGCAGCTGCTCTTCGAGGTGTCTCTGCTCGGTGATGTCGATTCCGGTCCCGATTACCCAGACCACCTCGCCCCGTTCATCTCTCGTGACGGAGTTGTTCCAGCGGATGTTCCGTTCCCCTCCGTTGCGCATGCGCCACGGGTTTTCGTAGTACGGGAAGATGTCCTTTTCGCCAAGCTGGGAGAACGCCTCCCGGATCGGGGCGACAACCCGCTCGGGGAGAAGGAGGTCCCAGATGCGCTTTCCCCGGACCTCGCTCTCCCGCCACCCGGTCACCTCCTCGCATTTCCGGTTGAAGAGCAGGATCCTTCCCTCCCGGTCCATCACCACGATCAGGACGTTCGCGACGGCCAGGATCCTGGAGGAGAAGTCCTTTTCCCTCCGGAGGGCCTCCTCGGCGTCCTTCCGCCGGGTGATGTCGGTGATCTGTCCCAGCGCGAGGTCCTCCGAAACCGGGAAGACGTCGAGCAGACCCCAGAAATGCGTCCCGTCCTTCCGTTTCCGGAGAACTTCCGTCTCCACCGGCCGACCGGTGCGCAGAACGGTTTCGTAGGGGTCATCCTCTCCCGGAGAAACGGCGTGATCGGAAACGGCAAGGCGCAGGAATTCCTCTCTCGGGTATCCGTAGAGCCGCAGGCAGCCCTCGTTCACGTCGTGGAATCGCCCGTCCTTCCCCACCGTGACTGCAGGAGGGCCCTGCTCGAACAGGAGGCGGTACTTCTCCTCGGAGGCGCGAAGACGCGTGACCATGCGGTACTTTTCGATCGCCATCGCCATCTGGTCCGGGATGCTCCCCAGCCTCTCCACCGTCGCAAGGGAGTACGCTCCCTTCCGGCGGCTGTTGAAGTTCAGCGTTCCCACGATCCTCTCCCCGACGAAGAGGGGGATCATGAGCCGGGACCTTATCCCTTCCCTCACGAGGACTTCGTTCTCCGCGAACTGGTCCGGGGAGGCCGCCATGTCCGCGTCCAGCCGCGTCATGCGGTGGGAGAGAACCCATCCGGGGGCCGACCGGTCGAGCGGGACGCGGATTCCTGTCCCGAGATCGGTATGTCCCTTCGAGTAGGCACGGATGAGGATGGGGTCCTTCCCTTCCTCGAAGACGGCCACGGAGGTCCGGTCGAAGTCGATCAGTTTTTCCATCTCCTTCGCGATCCGCTCGTGGACCTTCCCGATATCCCAGTCCGACGCGATGAACCGGTTCACCCGCTCGATCGTGCGAAGCCGGGTGATCAGCTGCTGGAGCTGGTTCTCCAGGCCCTTCCGCTCTCCCGTGCCCTGCACGGTGACGACCATTCCCGCCGGGACGCCCCCCTCCCCGGTCACGCGGGAGACCGTCACCCGGCAGTCGGCCTCGCCCCCCGGTTTCGTGTTCAGCCGCGTTTCCTGGGAGACCGTCTTCCCGCTGCGCACCGTGCGAACCATCGCGTCGACAGCTTCCGGAGGAACGGGAAAGAGCCGGTGGAGGGTGGACCCGACCATCTCCGTCCGGGTCCAGCCGAAGAAGAGTTCGGAGGCGTCGTTCCACAGCCGGATCGTTCCCTTAAGGTCGGCAAAGAAGATCACGGCGCCGGCGGCCTGCAGGATGGAGATCCCTTCGTGCGCTTTCCTGCGGGCCCTTCGTTCCTCCTCGGTGGCGAAGGCGATTCCCGTGACGGCTTCCGGGTCTCCCGGGGGGCCTTGCGCTTTCGTGAGGTGTGCCCGGAACCACCGTGCCCGGCTGTCGGCGCACCGGAAACGGAATTCCCACATCGGCACTTCGCCTTCCGCGAGATCCGCACAAAGGCGTTCCAGGTTCTCCCGCCCGTCGGGGAACAGGCGGGAGGCGAAGAGCCCCGGGTTGGCCAGGAGGTCCCGGGCCTCGAACCCGGTGAGGACCTTCACCCCGTTCGTGACGGAAAGCAGCCCGAACTTTCCGGGCCGCAGGGTGAAGACGAACGCCGGGATACCGGACAGCAGGGCACCCAGGAGGTCGTGGCGGGGGAAAGGGCTCATGATCTCTCTATATTGAAGCAGGGATTTTTCCCGCGGCAACTAAAAACGGATCCCTCGCCGTGTGGCGGGTCGGGTTTCCCCTTCGATTTCCTGCGGCCGGTTTGTTGACAACATTCCCCCGCCTTTCATACATAATAGGGAAATTGGGGATGATCCGGCATCGGAGGGATTGCCAGTGGGAGACCCGATCCCGTTTCGCGGGAGGACCCGGAACGACGCCGAACCGTCGGTGTTCGAGATTCCGGCCGCGGTCGTACCGGGAATCGCGCGGATCTGTGCGCTGGGGCTTGGCCTGGACGAACTTCTCGGGGAAACCTGCCGGGAAATCGTGGCCCTGTGCGGTGTCGACGCGTGCTACCTCGTGTCGTACCGGGAGAGGGGCGGCGCTGCGGAGGTCCGCCACTTCACCGGTTCCGGGAATTGGCCGGACCTCCGGGCGGTGTACGGGCCGGGCTCCCTCTGGGACGCCGCGCTCGGGAATCTGCGCGCCCACGGAATCCTGGCGGTGGACGATGTCCTGGCCCTGCCGCCGGACGACCCGGTCCGGGCCCTCCATGAACCGCACTCCGTGCGGTCCCTCCTTCTCGCCCCGCTGAAGTTCGGCAGCGGCCTGGTGGGCCTGCTTGCCCTCCACGGGTACGGCTCCCCCCGGAAATGGGGGCGGGAGGATGTTCGCATCGCGGGAGCCGTGGCCTCCATCCTCTCCGCGGCCCTCGAGCGCCGGAGGATGGAGGAGAGGCTTAGGGCCTCCGAAGCGCGCTACCGGTTCCTCGCCGACAACGCCCTCGACTTCATCTCCCTGCACGATGCGTCCGGGAAGTATCTCTACGCGAGCCCCGCAGCGCACCGGATGCTCGGATACCGTCCCGAAGAGATGGTCGGCTGCGGGAGCGAGGTGTTCCTGCCCCCGGAGGATCGGGAAAGAATGAGCGAAGCGATCCGCCGCCTTGTCGCCGGGGAAACCCCTGCGATGACGATGCAGCACCGCCTCCGGAAGAAGGGCGGGGAATACGCGGAGGTGGAGACGGTCTCCTCGGTTGTGCCGGGGAGCCGCGGGGAGGCGCCCCGGATCCTCCGGATCACGAGGGACATTACGGAGAGGAAGGTGATGGAGAGCCGCCTCTTCGAGAGCCAGAAGCTGGAGACGATCGGAATGCTGGCGGGGGGGGTGGCCCACGAATTCAACAATCTGCTCCTGGGCATCACCGGGACGGCGGAGATGCTCTCCCTGCTGCTCGCGGGGAACGACGAGGCGGCCGGGTATCTCGCCATCATCGACCGGATGGGAACCCGTGCGGCCGAACTCACGCGGCAGCTGCTGGCATACGCCGGCCAGGGGAAACACAGCCCGGAGGTCCTGTCGATCAACCGGATCGTCCAGGAGCAGATCCCGGCGCTCAGGACGGCCCTTCCCCCGTCGGTGGAGGTGACCCTCGACCTTGCCCGGGAGTCCCCCGCGGTCCTGGCGGATGTCATCCAGCTGAAGCAGGTGGTCATGAGTCTGTGCCTGAACGCGGCGGAGGCGATGCCCGATGGCGGGGTTCTCACCCTTCGGACCCGGGGGGCGGAAGAGGATTCCCCCGGCGGGGCCCTCCCCGGGGCGTCCGGCGGAAGCAGGGCGGAACGGACGACCGGCTCCGGGAGATTTTCCCCGGGGACGAAGGCGGTGCTCGAGGTGTCGGACACGGGGTGCGGCATGGATGCGGAAACGGTATCGAGGATTTTCGAGCCGTTCTTCTCGACAAAGTTCCCCGGGCGCGGCATGGGGCTGGCGGCGGTTCGCGGCATCGTGGAGGGCCACGGCGGATCGATCCGGGTGACCTCGGAAGCGGGCAAGGGGACGACGTTCGTCGTCTCGTTCCCCGCTGCGGCCGGGGAGCCTACCGCGGAGGAGGGGAAGGAGACGTTTTCCCTGTGCGGGACGGAGACCATCCTGGTCGCCGAAGACGAGGACGACGTGAGGGCCATGCTCCGCGCCATGCTGGAGTCCTTCGGATACCGGGTCCTGGAGGCCTGCGACGGGAGGGAGGCGGTCGACCTCTACCGGAAGCGGGGCGGGGAGATCGACCTCGTCCTGCTCGACATGATGATGCCCCGGATGACGGGGGAAGAGGCGTTCGCGGAGATTCGCCGGATCTCCCCCTCCGCCAGGGCGGTCCTGGCCAGCGGCTACGACGATCGAGGGAGGATCGCGGAAGTCGTGGCTTCGGGATTTTCGGGGTTTCTCCAGAAACCGTTCCGGCGCCGGGAACTGGGCCAGAAGGTAAGCGAGGCGATGGGAAACGCTCCCCGGGAGGAGGCATCCAACGGGAAATAGGTTCTGTGCGTTCTCGACAATGTTCGCCCTGCTCCTTTTGGGGGCGACCGGGGGATGTTCCCCCCGGACCTATATCGCACAGCGGGTGGCGAATGTCTTGTCGTCCGGGGGGGAGATCTTCAGCACCGACGACGACCCGGATCTTGTGCGGGAGGCAGCTCCTTTCGCGCTCAAGGCGGAGGAGTATGTTCTCTCGCAGGAGCCCGCCCACCGGGGTTTGCTCGCCTCCCTGAGCCGGGGGTTCACGCAATACGCTTCCGCGTTCGTCCTGCAGGACGCGCTGGAGGAGAGGGACAGGGAGCGGGCGGACGCCGGCACGGACAGGGCGAAACGCCTCCTCCTGCGGGCGAAGGAGTATGGCATGAGGGGTCTCGAGGCCGCACATCCCGGTTTCGGGAACCGGCTTCCGGCCGACCCGAAGGCGGCGGCAGCGATGACGGGGAAGGAGGATGTCCCCCTGCTGTTCTGGACCGCCGCTTCCTGGAGCCTTTCGATCTCCCTCTCGGGGGCCGACCCCCACATGCTCGCCGACCTGCCCCGGTGCGAATCGCTCATGCGCAGAGCCCTTGC
>Ga0209642_10001496_pt1 | contig 15536 bp, 14 predicted proteins | sample RifCSP19_2_FD_184025 | JGI IMG/M metagenome (GOLD analysis project Ga0209642, IMG submission 184025) | Soil microbial communities from Rifle, Colorado - Rifle CSP2_sed 19_2 (SPAdes) (version 2) | ecosystem: Environmental > Terrestrial > Deep subsurface > Rock core/Sediment | place: Rifle... | reverse complement strand
CCCATATTTTTTTGGAAGTATGTAGATTTCGGTCTTACGTTAGAGTACTACGGCATTGTTTATCTTTGTACTTTATGTATTAAAGAATTAATGATGGTTCTTCAAAAAAATATGGGGTTGGTACAAACTATTATTGAGAAGCATAGGGATCTGTTTAATTTTGAATTCGTAGCTCCGGTGATAACTTCCCCTATCCCTGTGGCTAATCCAATAGATGATATTAAAAAAATTCAGGAAGTTGCCCGTAACATTGAAGATAAGATTAAGCAGGTAATAGATGTCTATCAACCTAGTGCTAATCCTGCTAACAGCGATAATCTTGATCCTGTTGGGAACGATCCTAGTTCTAACTTACCAACTGATGAACCAGTATCAAAAGAAAAATCCAACAATACAGTTGTTATTAGAACAAAACAGAGAACTCTTAAACAGGATACAGGCTCCGGACGCGAGAACATTCCAGGCTTTACAGGCTTCAAATCTTCCGATACCTGATGAAATAAAATATGTACCAAAAGATGATGAAAGTGAAGCTGCTCAGTTAAGAGGATTGGCTGGTTCTGGAGATGTTCTCTACAACGAAGACGAAGAAATTAGAGGTCATGCCCTCGAAACCTTCGGTGCTTCAATCGACTGGCCTGTTCACGGAAGACAAGAGAGCAGCTGAAAAATTTAGAGATAAATTAGCTGCTGATGCTTTAGAGAAATTTACTAGGATGCAAAGTGATCGTTGGCGACAGGAACGTCAATGGTACTTAAATCTTGCATTCTATTTTGGACAACATTATGTGAAATTTCGTAGTGTTAGTCCAAGTAATTTTGATTTATATGTTCCTCCTGCACCTTATTACAAGGTACGTCCTACTATTAATCACGTACGTAAAGTTATCCGTCGTGAAATAGCTCGACTTACAGCGCAGAAACCTAATGCATATGTAATGCCTGCTAGTACTGATGATAGGGATATCTTTGCAGCTCAAGCAGGAGAACAAATATGGGACTCCCTGTGGCGAAAACATAAATTTAATAGAGTGCTACGTCAAGCTGTTTTTTGGCAAGCTGTATGTGGAAATGGGTTTGTTAAACAGTACTGGGATTGGACAAAAAAAGATAATTTAAATGAAGAAGATGGAGATATCTGCATGATGGCAGTTACTCCATTTCATGTGTACGTACCAGATTTAAAAGAAGAAAACATAGAAGAACAACCTTATGTAATGCATGCTCAGGTACGACCAAAAGAGTGGATTAGAAATTATTTAGGTGTAGAACCTGATGATCGTAGAATGAGTGAAGTAGATACGACACTTCTAAATATAATGGGTATTAATCAGCTTAATAAAAAAGATTTAGGTATTGTTCTTGAAGTTTGGATGAAACCTGGAATTATTCCCAATTTGCCAGAAGGAGCTATTTTTACTATAGCAGCAACTCAGATAGTTCAAGGATTTGAAGGATGGCCATACTCTCATAATCAGTATCCTCTTTCTAAATTAGATGCTATACCTACTGGTAAGTTCTATAATGATTCCATTTTAACTGATTTAATTCCTTTACAACGAGAATTAAACCGTACTCGTGGGCAAATTACTGAAGCTAAAAATAGAATGGCTAAGCCACAGTTATCGGCAGAAGAAGGATCTATTAGAGCTGCTTCTATCACTAGTGAACCTGGTCAAATTATTTTCTACAAAATGGGATACCAGCGCCCAGAGCCTATTCCAATGCAGAATCTTCCATCTTATGTAGGCGAAGAAGTTAATAGAATCTATACAGATATCGCTGATTTATCAGGACAGCATGAAGTAAGTCAGGGTACTACTCCCCCAGGACTTACAGCAGCTACAGCTATCTCATTCTTAGAAGAACAAGATGAGTCAATGATTTCTGTACATTTTGATTCTTTAGAAGAAGCCATAGAGAAAACGGCATTTCAGTGTTTGACGTATGTTAAAGATTATTGGGATGAAGAACGAACTATTAAAATTGTAGGTGTGGATAGATCTTTTGATGTTCAGACTTTTAAAGGCTCTGATCTTAGAGATAATACTGATATTCGTGTTGAGGCTGGTTCTGCATTACCTACTAGCAGGGCAGCTAAACAAGCATTTATTATGGATCTTATGAAAATGGGCTTCATTCCCCCGCAAGAGGGTCTAGAAATTATGGAAATTGGTGGACTTAATAGAATTTATGAACGTATTCAGGTAGATGTGCGACAGGCACAACGTGAAAATCTTAAGATGGCTGTAACAACAGAACAGGATCTTTTAGCCTTTAATGAAGCATGGTTACAGGAGCAACAGTCTGTTACTAGATCAACAGATGATAATCAACCTTTACAGCCACCCTTAATTATTCCTGTTAATACTTGGGATAATCATCAGGTACATATTGAAATTCATAATCGTTATCGTAAGTCTCAGTCTTTTACAAATGCAACTAGAGTTACAAGAATTTTATTCGAAGAACATGTCAAAATGCATATGGAAGCAATGGCAGGAATGTTACCTAATCCTACTGCTACTCCCCCGCCAGAACAAGGAGAAATGCCTCCCTCAGAAGAAATGCAAGAATTTCCTAATGGTCAGAATCCAGGACCAGCGCCCATGCCGGAAGGTGTTTAAACATGAGTCAAAAAATGGTTTCTCCGGTAGCAACGGTTGGTTATGTAGATACTGCACGTTCTACTGGTCCGACAGCAGATTTAGGTCATGCTGGATTAGCACATGCTTTACTATCTATTACTGAAATGGATAGAGTTTTAATGGCTTCACCTATTTCATTTACTCAAGCATATGTAGATGGATTGGGTGTAAATGACAAACAATATCTTATTAGAACCTTTTTAGATGAGGGCACTATTGCTACAACTCATCTTTTGCCTGTACATACTACTGCTGCTGCCGATCCTGTAGCTCAGGTTCATCCTTATGGAACTATTTGGAGAAATACTGTAACTGGTGATATCTGGCAAACTGCTGGTGACGGTACTTGGATTAAGAAGATTGATTTATAATGCCTGGTCCTGCCAGAGATTATAGTTCTTTATTTACACAAGAATCTGATGAAGAAACTGATGAAGATAAGAAAAAGAAGAAAAAATATAGTAAGGACATGTTAAAACGTCGTCTATCGAGAGGTAACGGTTATGCTTAGCCAGGACTCGGTTAACCGAGAACAGCTAAATGATGAGAAATACAATGCTTACTGTGCAGGGCTTTATGAGGGTGAAGGTACAGTAGGATTTTGTATGTCTTGGAGGAGATGGAGAAAGAACGGTAAAGTTTACGAGTATCACACACCCGAGATAAAGTTTAGCATTGAGATGTGTGACATCTATCCATTGGAATTATTTCAAGATCATATGGATACAGGAACAATTAGCAAAAGAAATAGAAGAAATCCAAATCATAAAAATATTTATGTATATCGAGTCTATGGTTATAAAAATATTAAAGAAGTTATGGAGAAAATATATGATTGGTTATCTCCACGACGTCAAGTTCAGTATGATGAATCTATTAAATTATATTTAGAAGCTAGAGAAGAAAGAGGTTTTAATAATGACTGAACCCAATCCGGCTGATGCAGGTATCCCTCTTGTCGAAAATGGAAATCCAGCTTGGAATCCTTATTTACAGTATGTTCCTGCGGAAAAGCGTCAGGAAGTAGTTCCGCTACTTCAGGAATGGGATAAACGCTATAATAAACTTAATGAAGAGTATGCGCCTTGGCAAGAATTTTCTAAGGCTGGTGTAACTCCCGAGCATGTAAATACTGCTGTTGGTGTATATTCTGTTCTTGAAAATCAGCCTCAGGTAGTTTATGAATCCTTAGGCCAATTTTTAGGTATTACGCCTAAGGAGGCGAAAGAAGCTGTGGAGGAATTAGAAGAAGATGCACCAGGAACAGTTGAGTCCATTGAAAATGATCCTCGTTTTCAGACTTTAAAACAACAGGTAGATACTTTAGCTCAAATTACTTTAGCCCAAAGACAACAAGATCAGCAATCTCAATTAGAAAAGCAGCAAGAACAAGAATTAGATGCTGAACTTACTAAGTTAAAGAAAGAGAAAGGTGATTTTCCTGAGGAAGAAATTATTATGCGTATGCTTCATATGGATATGAGTCCAGAGGAAGCATTTAATCATTATGAAGGTTTAGTTTCTGAGGCACGTAAGCGTCGTCCTGCACCGTTCTTATTGGGTACTGGTGCAGGAACTATTCCTAAACCATCGGTTGATGTTAAAAGTCTTGACAGTGCGGGTAGGAAAGAGTTAATGACCCAAATGTTAAGGCATGCAATCCAAGAAAGGTAGTTTACATGACTACAACTATGACGACTGTAGATAATATCCTTAAAGAGGTTCTTGAGCCTGGATTAAAGGAACAGCTGCAGTCAGATACTGTTACTATTAAAAGAATCGAGCGTTCCTCCGAAGGTGTTACTAATCAGGTTGGTGGTAAATACGTTCGATTTCCTATCCGTGTAAAGCGGAATCAAGGTATTGGTGCTAGAAATGAAAATGAGGCCCTGCCTGTTGCTCAGACTCAAGGTTACGAATCTGCGGAACTTCAATTAAAGTACCTCTATGGTGCTATTGAATTAACTGGTCAAGCTTTTGAGCTAGCAGAGAGTGATCCTCAGACTTTTGTTAGTGCTCTTGACCAAGAAACTGACGGTATGCGTGAAGGACTTGCTAAAGATGTTAACAGGCAAGTTTATGGGTTAAATCGTGGAGTTTTAACTACTGCTACAGCCGCAGGAACCACCACTACTATGGTTACTGATAATGCTCAGTATCTCGAAATTGGTATGATGGTTGATGTATACGACAATACTGATACCGATGGTTCTAATGTTTTAAACACTGCTAATGTTGAAATTACTGCCATTGCTGAAGACACTCCTACTGATGATCTGTATACTATTACTTTTGGTTCTGCTGTAGTTGCTACTGCTACTGGTGACTTTATTACTCGCACCGGTTCGCGTGGTAAAGAAAAAACTGGTCTACAGCAGATTCTTAATACTTCTGGTGATTTTGATGCTCTTTATAACATAACGCATGATATCTGGACTGCAAATATTGACGATACTTCTAGTGCAATTTCTGAAGGCCGTATGATTAATATGGTTGACAGGATTCGTCGGCGTGGTGGGAAAACTACAGTTATCTTTATGACTTTAGGTGTACGTCGTGCTTACTTTAATCTTTTAGTACAGCAACGTCGTTATAATGATACTCAAGAATTTACTGGTGGATTCCGTGGTTTGGCGTTTACGACTGATACTGGTGATATCCCTGTTATTTCTGATTTTGACTGCCCTCCTGGTACCACATGGTTCTTAAATGAGAAAGAAATTAAACTTTATCAGGCAGGTGATTGGTCATTTATTAACCGTGACGGTAGTAACTGGCAGAGGAAAGTTACTTCTGCGGGTACCTTCGATGTCTTTACTGCTCATCTTCATAAGTACTGTGAATTAGGTACTCACCGTCGTAATTCCCATGGCGTATTAGAAAATGTAACTGAAGCGAGTCTGTAATGGCTAGTGCCTTCGCTCCGAGCTTTAAAGAGCTATTGCTTGGTGGAGGTATTAGCCTAACTGCAGATACCATTGGAGTAGCTCTATTAGATAATACTTATGTTTTTAGCTCTGTTCATGATTTTAGAAATGATTTGACAGGTGTAGTTGCCCTTAGCAGTTCATTAGCTAGTAAAACTATTACCTCTGGAGTTTTTGATGCTGCTGATGGATTAGCTTCTTCTGTAACAGGAAATGCTATAGTTGCAGTTTGGTTGTTTAAATCAACAGGTGTAGCATCAACTGATCCTTTGATTGTATTTATTGATGGGCTTAGCTTAACTCCAAATGGAAATAATATTAACATTATTTGGAATGCTAGTGGAATTTTTGCACTATGAATGTTCGAGAGTTTGCTGCTGGAGATCATATTCAGTTTGGGGTAGGTACTAATGGATTAAGTCAACTTTTGTTTGGAGCTTTTACAGTATTGATAATTTGTAAAAGAATTAGTGGACATACGCAACAAGGTGCACTTTTAGATTTTGCTAATGGATTAAGTGGTTCCAGGGGATTTTTTAGATATCAAGATAATACAACAGGGAATCAGTTAAATTATTTACGTGGACAATTTGATAGTGCTGGAGATGGACCGGCTTTTACGACTAGTGACGGCTGGTGCGCTATAGCTTTTAGAAAATCTGATGGAACTGCCACTACTACATATTCTAAAGGTGTAAAAGGAGTTTCTTCTACTACTTGGACACATCAAACTACTGTTGGTGATGTAGATGATGATAGTACTACATGTGATAGACTTCAAACTAGATTTATGGAAGATAACGATTGGGCAGCTAATTTTAGAGTAGCAGCTTATGCTATTTGGACTTCTAATCTTGCTGATGGTACTTTGGAGAGTTTAGATTCTTCATATCCGGATATTATAGCTGCTGGACCTATTTGGGCTATAAAATTCGATCAAGCATCTACAGCTACAGCTGTTACTGATGATATTGCAGATGCAGATCAATCAGCTTTAGTTGGTTCTACAGTAGTTACAACTGATGATCCACCTAACTGGATTTATGAAGCGGTTGCCGGGGAACAGGATCTTAATGTAGGATTTCATCAACAAGTTAATCAGATATTTGCACCTACTATTCAAAATCAAGCTAATTTAAATCTTAGTGTAGGGTTTAAAGCCAGTAGTAGTCAGATTTTTTTATCGACCATAACGAATCAAGCTAACTCTAATTTACTGGTAGCTTTTAAATCGTCTTCCGCAACAATTTTTCAGCCAACTATCAATAATGAGGGGGATGAATTGTTTGAGCCCATCCTATTAGGTAACGGTTCTTTAGCCGATCGTATATTGGCCGGGCTCATCGATCAGGGATTTTTATCTGGGAGCCTGGCTGATAGAGAATATCTACGATTACTTAATAAATTAGGATTAGCTTACACAGGAGCACAAACTTTAGCAGATTTATATGAATTAGCGGCAGAAGATAATAGGATTGCAGGGTTGGAATTATTTGGAGCGGCATTACCATGACACTACATGTACCAGCTAGTGATGGTAGATGGGTATCGGAAGAGTTTGCCAGACTAGCTGAAATGATTCAAGATTATGATCGATTTCTTGAACTAAGATGGATTCCTCCGGAACAACGGCTATCTTTAGAAGATAAATCAAAACCTTATGTCATTTGGGATACTCGTATTGATAGTAAAGTAATGTTTGCATCAGAGTTAGACCCTCCTGTGGCTATTCTTGCTAAATTATTTGATATTGATAATAAAAATGGTGATGTATTAAAACGTTTAGATGCTTATAATAATGCTGTAAAAGCTATTGAATTAAAGAAAGAACTAGAAAGACGTGAAGAAGCTATGGAATTATCTACTTTTGTTATTAAAAATCAGAAGAGTCGTTGGAGGCATAACGGTAATTTCTATGATGATGAATTCAGAAATTTAGGAACAGGAAAGAAGGTGATTTAAATTAATGTGCAAGATGTTATAACTAGAGTTAAACGTCAGTTCGGGGATGAGAGTGGCGTTCAAATTACTGATGATGACATTATGCGTTATATAAATGATGCCCAGCATGAAATTGTTGCGCATAACGAATCTGTATTAGAGGCTACTGATACTCAAGACCTTGTTGCTGGTACTAATAATTATGCCTTTCCAGTTGATCTAATGGTGTTACGTTCAATTCGCTTTAAATTTTCGGATATGTTAAGTTATGAAGTTTTAAAAGGTTATTCACTACAAGAATTTGATTCTATGATTAGAGATTGGGATGGTACACATCATGGAGAAGGAACACCTTATATTTATACTGTATATGATAATACAATTTATATATTCCCTACACCAAACACGGATTCGACAGATGGTTTAAAAATTCTGTATTCACAGAATCCTACTGAAGTTACACTTATTACTGATGAACTTTCTTTGCCTCTTATTTATCATAATGCTATTTGTAAATATTGTATGAGAGAAGCAAATGTTTTAGATGAGGATTACGAAGCTAGTGCTATGCATGATGTAAGATTTCAAGAAGATGTCCGTAGACTAAGTAATAGAGAGCAACAAAAAGGAAATGAATTTTATCCTGTTATTACTGTTTTACCAGAAGATGCGTGGTAGTTGTGCCATCACAAATACTTCGCTTGGGACCGTTCACAGGAGGATTAAATAAAGCCGCTGACCCTGTTGTTATTGGTGATGAGGAATTAATAGAGTGTTTGAATCTTGAATTAGACATTGATGGATCATTAACAGCAAGACCTGCTATTCAGGTAGTAGAAGAAGGTTCTGCAGATGTAAGATTTCTTATTTTTGGTTCTGTAACTTTTAGTGGAGTTATTTATCTTTTTGCTACAAGAAATGGCGGAACCTATGTAAGTCCTGATTTGGGTGTTAACTGGACTCAAGCTTTTGGTGGGTCACCTCGCGAATGTAAAAGTATGGCCGTATATGGAGATACTGTATGGTTACCTGCTACACCAGGAAGTGCTAATGGTGGAATTTCTTGGACACCTGCTGGTGGTTTTGTAGGACAACCTACTATACCTCGTGGTGAAGCATGCGTAGTACATAAAAATAGATTGTATATTTGTCCTGGAGATACAGCTACTTCTAATGCTTCAAGACTTTCATTCTCTCAAGCGGCAGATTTTACAATCTGGCCTGTGTCGAATTTTATTGATGTTCAACAAGGAGATGGAGATACTCTTAATAATATAATTACATATCAAAATAACTTACTTCTATTTAAGAGTGAATCTACATATGTACTTGCTTATGATTTAGACCCTGTTGATGCTGTATTACAGCCAGTGAATCCGGTAATTGGTTCTCCTGGTAGTTTTGGAGTAGCTCAATATGAAAATGCTGTATACTGTATGTATTACAATAAGGTATATGAAATTATTAACTTTAATTTTAGTTTAATTAATCTTAAGGTTCCTTTTGAATTTGATGATTCTTTACCTACAGGTACTACTGCAAGATATGAAGATCAACATATATCTATCTTTGGTGATAGATTAATAGCAAGATATTATAATAAAACTTATTCTTTTAATTTAAGAACTCGAACATGGTCCGAATGGCGAAAGACAGATGATTCTTCTACTATAGAATGGCATATTTTTGGTCCTCTTATTCGTGCTAATGAACAAGAAGGTACGGGAGTTGACGACTTTTACACTAGTTATTCTTTTGATGTTTCTTCTGGTGGTTATAAAATTATTAAAATACATGATGGTAAAACAGTTGCAGATTTAGAAGGTTTAGGTTCTCATACGATGCAGTGTATTGCTACTACTAAAGACTATGATTTTGCTGATCCTGTACGTTATAAGAGAATATTTTGGTGGGGAGCTGATATATTAAGTGGAAATGAAATAATTGCTGACATTGAACCTATCACTTTAACTTTTGCGCCTACATGGGATGATATCGGTGACCTAGCATTTGAAGATTTAAACACTTGGGGATCACCTTTAGAGGAAATACAAGCTACACAAACTACAGTAGCTGCTGATGGAATTTTTAATACTAACAAATTAGTTAAGTTTTTAAAGAGTCTTCGTTTTCGGAAAGCTAATTTTTCTGTACAAATAGAAACTGACGGTTCTTCTACAGAACCAGCAAAGATTTTTAGTTATATTGTAGTCGTTAGTACTAAACAACTAGTCAGTACTCAAGTGAGCTGATTATGATTAATAAACAGTTCTTACCTTATGCGGTTGGTAACAAAATTTATGGAGGTGGTCGCTCATTTCCTAATATAGGACCATCTGATAAGGCTGGTTACAGGGAAAGAGATTTAAAGCATAAGGCTAGAAGAAATGTAATGCTAAGAAGGCTAAAGGCAGGTAAAGATAAGAAATACATGTCGGCAGATTGGCTAAGGGAGTTTTAACATGGTATGGCTACCTGATGGTATGGCTGCGCCTAAACCTAATAGGTCAAGTTCAAGGCCAAAACCTAAATCAAAACCTGCTCCAAGACCTAGTTCACGTTCAGCACCTAGTAGAAGTTATTCTCCACCGTCATCAGCTCCTTCTATGCCTTATTCTTCTGGACCAGTACAGAGTGTTACTCCACCAAAACCACGTCCCCCGGATATTAAATCTTATTTAGCTGGAGATCAAACATACCAACAATCAGTAAGAGGTTCTAGTAGGACACTTAAAGATTTTCTCAGTGAGCTTAATCGTAGACGAGGAGAATCTAAAACTACATTTGGTCAAACTAAAGGAGCTATGGAGACTGACCGTGTACGTCAATTAGAACAAATGCGTGATGAATTTGCTTCTAGAGGTTTAATTCATTCAGGATTATATGGTGCAGAACAAGGCCGTTTTCAGGATGAATTTGCTAAGCAGATGCAAGCCTTAGAACAACAGCAGACTTCATTTTTGGCTGACTTATTATCTCAGGATAAAAACTTTAGACGAGAACAGCAATTAGCTTTAGAATTAGCTAGACAAGAAGCTTTAAGTAGAAGAGCCGAACGCTATCAATTAGGGCTGTAGCATGAGTGTGTATGATGATTTAAAAAGAATGTTAGACGAAATGCATCGTAAGGGGGCTCCTGTACAAAAAGGTATTGCTAAAGCTGGTAGTATAGGATTAGAAGCTGCACGCTTTACGCCTTGGGGTCCTTTATTAAATATTAATACAACTAAACCCACTATGGTTAGAAAAGATTTAACACAACGCGGTAATGCTTGGAGAAATATTGCTGATACTTTTAAAGGTATGCAACAAGCAGCTTCTTATAGAGATCCTATGGTTGAGATGTTTAATAATTTATTAGAACAGCTACAGCAGCCAGTTGGTGTAAATGAAGCTGATTTAATGGCTCAAATTAGAGCACAATTTGATCCTATTTATAATGAGCGTGCACGTTTAGCTGAAACTAGAACAGAACGCGGACGTGGTGAAGTTGAAGCAATGTATGGTGCATTAGCTAAAGATTATGAAAGATTAGCACCTGAGCAAGCTGAATCAGCAGAAGAATATCAAGGCGATATTGAAGATTTATATGGACAACTACGTAGTAATATTGAAGGACATTATGCACGTGTTGGTGAAGAACAAGCAGATATGATGAAACAACTTGGAATTGAAGCTGCTGCACCAGATGTAATGGGTCCTCAAAATGAATCACAAGTGGAAGCTTTAACTGCTGCTTCTGAATTAGAGGCTATTAACTCTCAGCGTGCTTTAGATATTGGTAATATCGATGAGACTTATTACCGTGAAGGTGCACCTTTAGCTAACTTAACTGGTAGTAATATCTCCTCTGATATGTTATTTGATCTTAATCGTTATTTAGAACAATTAGAGGCTGAGAAATCTTCCGGCATTCAGCAGTCATTCAATCAGTTATTTGGACAAGCACAATCTCAAGCTGCTCAAACAAATCAGCAAAATACTCAAATGCTTTGGCAGATTTTACAGAGTCAGATGCAGGGTCAAGAACAACAACCAATGGATGCTAATAGTTTCTTATCAAGTTTGCCGCCACAGGTTGGTGCAGAAGTTACTCAAGCATTTACAGCATTACAAAGAAGTCCTGAAGCTGTTTTTGGTAAAGTAGAAGATCCTCGTCATCCAACTCCAGGTACTTTTGTCCCTACTACTCCACAATGGTATATGCAGCAAGTAGATAAAATGGCCCAGAGCGGTCAGATTTCAGAATCAACTCGTCAGGCTCTATTAATGTATCTTCAGCTACTTGGTGGGTAGTATGGCGAATCGAGATATTCAAAAAATGTTAGCTGAGATGGTTCGGTTAACAGCCGCACAGGGTCCATTACCTTCTCCTGCTCAGAATGAAACTATCGCTCAGGCTATCCTTTCTTCTGTTCCTATTCAGCAGCCTTATATGTCTGATGCTGTAACCCGTGAAGATGTTCGTGGACCTTCTCCAGTAATGAGGGTGCTAGACATCCTGTCGCGTCCATTATATGGAACAATGAATTATACTAAGAATATTGTAGAAAGAAATAAAGGTAAGAGTCGTGAAGAGCTTCTTGGAGAAATTCCTAAACAATTATTATTAGGTCCTTTAACACAACCTGGTGGGCCACAAGCAATTGGTGCAGGATTAGCAGGTAAGGAAAAAACTACTACAGCAGACTGGATGGATGCTATAAAATATACTCGTCCTAGTCCTGCTAAAGCTATTGCTAGTTTTGCTGGAGATGTTGCTTTTGATCCTACTACTTGGACAGGTTATGGATTAGTTCCTAAACTAGGTCAAGGAGCTAAAAAGAGTTTAGAGGCTTTAGGATTAGTAGAAAAAGGAGCAGAAAAAGCTTCTCAAGAGATTGTAGAAGAAATTTCTATAAGAGCAGCACAGCAAGCTAATAAAATACCTAATATTACTCAATTATCGCCTAATATGCCCACTCCACGACCCTCCATCCCAGCGAGGGGCCAATTCCAGGACCCACCCAGGACATTCCAGGCTGGATCTCGTCCTGCCCTACTGTCACTACCCCCAGGTCCTAACAGGCCGTCTACCGTAGAGGCTGCATTAGATGCAAACGCCATTTCTTTTATTAAGCAAGGTTTACAGCGTGGATTGACTTTAGATCAGGCTGCAATACGTCCTTTAACTACTTTAGAGCATGATGTTTTAGAAAGAGGTATTGCTGTAGGTAAAAGTTCTAGAGCTTTAGAAAAAGAGTTATCGACAGCTTCTGGAATTTCTCCTCAAAAGGCTTTTACACCTTCTGTTGCTAGAGAATTAACACCAGAACTTCAAGCTCAAATTGATGAATTAGAGTCACAACGACAGGGCTTTTTAGGACGTATTGAAGACTTGGAGATGCAGACTTCCGGCACTCCTAGTCAAGAAGTTTTAAGTGCAGAATTAAGAAGATTAGAAACTGAATTACAAGAGATTCAGCCACAGCTCCAAACTCTTAAACAACAAGCATCTACAGCTAAAAGCCCGAATGAAAAAGCTAGATTAGCTGCTGAATTTGGAAGACTTAACAGCCGACGTGAACAGTTATTACAACAAACATCTGCTCTTACTGAAGAAGGATTAGAAGCTAGTACAATTGGGCCCGCTGGTACTACTCGTACAATTATTAATCAGGAAATAAACTCCTTAGAAGGTCAGGCACGTGAATTAGGACGTCAGATTGAACAGATTAGGAGGCAGCCTACTCAGGCAGAATTTAAAAGCGGTGAGACAATTGCCACACCTGTAGCTAAGCCTTCTTCTGTTGCTGAAATTATTCAAGATGCTATTGGCGAAGGAATTAACTGGCAAAAATTAGCACAGAAACAAACATTAAATTTACCTGAAAATGCTGACAGACTCACCATTGTCAAAGCGCTACAGGCAATGAAAGCTTCTAGCAAGAGTCCTGTTCAGCGCAATATGATCGATCAGCAGATTAGAAAGATTCAAGAAGGAATTCGTCCAGCAGATTTACTTAGTCAGGTAAGAACTAAACCTCCGGAATTTCCTCAGATTACCTTACGGGAAGAAGTTGTTAACGATGTCCAATGGATTGCCGAAAACTTCCTTAAGTCCAATAGAGCTAAAAATATCAACCATATCGGACAGTCCAAACTGTATGATAGAATTGTCAATTGGGTCAACAAAAATATCCGCAAAGATAGACGATCTAATGTCATCTATCAAGCATTACGGATCGCTGAAAATACAATTCTTGGACAAGGTCGACACTTAGTAGATGCTGAAGGAATTTCGGTTAGGTTATCAGACATTGCAAATATGGCTGGTGGAGCGCGATCGTTAACTCCGAGACTTGTAGATGATTTTAGGAAAGCACGGCCTAGTCAAAAGATTGAAGACTTAAAAGCTTCAACAGCCCCCGCTGTAGCTTCAGAAATTTTAGATCCTATTATTCAAACTGCTGGTAAAATTGCTGCTGGAACTAGAGAATTGCCTCCAAGCAGAACAGTTCAACTAGGAAATGATTTAGTTAAAGAGTTAATGAAATTATCAGAAGCTGCTGGTGCAAGTTCACGTGAAGCTGGTGCAGCTAAAAAATTTATGGATGATTTCTTTAATCCAAATAAAGATGAGCTTTATACTGTTGTTATGCAGCAAGCAAGAAGTTTAATGCGTCAATCAATGGATGGTGTGGTTAATGCAAAGATGCTTCATAAAATTAATGATAAAGTTTATGACTCATTAGGTGGTAACCCTAAAGTATTAGGCAAACAACCTACGCAGAATAAAGTAGTAGAAGCGATTATGAGTCGTTTTGCTACTTGGTGGAATGCTAAGGATTTACGGCCATTTGCTAAAGAATATATTGATACAGCTAGGAATGTTGCGGCTGCTTTTGAACAAGCTTTAACACCATTAGTACGATCAACAACTCCTACTCAGCGTGTTAATGCATGGAGAGCAGCACAAGGACGTGTTACAGCAGGAAGTCAAGAAGAGCTTGCATTATCTAATAAGTTTAAATACTTAGTTGAAAACTTAGTAGGAACACATGGATTAAATAATGCAGAATCTGTCCTAGTTCGTTCTGGCACATTAATGAAAGAAATTAATAAAGAATTACCCGATGAGCTTAGATTTATTAATAAAACAGGTTCTGATGAATTAGGACGTGCTTTTGATTACTCTGATGGTAATTGGATGCATTCCTGGAAAGAATGGGATGTTAAAGAACCAGCAGAAGCTTTATACAGGCTAACTAGAGCTTTACAGCTTGTGACTCGTAAAAATGCAATGCTGGATGATGCCGCTGCACGATGGGGAATGCCAGTTAAAGGTGCTGAATTTATTCATCAAGTAGATATTCCTCGGCTACAGGGTTTCTATTTTCCTAAACAAATTGCAGACCAACTTAACGCTACTTGGAAACGATTCGATCAAGATGTCTTTAATCCAGGACCGCCGTTTTTACAGTTAGTCGATAAAGTTCAAAGGATGTGGAAAACTGGAGTTACTATCTACTCCCCCAGCCATCACATTCGTAACTTGAACGGGGATATTTTCTTAAATGCTCTTGACGGTGTTGTTTCTCCAGTTCCTTATTACGCTGCTACAAAAGTACTTCATTCTTTTAGAAGTCGTTATCGTGATATTGAAAGTGTTTTTAATATCATGGATCCTAGACTTAGGGACGCTGCTTTAAAAGCTAGACCAGGACAAGTTGTTGTTACTACTAGAGCTGGTCATAAATTAACTGCTGAGCAAGTTTATCAGGCAGCAGAAAGTCAAGGATTTTTATTACGTGCACCAATTATTGAGGATTTAGTTGGAGATGCTAGTTCGACTTTTGGAACTTTTGGAGCAAGTTTTCAGCCACTGGGTGGAAGGGTACATAGAGCTGCTGCGGGTACTTCGGAACTAAGAGATCATTGGGTCCGGATGGCTCATTTTATTGATGTACTTCACAAATCGAGGAACAAATCTCTAAGAGATGCTATTCAAGAAGCTGGACGTAGAGTTAAAAAATTCCAT
>Ga0209642_10001495_pt1 | contig 15537 bp, 12 predicted proteins | sample RifCSP19_2_FD_184025 | JGI IMG/M metagenome (GOLD analysis project Ga0209642, IMG submission 184025) | Soil microbial communities from Rifle, Colorado - Rifle CSP2_sed 19_2 (SPAdes) (version 2) | ecosystem: Environmental > Terrestrial > Deep subsurface > Rock core/Sediment | place: Rifle... | reverse complement strand
ATGCTGTTTTTTTTCATCTCTAAAGTAGGGAAAAAATCTGATCGGAATATTTCCCGATCCAAGAGAAGCAAAAGTCGCAAAAAGGAAAGAAACGCTGATTAGAAGTCTTGTTAATCCAATTTGCTCCTTCGATAGAACCAGGGGGAATAAGAAAAGAGAGTTGACGTAACCGATTGCAAAACCGATATAGGAAACTGCTGTTGTCTTTATACTTTGGCGGATTACTATGCCCATTGAAGAAACCCGATCATAATTTCATATTACTGTAGGAATAATTCATTTCACAACGGTTAAACAAATTCCAAGATTCAGTTACTTCTTAATTCCGAATGAGTGTGAGGAAAAGTGAGTTTGTCATCATGAGTCCCGATTTTTTCGGGACGAAGTGATCTCATTTTAATAATAAAAACAAAAGATTGCTTCGTCGTCCTTTATCCGCCAACTGTCGGAAACGGACTCCTCGCAATGATTATTTACTTACTTTTCGGTCACCATCAGAGAAATCCAACCTAACTTCCCATTTCCTTAAGTTGAGCTTCAATCATCATTTTAATTACATCATCTGCTAGATATTTTGCCTTCCAATTCAAAATTTTTGCAGCTTTTGATGGATCACCCAAACTTTCTGAAATATCAGATGGACGGAAAAGTGAATTATCATAGCTGGTATAATCTTTATAATCTAAATTAAAGTGTCGAAAGGATTTATCTACAAATTCTTCCAGCGATAAATTTTTTCCTGTTGCAATAACGAAATCATCAGGTTTATCCTGCTGAAGAATTAAGTACATAGCTTCAACAAAATCTGGTGCCCAGCCCCAGTCTCGTTTAATTGAAACATTACCAAGCACAAGTTTTTCCTTCTTTCCTCTTGCGATCTTGCAGGCAGTTTCAATAATTTTCTTTGTAACAAATCTATTTGGTCTTAACGGTGATTCATGATTAAATAAAATTCCAGAACAAGCGAATAAGTTATAAGCATCGCGATAATTTGCCACCTGCCAGTAAGCTGTTGCTTTTGCTACCGCATACGGACTTCTCGGCATGAAAGGAGTTTCTTCATTAGCAGATTTGCCTTTTGTATCTCCAAAACACTCGCTTGATGAGGCATTGTAAAATCTTGCCGGCAATTTATGAAACCTTAGAACCTCGAGAATATTCAGCGTGCCAATACTTATGCTTTCCAATGTTTCCACGGGTTGAAGAAATGATAATCCAACCGATGATTGTCCGGCGAGGTTATAAATTTCATAAGGCATTATTTGTAAAATGGTTTGCATCACGCTTCTGAAATCAATCAATGACATCGAATACAATTTGACTTTATCTCTGATACCAAGTTTTTTCAAACCAGAAAAAGTCGATAGGTCGGCGTCGCGGGACGTGCCGTAAACTTCATAATTTTTGTTCAAAAGAAAATTTGCCAGATAGGATCCATCCTGCCCCGATATACCGATTATTAATGCTTTTTTCTTCATAAGATTAAATGATCATTTTTTACTCGATTAAAAATATCTATAATTATTTATATTCCATTTATACAATTGGGATGAATCTCCCCGAAAGCAGCGGGGTATTTAGTTGAGATGCAAATAGTTGTATTCCACAATGTATGCATCGGCGAATTAACGATTAAACTTGTTTTTTAACAAAAATATTAATTTTTGTAAATAATTCATCTTAATGGATTTGAAATAACCTTCAACAATATTTAATATTTCTTGCTTTTCTTCAACCTTAATTTCTACCAGATTGATACACTCATTTGCTATATCAACATCATAATCATTGGTTGCTTGAGTATGCGTTCCTGTCTGATCATTACCAATATTTTTAATAAGCGATTTTCCGGGATATAATGTGAACATATTTTGCAGGAAACATGAAGCATGCCAGCGTATGGCCCAAGAGTCAATTTTTCCAGCAGCCTGTTTTCGCAACATCTTATAATTATTTACCGTCCCGTCATAATCAAATTGTTTAATCCGATTATTCTTTGCGAGTTGAGATAAAAGAACCAAAGGATTCCGTTCAAATGTTTTCCATGCCCTTTTCCAGGTACCCCATCCCCAGCAATCAGCACCTTTTAGAAAAAAAGTATCGGGCATCTGGCGTTGTACAGGATAAGAATAACCATGAATACTGGCAACTTTTTCTTTGTCAGAATAAAGTTTTAAGGCATCATTCATATATTGAAGAAAGAAAGGGGACGCGATTAAATCATCCTCTAATACAATAGTTTGATCATACTTATTTAAAACTTCATCAATACCGGAGATTATCGAATCCGCCAATCCAAAATTTTTCCCCCTCTCAACAATTTCAATGTTAGAGAATCCTTTGATAGTATGTATAATCCCTCTCACATTTCTAACTGCTTTTACATGAGACTCTCTCTTTGGACCATCAGAATAAATTATAAGTGAGGTTCGATTTGCAAGTTCATTTTTAAGTAATGCATCTATAACCAGCTTAGTATGAAGGGGACGATTGTACACAAAAAGAATTATAGGGGTTATCATTTTTTTATAACTTTGTGAAGTCTATTATTAATGATGTATAATGAGGTTTACCATCACTATTACGTTCGTCATTTAGCATAGATCTCTGAATAAATCCCTTATTATCATTTAAATATCCCATGTGAAAGTACTTATTTTCGTCCCAATATTCGATAAGCTTTGCTTTAAATCCATGTTTTTCAAATAAGAAACCAAGCGTTTTATAGTTAAAGAGATTTTTATGATCATGAGCTCCGTCCCCAGTCCCACCTGGTTTCACATAATCTATATAATTTGAGTCATGGTGAAACCCGTCCGGAACCGCAATTCTAATATTAACTTTTCTTGAACTATATTTAAAAAAATTTGCAACCATCAATTCAAGTTCATCGTCCATTAGATGTTCTAGAACATGCTCAGCAAGAATTTTATCAATCTTTTTTTTTGAAAAATATCGAGTGAAGTCCTCTTCCTTGATAACGTTTAAAGTATCAATATCTGTATCAAACCATCCATTAACCCTGGTGTTACCTGCTCCGACTATGAGATTTATTTCTTTGCTTTTATTCAAGTAGATATGCCAGCGTAGAAATTTTGAAAACTTGAGAATAGGGATAACCATCTCATAGATATATTTTTTAAATCTTTTATATGTTCTCATCAAACAGATTAAAAAATTATTAATTTCTCTCCAACAAAAACAACAATGTCATTTTCAAGATTTTCAACCATCTCATCTAATATTCGATAACCCTTACTAATTAAAAGACTTTTTACTAAACTTGAGGGAGAGCCCAAATGCCCATGTGACTCAACTATAATAACACGTGGTTCAATATCAAGTTTCGATAGAATCTCTCTTTCGGCTCCCTCACAATCTAATTCTAATATATCACATTTTGGTATGTTGTTTATTTTTTCCGCACCGTTCAGATCTCCCCATGTACTTATTATCGAACCAACAAAGCCATGTATTACGGTGCCTTTAAGTTTGTATTTTTCCCAAGCTTTAGAAATATCGCAAGCTCGAATTTTACTGGCTTCTATCAATGTGACTTGTCCTCCTGCTTCCATTGCAACAATTCCTGTGATACCATACCCCCCACCAACAATAGTGACTAGATTTCCTTTTTTTACATATTTACGAATGGCTGCTGTGGTGTTTTCCTCATAACTAATTTGGTCGACTTTATTACGGGTACGACTAAATAATCTGTCTACTTTAGGAATAGTTGAATCTTTTATACAATAGTCTCCTAATTTTATATAAGTACCTTTTGGGCTAAACTTTCTAAGCAACATCCACATAGGACGAATGATGCTAAAAATTCTTTCAGTAATACTTTCGTTCTTCCAGTTCATTTTTATTTTCTAAATACTATAGCTAAAAATTCCAAATTTTACAATTTAGAATAATGTTGATTATTTATTTATAATGTCATATTTGGTATTTGATCTTCTATACATTATTTTTTTTAAAAAATAAACTTTGGTTTTAATAATTGTATTTTATTCCACAAAATGTTTTCGATAAAACAAGTTGGCCGTCAAGGAATAAAAATCATTAAAACGATTGTCATTTTAGGTTTTATATTGGTTCTGCATGGGATTAATCCCAAACAGAATAGGAAAAAACAATATTGAATGAACAGCTTCAACGGTTTACAAAAATAAGCGGTCAATTTGAGTCGGTAATTTATTTCAAATTAAGAAATTCTCTCTTTCCTAAATTACCACTTAATCCGTCAGTTATGGCAGTAGAGATCAATTCTTTGTGCTTTATATTTTTTGTTAAAAATAATATTTTAAGTAAAATTAAATAGACTATTTTATTCAACTTAAAAATAAATTTATTTTTAGACCAACTATTTTTTTCAAAGTATATTCGGTTTCTTATAGTATAATACATTCGTACTTTATTTGATTCATTTATTACTGGTAATTTAAGAAATGAATCGCCACTTCTTTCAATTTGCGATTTATCATCAATATCGTTTATTTTACTATTCAATAATACATAAATGTTTCCACCCAACTTATTTATTCGACTAGAGAAATCAATATCATCCGCATAGACAAAAAACTTAGTATTAGGATAAGAGATTTTGTCTAATAGCCTTTTATGAAAGAAAAGACCACCATAATATGCTACTGAAACAATTCCATACTCGCGCTCAGGTAAATAACCATTCATTCGTCTTTTTTCTAACATTGAACTATTTTTAATTATTTTTTTCAAAATCTCATTGATACTAAATCCCATAAAACAGTTCGTGGGTCCAAAAACCATATCAGGTTTGTTATAATTAATCGCTTTTCTGTAAACTTTTCGGTCTTTTCGATAAGATAATAAGGCTATTAGTTTTTCTTTATCTATAACTTTCAACCTCTTCCAAAATTCTTTTAATATTTCGAGTGAATTTTCTTCTGGAACATTATCGTCATCCAGAAGCCAAACAAACTCACTATTACTGTCGGCACGGAATTCAACTAAGCCTTTTGAATAGCCTCCTGCTGAACCTGTGTTCTCACCCAGATATAATACTTTTAATTTCCCGATTAATTCTTTTTCAAGTGTTATCAATTGATTTCGACTAGTCTCAAAAGAGTTATTATCCACCACAATAATTTTATTAATTTTTAATCTTGTTAATGATTCGATTACTTGAATTAATAATTTAAATCGATTGTTATAGGTGACTATTACAGCAGATACATTCATAACACATTTATACTTTATATTTTCAAATCTTTTTTACCGAGGGTACATTTTTCTTTACATCCCGAATAAAAGAATAACTGAAACTTAAGCTGTCTTGGAAGAAAATTACATCGGGTTTATAAAACTTAAATTGTTCGAGTAGCAGATCTTCGCTGCTTAAATTTAATCCGTGCTCTTTAGCCCATGCCGATTGAAGAGGTTCAGCATTTGCAACAATTTCATAAGCATCATTGCCCAGTTTGTTTAGATGTACCTGATAAAAATTTGACCATCCAAAAGCTTCATTCATTAAATGATTATACTGCTCACTGTAAGAAGCACTGCTTATCTGAGGATTTTTTAAATAATAATATTTAAGAAAATCCTTATAATAGTCAGTTACTTTGACAATACGGTAATTTATTTATCCGGGTGAATTAATTTAATATCATTTAAAATTGCTGAAGCTCAATTCACTTTTTTAGTTTTTTTCTTTCAAAAACAATTCCGAAAACAAGCCCAATTAACGAAAGGAAACTTAAAGAGAGAACTATAAACTTGCTTATATAAAAACTTTTCGGTGCATAAGTGAATTCAACTTTATGCTTACCTTTGGGAACAACAATTCCCATAAATCCATGATTTGTTTGGAAGATTTCTGTTTCATTATCATCTATAAAGGCTTTCCAACCGGTTGGGAGTTTGAAAATTTTATAATCGGCTTTTCCACTCATATATGTGCTTCCAAAGAACATGAAATTACTTCCCGAAGCGTTTACATCAAGTAAAAGATGTTCATCATTATATTTCAGAATTTTAGAAAATGTTGTTGAGTCCGGTTTTTCAACAGACAAAGCTTTGTTATGAACAAATGCAACTTCCTTCGGATCAAATGAATTTGCTTTTATTAGGTTTAAAACCTCTAGATTATTCTTCATTTCGACTTTATTTACAAAATAAGCACGCGGTAAAAAATTATCATTCCTATTTACGATTGTCTTTTCACTATTATAAATCGGGCTTAATCCAGGCATTTGAACCGGCTGGTCAAGCACAAGATACTTCACGCCAATCATTCTCCAAAGTGTAGGATTAGCTGGACCAACGACATCCATAATATCTTGATAAGTTCTCGGCTTTATTCCAGAGTAGCCGTAGAAATCTTCAAGCAAGAAATAAGCATTGAAATTTGAGTTTTGGTTGAATGAACCGAGAGTACCATCTTGTTTCAAGTTTAATATTCTATATGGCTCTTTATCGTTCTGACTTTTAATCGCATTAACATATGCGGGAGTTTGAAATTGATTTTTAATCTGGGGATTATCATAATACTTTGCACCGCGGGAATCTATTCCCCAAAGATCAATCACTGTTAGAATAATTATTACAAGTATAAGAACATCAGCGCTAAACTTTTTATTTAAGTACAGCACACCTGACCAAAGAGCAAAACTTAACATTCCAAAAGCCATAAGAAAATCATTAGTGAACATTGATCCCATGTATTCGGCAAGCGCTTGAAACTGCTGTGCATATTGCGGTCTGCTGGTTTGAATTGTAGCAGCATAATCATTGACTCTTGTAACGAACCAGCTTGACAATGTTTTGTTAGCAAGAAGAGATATAATAAATATTCCGGCAACTATGTAAGCAGAATATTTCAAAATGGATACCGCTTTTTTGTCAGGATGCTCACGCAACGAAATAATTTTCATAATTCCATAACCGGCAAGCAGAGGGAATGACATTTGAACCAGTACTAAAATCATTGACGGCACTCTGAACTTATCAAAGTATGGAAAATAGTAGAACATTAAATCGAACAGCAGTGAAAGATTTTTTCCAAAGGAAATGAAGAGGGCAATCGCAGAAAGTATTGTTAAAACTGAACAAACGGTTCCTTCCAGCAAGTGACGATCGCAAACAAAGCCAAAAAGAAAACTAACACACCCATGTACATTGCAACATCAACAAAAGGCATTTGCCCGAAGTATGTGTTAACTTCAACTGGCTGGTTTTGTGTTAACGGACCTTTATACGTTGAGTTTCCAAATCCATAAAATGATGGGATGATAAAAGTCATTACTTCTTCGGGGGAGAATGACCATCCTGTGTGGTATTCATAATACTCGGATGCAGATTGTTCAGCTTTACTGGTTGAAGTTTCTGTAATGCTTTTTCCGCCTCTGGTTGAAAAAGGCGTGTACTCATAGATCTGTGTCAAATTATCTGCAGAAATTAAAACGCCTACAACTGAAGCTGTGACGAAAACCAGCGCAGATCGAATTAGCTTTCTGCTTCTTTCTTTTTCTTTTTTGATTAATGATCTTACAAAAAAGAAGATGTAGTAAATTGCAACTGCAAAAAGTGTGTAAAAGATTATTTGTACATGAAATCCTTCAATGAACAACTGAAGAATTATTATCAATGTTAGTGCATAGATAATCTTAATCTTTTCCTCAAACTTCAGAAGAATTAAAAAGATTAATGGGTACATACTGAGTGAGTATAGCTTTGTGACGTGACCAATGTAGAGAAAGACAATTAATCCGGTGCTGAAAGATGTCGCAACTGCTGCAAATAAACTAATCAAAGTATTTTGGGAAATGTGCCTCATTAATAAAAACGAGGAGATACCAAGTATAATTAAGAAAATACTCCACATTGCATAATCCACAGCGAACAAACTGCTGAAAGCTGTCCTCCCATAAGCAAAACCCATGTAGATTAAGTTGAACCAGGTTTTTTCAGTACCTAATGCATAAGCTGGCATCCCGCAGAAAATGTGAGGATTCCAAAGCGAAAAACCTTCTCTATCTTTTAGGACATACGGCTTTACACTTTCGCTGGCAAGTATATCACCAGACTGAAAAGTTTTTCCGCCAAAGTACATTGGATTAAGAAATATTAAGAACAAAATGAATATGACAAGTACAACCGTCAGAACATGATATTTGGGAGGAATCAGCTTGTTTATATCAAATTTAGTAAGAAAGGTTTGTTCCGCTTCTTTCTGCACTTTAGTTGTTTTTTTTGTCTTTGCCATTTTAGACCAATTAAATATTATAAATTATTTTTGAGCTATGAAGTTTATACCGCTTCCGATTTTATTTTCAAAGATGTAATCCATCACCATCATTAATAAAGTAAAAGGAAATGTAATTAAATAATAAACCGGAAGAATTATAAAAAATATTTTGGTAGTGTTCAGAAGAACCATTGGATATTTTATACCTAATCGCCAGGATTTATCGCCCCAAAATCCATAAGTGTATTGAGATTTATAAGTCTTGAATCCCAACGGCTGAAGCTTCTTCTCCAATTCTTCTTTTGAATAACCGACTCTTGCATGCTCACCGATAAAGCTTTCATCTTCGTCGGAGTGAACATCGCTTCCACCAAAAACTGACGGCGAGTTGATTACCAAGTAGCCATTTTTTTTTAGTGCACGATAAAAATTTTGGAATGCTTTTTCATCTTCAACAATATGTTCCATTACATCAACACAAAGAATTAAATCAAATTTATTTTCGTGGTTTATCTGCAGTAAGTCTTCGGTCTTTAATTTTACATTATGGGCTTTTATTTGCGAAAAAAAATCTTCTGCATCTTTTATCCAATTTTCTTTAACATCAACGGATAAAATATTCGCCGGAACTAACCTTTTTAACATAAAATAGGAGTATTGTCCAAATCCTGTTCCTGCATCATAAATTTCTATGATCTTATCTCCAAAAACTTTTCTGAGATTTATCAATTCCCTGCGAACATACCATGATCTTAAAAAAAATAAATCCAACAGCTTATAAAATGCAATTCTTAAAAAAGGAAATTTTTTAATCAGAGAAGCAAATACATTTTTAATGGGATCGTAATGCATTAATAATAAAGCGAGTTTAGTGTAAAAATTTTACTCACGATAATAAGTTTGAAGTTTAATTTAGATGGGATTTGAATCGGGAATTTATCCTTTATCTTTTATAACATATTCGTTATCATTTCTAAAATTAGTAACGAGCATTTCACCTAAAAGTCCAACAGAGAAAAACTGCACACCGACAATTATTAAAAGAATACCGAGAAACAGCATTGGTCTGTTGCTCAAATTATGTTCGAAAAACCAGAGATACGATAAATAGCCATTGACAATAATGCCCGCAAAGAAAGATAGCATACCGAAAAATCCGAAGAAGTGCATTGGTCTGCGGATATATCTTGTTGTGAACATAACGGTAAAAAGATCAATAAACCCTTTGAAGAAGCGTGAAGTGCCAAATTTTGTGGAACCATATTTCCTGGGATGATGCTGAACAATTACTTCGGATATTTTGTAACCCTGCCATTTAGCTAAAACCGGAATGTAACGATGCAGTTCACCGTAAATTCTCAAATTCTGAATAACATCTTTTTTATATGCTTTTAGCCCGCAATTTACATCATGTATCTTTACTCCGCTAAAAATTCTGGTAACAAGGTTAAAAAATTTGGAGGATATTTTTTTAATGATCGGATCATACCGCTTCTTCTTCCAGCCGGATACGACGTCAAATCCTTCATCTAATTTTTTCAGGAGATGTAAAATCTCATTTGGATCATCCTGAAGATCAGCATCCATGGTAACCACAACGTCTCCGGTGGCTTCTTTAAACCCCATTTGCAGAGCCGCTGATTTGCCATAGTTTTTCTGGAAACTTATATACCTAAATCTTTTGTCTTGCTTACAGATCTCCTTAACGAAATTCAAAGAATTATCATTGCTGCCGTCATCAACAAAAATTATTTCGTATGCGACATCAACCTGTTTAAGCGCTTTTTTAATTTCATTTACTAATGGATTAACCGACTCTTCCTCATTGTAGAGAGGAATAATGATAGAAAGTCTTTTGAAAGAACTCTTTTCTTTAGGAATCGTTTCTTTGTTATACTTGTTGTAATATCGCCTGCGATTGTAATACGGTTTGCGATAATACGGCTTATTTGGTGAAGTTTTGTCAGGGGATTTGGGTTGGTTTTCGGGTTCTCTGCTCTCACTTGAGGGGAGATTTTCACCATTGCTTAAATTTTCTTCCAATTATTAATCCATTCCTTAAAATTTGGTTGAAAATTAACTGAATATCGCCTTAAAAACAATTTATTCCAGAAGTAAAATCTTTCTCGTAGGAAGACTTGAAGTCATAAGTGGCTAAATAAGCTAATTATTTAATCTTGACTTTTTAATATAGATTCCATAGGTTTGGACTGACTCTTTAGTTCTTTTATTCAGGCAAGAAGAAAATCGAAACAAATTTTTTGGGAAAATAGATGAGCGTTACCGAAACGTCAAAGATAGAACAATTAGCAAATCAGGAATATAAATACGGCTTTGTTACTGACATTGAATCCGATAGTCTTCCATTAGGACTTAACGAGGAAATAATTTCAAAGCTTTCGGTCATAAAGCACGAACCTGCTTTCATGCTTGAATTGCGGCTCAAGGCATATCGTCATTGGTTATCAATGGAAGAACCTCACTGGGCTAACGTAAAATATTCCCCGATTGATTATCAAAATATTAGCTATTATTCAGCACCTAAAAAGAAACCACAGCTAAATAGTCTCGATGAAGTTGATCCTGAATTAGTAAGAACTTTTGAAAAGCTTGGAATATCACTTGAAGAACAGAAGCGGTTGTCTGGTGTAGCAGTTGATGCTGTGTTCGATAGCGTTTCAGTTGCGACAACATTTAAAGAAAAATTATCTGAACTCGGCATTATTTTCTGCTCGATGTCTGAAGCAATTCAGAATCATCCTAATTTGATTCAAAAATATCTCGGAAGTGTTGTCCCTTACACCGATAATTTTTTCGCTACACTTAATTCAGCAGTATTCAGTGATGGATCATTTGTTTATATACCAAAAGGTGTTCGCTGCCCAATGGAGCTTTCAACTTATTTTAGAATAAATGCCGCAAATACAGGACAATTCGAACGAACTCTAATTATTGCAGATGAAGGCGCGTATGTAAGTTATCTCGAAGGATGCACCGCTCCGATGAGAGATGAAAATCAGCTTCACGCCGCTGTGGTTGAACTTGTTGCTTTAGAAAATGCAGAGATAAAATATTCAACAATTCAAAACTGGTATGCAGGCGATAAAGATGGCAAAGGCGGAATTTTCAACTTCGTAACTAAACGCGGCGCTGCCAGAGGAAAGAATTCAAAAATTTCTTGGACTCAGGTCGAAACCGGTTCGGCAATAACATGGAAATATCCGAGCTGTATCTTGCAAGGGGATAATTCTACTGGCGAGTTTTATTCAGTTGCTTTAACAAATAATCATCAGCAAGCCGATACAGGAACAAAGATGATTCACCTCGGCAAAAACACAAGAAGCACTATCATTTCAAAAGGTATTTCGGCAGGATTCAGTAATAATAGTTATCGAGGTTTAGTTAAGATTGTAAAGAAAGCTGATAATGCGAGAAACTTTTCGCAATGTGATTCTCTTCTACTCGGCGATAAATGCGGAGCTCATACTTTTCCTTATATTGATATCAATAATCCGAGCGCACAAATTGAACATGAAGCAACTACATCTAAAATTGGTGAAGACCAAATATTCTATCTCAACTCAAGAGGAATATCAACTGAGGATGCTATAACTCTGATTGTGAATGGTTATTGTAAAGAAGTATTCAAAGAGCTTCCCATGGAATTTGCTGTTGAAGCAACAAAGTTGTTGAGTGTTAGTCTCGAAGGAAGCGTGGGATAAGCCCCACCCAAAGGACAATTAGTAATCGGATCTTGTCGGTCTGAGATTGTCGAAGACTAGCATTATTATATCAAGTCACACTTCGACATGCTCAGTGTGACATTATAAACAGTTTTTGAAGTTAAAGGATATCAGAAAATTTTAATTTGAAGTAAAGAAAAAGAGTAAAAGGAAACAAAATGTTATTAGAAATTAAAAATCTTCACGTCAGTGTTGAAGGTAAAGAAATCTTAAAAGGAATAAATCTAAAGGTTAACACCGGAGAAGTTCATGCTATAATGGGTCCAAATGGATCAGGCAAAAGTACTCTTGCTCAAGTTTTAGCCGGAAGAGAAGAATATGAAGTAACAAAAGGCGAAATAATCTACAATGGGAAAAATCTTCTTGAATTACCTCCCGAAGATAGAGCAAGGGAAGGAATATTTCTTGCATTTCAGTATCCAGTTGAAATTCCTGGAGTCAGTAATACGAATTTATTAAAAACAGCTCTAAACGAAATTAGAAAATACCGCGGTGAACAGGAATTAGATGCGATGGAGTTCCTTTCATTACTAAAATCCAAAATGAAATTAGTTGAGTTAGATCAAAAGCTTGTTAGTCGTTCTGTCAACGAAGGATTTTCTGGTGGTGAAAAGAAAAAGAATGAGATATTTCAAATGGCTGTACTCGATCCAAAATTAGCTATACTCGATGAAACTGATTCCGGACTTGACATTGACGCTTTAAGAATTGTTGCAAATGGAGTTAATAAATTAAAATCTAAGGACAATGCCGTAATCGTCGTTACGCATTATCAAAGATTACTTAATTACATCGTCCCGGATTTTGTTCATGTTTTATATAATGGAATGATTGTTCGTTCAGGTGGAAAAAATCTTGCATTTGAGTTAGAAGAAAAGGGTTATGATTGGCTAAAAGCCCCTTCCGGCTCCCCCGAAGTAGGAGAGCCAGTAGCGGTTGCTCAATAAAAAACCGATGTGGTCTTAGATATTGCATGCAAGCATGGAGGTTCATGCAAAAGAACTTCTGACTTCGACATTCGTTGTTCGATATTCATTATTCGAATGAAATATAGAATAACGAACAAGGAATAATGAATGTTGAAAGAAATTCTACACTATTTAAAACAAAAATATGACAAATGATATTTATCAGCTTGAAAATAAAAACAAAAATATAATGGAAAATATTTTAGACATAAAAAAAACTTATTTATCTCACTTCACTGATTTTGAAAACAGTTTAAATGGCGGGAAATCCAAACCCGTACATGAACTTAGAAAATCTGCTATATCTAAATTTTCCGATCTTCAATTCCCCACAACCAGAGACGAAGAATGGAAATACACAAACATTTCTCCATTATTTAACCATACTTTTAAACCAGCACGAAAGTCAGCAAAAGATTATGATGTAAAAGTCACTCCCTTCCTTTTTGACAAGATGGAACATAGTCTTCTTGTTTTTATAAATGGCATTTACTCTAAAGCTCTCTCAAAGATTAAGAATTTACCTAAAGGTGTAATTGTAAAAAGTTTAGCTGAAGCAATTAAAGAAGACAACCCAATTGTAAAACAGCACATAGGAAAATATGCTGATTTTAAAAATCATATCTTTACTTCACTAAGCACTGCTTTTGTTAATGATGGCGCATTTGTTTACGTACCCGATGGAAAGGTTATTGAAGATCCAATTCACATTTTATTTTTAACTATCGCAGATGATAATAAAATTTTGGTTCAGCCAAGAAATTTGTTTGTCGCTGCAAAAAATTCCCAATCAACTTTTATTGAACATTATGCTTCACTTAATGACGATATCTATTTCACAAATTCCGTTACTGAAATTGTCACGGAAGAAAATGCTTTTGTTGATCACGTTAAGCTGCAAGAAGAAAGCATTAAAGCTTTTCACATTGGCAGAATGGATGTACATCAGGAAAGAAACAGCAATTTTGTATCTCACTTAATTTCTTTCGGATCAGAAATTTCTCGAAATGATTTCAATTGCCGTTTCAATGATGAGGGCGGTGAATGTATGCTGAATGGTCTTTACTTAATTGAAGGCAGCCAGTTGTTCGATGCTCACACGCTAATTGATCATGCAAAACCGCATTGCAATAGTCACGAGCATTACAAAGGAATTTTAACCGATAGCTCTCGCGGAGTATTCAACGGAAAAGTTATCGTTAGAAAAGACGCTCAAAAAACAAATGCCTTTCAAGAAAACAACAATATCATTTTATCAAATGATGCTCTCGTAAACACAAAGCCGCAGCTTGAAATATTTGCCGATGATGTAAAATGTTCGCATGGTGCTACAATTGGTCAGCTTGATAATGATGCAATGTTCTATCTGAAATCGAGAGGAATTGGAGTAGATGTGGTCAAAGCAATTTTAATTCACGCTTTTGCAAGCGATGTTGTTCGCTACATTAAAATAGACGCCGTTAGAAATTATGTCGAAGGCATTCTTAAGAAAAAATTTCACGAGGATCAATAAAGAAAGGGTCCCGCTATGAAAACAGAATCATCTACTATAGAAAAAACAGATATTTATGATGTAAAAATAATTCGCGAGGATTTTCCTATTCTTAAAAAGCTGATTCACGGAAAACCCCTTTGCTATCTTGATAATGCTGCAACCTCACAAAAACCCCAAGTTGTAGTTGATGCACTTGACAATTTTTACCTATCACAAAATGCGAATGTTCACAGAGGTGTTCATCATCTCAGCGAAGTTTCGTCTAAAGCGTTTGAAGATGCAAGAATAAAAATTAAAGAATTTGTAAATGCTTCCAGCGAGAAAGAAATTATCTTTACACACGGTACAACTGAAGCAATCAATCTCGTTGCCTATTCTTTCGGAAGAAAAAATATTAACGCGGGTGATGAGATCATTATTTCCCACATGGAACATCACTCAAACATTGTTCCGTGGCAGATTTTATGTGAAGAGAAAAAAGCTAAGCTGAAAGTAATTCCCGTTAATGACGATGGCGAGATAATTTTTGAAGAATACGAAAAATTAATTACTGAAAAAACAAAACTTGTCGCGGTTGTCTATATTTCAAACTCATTAGGAACAATCAATCCTGTTGAGAGAATAATTCAAACTGCTCATAAGCATGATATTCCCGTTTTACTTGATGGTGCGCAGGCAATAAGTCATGCTGAAATTGATGTTCAAAAACTTGATTGTGATTTCCTTGCCTTCTCCGGTCATAAGATTTATGGACCAACCGGAATCGGAGTTCTTTACGGTAAAGAAAACCTGCTTGATGAAATGCCGCCGTTTCTTGGTGGTGGTGACATGATTGCAAAAGTTACTTTTGAACATACAACTTACAATGAGCTTCCATACAAATTCGAAGCCGGCACCTCCAACATTGCAGGAGCAATCGGTTTAGGCGCTGCAATTGATTATGTGAAAAAGATTGGGCAAAGTTCAATTGCCAAGCATGAACAGAAGCTATTGCATTACGCAACCGATTTGATAAAAGAAATTAAAGGATTGAAAATCATCGGAACTGCAAAACAAAAATGTTCAATCATTTCGTTTGTCGTTGAAAATATTCACCCGCAT
>Ga0209642_10001486_pt1 | contig 15631 bp, 20 predicted proteins | sample RifCSP19_2_FD_184025 | JGI IMG/M metagenome (GOLD analysis project Ga0209642, IMG submission 184025) | Soil microbial communities from Rifle, Colorado - Rifle CSP2_sed 19_2 (SPAdes) (version 2) | ecosystem: Environmental > Terrestrial > Deep subsurface > Rock core/Sediment | place: Rifle... | reverse complement strand
GATAGCGAGTTTTCCTGGACTGATTTCGTCCGACGCAACAACGATGAGCTGGTCGCAACGTGGGGCAACCTGGCCAACCGTGTCCTGGCCTTCGCCTACAAAAACTGGGAGGGCCGAGTGCCTGATCCCGGCCCACTCGAAGACCAGGATCGCGAGCTGACGGCGCTCATCGACGCCGGCTTCGAGACCGTGGGCCGATTGATCGAGGCCGTCCAATTGCGGGCCGCTCTGGCTGAGGCCCTCGCTCTGGCGCGGGCCGTGAATGGTTACCTGGATCGAGCGCCGTGGTTCAGCGTCGTCAAGAAGGACAAGGAACGGGCTGGGACGACCGTGTACACCGCTCTGCGGGCCATCGACTCACTGAGCGTCCTGCTGGCACCGTTCCTCCCGTTTAGCAGCGAACGGCTTCACCGTTTGCTCGGCTATCAGCGCCCTCTGTTCGGCAGCCAACGGATCGTGACCTATGACGAAGGACAACGCTCGCACGAAGCGCTGATCTATGACGCCGGGGAAGCGGAAGGGAAGTGGGGTCCGGGTGATCTACCGCCCGGACAACGGCTCGAGGAGCCGAAACCGCTCTACAAGAAGCTCGACGAAGAAGTCGCCGCAGTCGAATTGGCGAGGCTCGGGCGCCCCGTCGAGTGACCGGCAGGCACGGTCAAGGTCAAGCCAACGCCTGGGGTTTCTACGCGTGTCGACGGAGCAACATTCCGGGTGACGCGGCGGACAGCCGAATGGGCGGAAAGCTGCTGGGCACCACCTTGCGGACCCCCACAACTCGTGTCGATTTCTGCGCCGCCTTCATACCCCTCGGAACCTCGAACGCCTCTTTTCCACGAACGCGCTCACGCCTTCTTTGTGATCTTCCGTCTTGCCGGCGATGTCCTGCAGGTAGGCTTCGTAGTCCAGAGTCCTTTCCAGGTTTTCGAGCACAGCCCGATTGAAGGCGCGCTTGGTGAGCCCCAGAGCGCGTGTTGGTCCACCGGCCAGGGAAGCGGCCAGTTCGGCTGCTGCAGCTGGCAATTCTGGATCGGGCACGACCCGGTTCACCAGGCCGAAGGCGAGAGCCTGATCGGCGGAGACAGGTGCGTTTGTGAAGGCCATCTCCGCCGCCCGGGCCATCCCGATGAGCAAGGGCAGGTTCAAGGAAGTGCCGGAATCTGCCGCGAGCCCGATCCCGGTAAAACCAAACACGAAGCGTGCGCTCTCCGCGGCCAACCGGATGTCGGTCGCCAGCGCGATCCCCAGGCCGGCCCCGGCCGCAGCGCCGTTGATCGCCCCCACGATCGGCTTCTCAAGCTGGCGCATCCGGAGGATTACGCGGTTGAAAGTGCGCTCCAAGTGTTCGCGGAAAGAGATCTCACCCAGCCTCTCAGCAATGATCCCGACGTCCTGGCCGGCGCTGAACACCCTGCCCGCTCCGGTCAGCACCAGACAGCGGATCCCGGCGTCGCTGGCGGCGTGTTTCAGGACCGCCAGGAGTTCCTCGACCATCACACGATCGAATGCGTTGGCCTTCGGGCGATTGAGCTGGACCGTCAGAACGCCCCCGGCCTCCTCGGTAAGCAGGTTCTGGTATTCGCTCATCAAGTTGACTCCGGATGCAGGAGAGGAATCTCGAACGCACGGCCTGGACGGCTTCCAGGCCGAGAATCGCGCGGGAAATGCGACCGGGCGCGTCTGCGTCCGGCAAGTTCAGTCAGGATGTGTGGTCGAAGTCGGAGTCGTCGGCGTCGTCGGGATCCTCGTCGAACTCGTCTGCCTCGAGTTCAATCTCAACCTCAATCTCACCTTGCTCGAGGCGCAGCCAGAGAATCAGGACATGACCCTCGGCCGTTTCAGTCCAACGGGCGGCGACAATCGGTGCAAGCTGCGTCAGGCCATCTTCGGTCCGGTATTCGAGATTGATGGAGTGGCGCTCACGCCAGGCACGGTAGCATCGCTCGACGAGCGCCGGGCCGTTGGCGGCCCGCACTCGACATATCGCCACCTGGCTTGGAACAGGGCCTTCCGTGAGTCCGGCCAACCACGGGTCGTTGTCAAGCTCAAAGGTCGGGGGCGGCCCCTCAATGATCGTGATTTTGTCTACGTCTGCCATGCTCCCCTCGGTTTCCTGCGGCAAGGTCACCGGGCGGAATATTACCACAACTCAACTGCCGCGCCGGCCTTTCAGATAATCATTGTCTGCAAACCAGTCCAGGGCGTCCCGCAGCGTTTCTTCTACCGGGCGGGCACTCAAGCCCAACTCCCTCTGCGCCTTGCGACAATCATAGCCTTGCCAGGTGCGGATCGCCTGCAGGTGCCCGCTCAACCCACCCATCCCCGGGGTGTACGACAAGACCGAGATGAGCCGCTCGACAAATCCTACAGATAAACCTACCCGAGGCGGGGAGACGCCGGCTAGTCTCGCGGCAACATCGAGCACCTCTCGCAGCGGCCAGTTTTGCCCACCCAGGATGTATCGCTGGCCAGGACGACCGACCTCGGAGGCACGCACCTGCGCCTGGGCGACATCTCGGACGTCGACGATGTTGACCTCGACCGGCAACCAGACGACCGCCCATCCTCGAGCAACCCACAGCAGCGCCCTGCCAAGCGCCAGGTGGACGTCTCCCGGACCGAAGACCGCAGTCGGATTGACGACAGTGGCTTCCAGTTCGGCAGACGACGACCGCATGACTTCGCTCTCCATCGCGTACTTGCACTCGTAGTAGGCCGAGCGGGGTAGAGATCCTGGAAGGTACGTGTCTCGCTCATCGGCAAACCTGCCGGCATCCGGCGGAGGGCGACCAATAGTTGAAAGGCTCGAGGTGTATACCAGGCGGTCGACGCCGGCCTGCTTGCAGGCTTCGATCACATTGCGGGTCTGCGCCACCGCGCCGGCTACCTGCCGGGGAACCGAGCCGCCATCGCGCGGGTAGTATCCGGCTGCGTGGAAGACGACTTGAACGCCAGCGAAGGCTGGCGCCAATCGCTCCGGTCGATCGAGATCTCCCTCAAACCACTCGATCGGTGCCGACCCGACATGGCCGGTCGCGCCTGACACGCGGCGCAGCCCGCGAACGGCCCAGCCCTTCTCGATGGCGGCAAGGGCGATGTGCCCTCCGATGAAGCCGCTCGCGCCCAACACGAGCACGGTTGTCATCTTGGCGATCCTCCGCGATCTTGAAGCCGGATTACCCCTTTGCCGCCAGTCAAACTCATGCAGTACTTTCCTTCCGATCGCTGAGAGGCTCTGCGCCAGACCGGAGGCCATAGTCACGCGAGCCCTTTGCAAGATTCCCGGAGACGGAGGCTGGTCAGGTGAGGTAGATCGACCGGAGGCCCGGCATCCGCCGATGGGACACTCCAAGAGCGCGGTCAGTTCGCTGCTGGGAACGTCAAGAGGACTTTGATCGATCCGCTGCGCTTATTCGATGCATCGGCGATGGCGCGCTTGTATTCCGAGAACGGGTAGCGGTGGGTGATCATTCCTTCGTGCCGGAGCCGGCCGTCTCGGACCATCTCAACCACGAGATCATAGGTGTCGGCCTGGCGCCCCGCCCAGTCCTCCCTCCCAAAGAACCCAGCCCCGATCAGATCGACTTCCTGATACCAGATCGGGTTGAGGTCGACCTTCAAGTCGTTCAGCGTGATCCCCACCATGACGACTGTACCCTCGGCTCGGGCCCAGCGCAGCCCGTCGGCGATCGTGCTCTGGCTACCGACGCAGTCGTACACAACCTCGAACCCGCCCAACAGCATCCCCCGGTTCATCGGGGCGCGGTAGTGCCTGGCGCCCGTGATACCGGCCACTTCAGCGTAAGTGTCCCCATCCTGCACCACGTGTCCTATACCCAAGCTGCGGGCCACCTCGCTCTGGTGGGAATAGCGCGTCAGGATAGTCACGTGGCAACCGGGTTCGACAGCCTTTACAGCTTGCGCCGTCAGCAGCCCGATCGCCCCAGCGCCGATCACCAGGACATGCTCGCTGCTTCGCGGTCGACGCCGCAGGACGGCATGCAACGCGATCGCCATCGGTTCGATGAACAACGCCTGGTCATCGTTCAGGTCGTCCGGGACTGTGTAGATCTCCGTCTCGTGTGCCGTGTAGCCTTCACTCCACCCGCCGCCGACACCCTCCGGCCCAACGCCGAGCGAAGCGTTCTCACACAACCGGCATTGGCCACGCGCGCAGTATCGACAAGGCGGGTCGATTTCCTGACTGAAGCAGTTCCGCCCGGCGTGACGCGATTGCATGACAACTCGATCGCCGACTTGAAACCGTGTGACTCTCTCCCCAACTTCGACAACATTGCCGACAACTTCGTGACCCAAAAAGAGGCGGCTGTTGGCCGGCAGTGCCGCCGGGGCGATCCCGGGACTCCCTTTGACAAAGAGCAGAGAAAGGTCGGTGCCGCAAATGCCGCATTGCCGGTTACGCACTCGCAGCCAGCGCGGACCGGGCAGGGGCGGCTCCGGCAGATCGGCCACCCGCGCCGAGGAGATCGGACTCCAGATGATCCCCGGTAGAATCGGACGGAGTGCCTTTACCGCCAGCAGGCGAGGAATCTGGGCATCAACGAAGATAGCTCGCATCGACTAACTCTCGCCAGCCGGGCTGCTCCAGCTGCACGCCTCTCGATCGCACGTCGCCCCTAGCTCTCTTTGACCGCCGAAGCGCGAACTGCGGCGCATCGGGCACAGCTTTGTCTTCCGCACAACAAGGCCTCCGGATCCATGCGGATCCATCCGGCGGCGGTGTGGACAAGATCACGCAAAGGATAGCTCTCGATCGTTACTGGCCCCAAGGTCGCCCGCCGCACAATCCCTTCCAGACGACCGGCGATCGCCGGAAACCCATCAGCGCACCCCGGGATTCCAGGACACTCGATCACACCCGCCGGTGTAAGAGCCCAACGAACGAACTGTCGGCGTCCGGCCAGCTTCTCGGCGTAGTGCAGGCTGACGTTTGCCGTGTGATCCGCACCCAGCAGCACCACATCCGCATCGGCCGAAGCCAAGGCCGCGATCGGCGCCAGAGGATCTTCCAGAGTCTGTGACGTCAGGACCTCGTCCGCACCGACTCCGGCGAAAGACAGCAGGGGATGGTTCGAGCGCACGGCTTGCGGTGCCTGGCGAAGCGCTTCGGCCAGAGACCCCATCTCCGGATCCGCCGGAAGGTCTGCCCGGTAGAACTGAGCCGCCGAGTTACGATCGCCGGCCGATCCGTACTCCATACCGTTGTCACTCGGCCCTACATCGGGTGTGATCATGGCGCTGAAAGTGAAAGTCGGGGCGACGACCGTTTCCCCGACCGCCAGGAACGCACCGAGCACGGCCTGTGTGCCTCCGGTGACTTCTCCCAAGGAAGCCAGTCGGGCATGGATCAGGATCCGGCTCCCCTGGGCCAATCCCAGGTCGCGTAAGACGCGAATGAAATCTCGATAGTTGAACATCGCCTAAGGCCAGGGAAGGTGAGACTCAGAGATGGCGATACGACAGCAGTAGGGCCTCGAACGACAGCGCCGCTGCGGCCATGAGAGTGGTCATCATTCTCCTTTCCACTCCGGAGCCCTTTTTCCCAAGAATGCCCGCATCCCTTCCTTTTGGTCATGGCTGGCGAACAACAGATAGAAAGCACGCCGTTCATCGGCCAGGCCGTCCGTCAGGAACGACTCAAAAGCGTGGTTGATGGCCTGCTTGGCCAACCTGACGGCCAGGGGCGCCCGGGCCGCGATCTCGCCCGCCAGTTTGAGCGCCTCTTCCAGGTAGGCTTCCTCCGGCACGACCTTGTTCACCAATCCGTACTGGAGCGCTTCGTTCGCGGTCAGCGTCCGGTTGTTGAGCACCATCTCCATGGCTATCGCCTTCCCGGCTGCGCGGACAATCCGCTGCGTTCCACCGGCGCCGGGGATTACCCCCAGATTGATCTCCGGTTGGCCGAACCTGGCCGTCTCCGAGGCGACTATCATGTCGCAGACCATCGCCAATTCGTTCCCCCCGCCCAGACACCAACCGGAGACGGCCGCAATAAGCGGTTTCGTCACCCGACGGATCCGGTCCCATTGGGAGATTCGCCCGGAGGTTAACATCCCGATGGCGGTCTGTTCAACCATTTCCTTAACGTCGGCGCCGGAGGCGAAAGCACGCACATCTCCGGTGATGACCATCGCCCCGACCTCCGACGAGGTGTCAAATGCCTCCAGCGCCTGAACGACTTCATCCATGAGAACCGAGTCGAGCGCGTTCCGCAGCTGGGGTCGGTTCAGCCGGACCAAGCCCACCCGGCCCCGCACCTCGGTCAGTATAGCGGTGTATTCCATGCCACTCTCCATCCGTTGTTCTCGGTGTCTCATCAGCGTGACCGAGCCGATGTCGCCCGGCGTCCACGCGAAACGTCTACGCTATCCATCTTCGGCGGACCGGGCTAACTGCTCCAGATGCTCGGCAAAGTGGGCTACGGAGTACTCGACCCACCACTGCAGGGTGCGAACGCCGAAGCTCGGATGCTCTCCAGTTCGGCTCCAACCCTCCGCCTCCAACCCGTCAATCCATTGACTTCCGGCGGCTCGCCGACGCTGAATCTCCGCGGCGATCTCTCCTGCCCCCTCCTGGCCGTCGTAGTGCTGATCCATCCAGGCTTCCGGATCGAAACTCGCGAGCCGGGGTGTCTCTTCGGTCACGATGCGACCGATCCGAGGAACGAAGGCCTGTACCTCGACGTCTCGGAGATGCGTCAGGATCTGATGCGGCGACCACCCGCCCGGTTCGAGCTCGCGACTCAAACGTCCGGCGGGAATACGCGCGACAAGGCGCTGTAATTCCTGGGGCTGGTTGGCGTAGCTGGCAACCAATCGACCACGGTACTCGGCCAGTTCTCTCATCGCGATCAGGGGGTCTCCTTGTCGGCCAGGACCTGGAGCCAGGCCCGGATGAGCGTGCTAACGGACTCGCGCGAGCAGCTTGCGAATGTGCAGGGTATGGTCACGCTCATGCCAGAGCGTGCGCCGAACTACTTTGCGCGCCGACCAGGTTTCGCCCGACAATGTAATCACTCCGGATCGCCGAGTGAGCTCGTGCATTTGGCTCAGAAGATGCTGGCGCACCCTATCCAGCCGGGCAAACGGATCGTCGGGGAACTCGCTCTTGGGAAACGCCAATCCGATTCGATCGAGGTACCACAGTTCGGCGTTGGCCACGTGTCGCAGCACACCTCCGATCGGCCAACGCTCGCCGGTGAGCTGTTTGTCGAGTTGTGAAGCGTCGAGACCTTTGACCTCCTCCAACAGATCTGCCCGGGTGGCAGCGAGCAACCTCTCAAACTCGGCCGCTTCACCCGCGTCCACAGCCGGCCGATCCGAGGCGAAGAATGCGTTGACTTCGTAATCTTCCTCGTATATCCAGGAACGGATGACTTCTCCGACCACTAAAGGCGGCGCAGGCGGGGGAACACGCAACCCATGCTGAGTGCACCATTCCAGGTAGGCCTCGACCGCCCGAGGGACGGCCGAGATCGAGCGCTCCCGGTCGGGGTTCGTGGAGAAGCAGCCAGGAAGATCGGGGACGTGGGTGATCCACTGCCTGTCCATCTCCTCGGCACAGACCAGGTATGCCACTTCAGGACATCACCTTCCCCCCGTCGACGTTGATCGCCTGACCCGTAATGTAGGCGGCAGCCGACGAGCAAAGGAATACCACTACATCGGCGACGTCACTCACCTCACCCAACCGACCCGAGGGGATGTCCGCCAGCCAACGCGCCATCATCTCCGGGTCCTTCCGAAGTCCAGCCGTCATTTCCGTCGCGATAACGCCGGGGCAGACAGCGTTGACGCGGATATTATACGCAGCCAGCTCACGCGCCGCCTCACGCGTGAGGCCGATCAAACCCATCTTGCTCGCGACGTACGCCGATCTGTCTTTCAGACCGTGTGCACGACCGGCAATCGAGGCGATGTTGACGATCACTCCGCCACCGCGTGCCGCCATGATCCGCCCGACCGATTGCATCAGCAGAAAGGGCCCTTTGAGGTTAACCGCCAGGGTACGGTCCCAGTCCCATTCACCGAGGTCCATCAGCTGCGCATGGGGTTCGACACCGGCATTGTTGACCAGAATGTCCACGCCACCGTACGCCTCAGCCACGGCTTCCAGCATTGCCTGTACGGCGATCTTGTTGGCCACGTCCGCCGGGAATGAGGCGGCCGCTCCGCCGGCGGATTGGATCGCTGCCACCGTCTCGTCCAGATTGACCGGTGTCAGATCGTTGGCGGCGACCTGCGCACCTTCGACGGCGAGGGCCAAAGCGATCGCCCGCCCGATGCCCCGGCCTGCGCCGGTAATCAGTGCAACCTTTCCATCAAGTTCGCCCATCACGTGACCTCGTGCGGATTGAAGAGTCTTCAACCGGAGCAGACTGCGATCGAATCACCTACGTTGCCGGCATTGACCTCGAACCCCAGGTAGAGACTCGGGTCGAGTGTGTTCCGGATTTCAAGCTCGTTCTTGAAACCTCCCTTCCCGTCGTCCTGTACGATCGAGAAGTGCAGGTGCATCCCCGTCGGGTTGTCCGGGTCCGCCGAGAAGTTCCCCTGGTAGCCGAGGAACGACCCGGCAGAAACAAAGACCTCACTCGTGCCCGGCGGGAAGGCCGGATCGATAAAGGAGTTCCCCTCGGGGTCCGCCATGTGGGTGTAGTAGGTCCAGATCTGGCGATCGGGTTGCAGCGGGTCGTGCGGGATGCGGACGATGACCGCCGAACGCCAGTCCGGAAGCCGGGTCAGGTATCCGTCATACACGGCAACCACGCGCGTTTCCCCCAACCCGTACGGGCCGCTCGGGCCGAAGATGTCGAGCCCTTGATGGCGACGGCCCGGCCGGAAGGAGTCGCCCCAGAAGAAACCAACATACCCGTCGGTGGGGGCTACAAAAGGAGCATCACCGCATTGCACTCCGGCCTGGAGGCTCCAGTCTGAGTGGGCGCCCGGGTCTTGCCAGTACTGCCGCACCCGGACCATTCGGCCGGCGGGAGGGCGAAAGGACCGGTAGGTCAAGTAGCCTCCTACGATTAGCATTACGACGGCCGCCGAGGCGCCCAACCCGAGTGGTCGCCTCACGGCTCTTCACCGTTCCCCGGACAAGCTGGTGGCCGGAGGCACCCATCCGAAGTCATCAGACCTGGCCAGCCTCTTGTTGATCCCCAAAGTCGACCAGTTCGGCACCGCAGGCGCGCACAAGATCATCCGGTTTGAGGCGGAGCAGAGCATTTACCGAACCACCTCCGGCATAGATCACTTGATGACCGAGCACAGTCCGGTCGACAAGCGTTCGGATTCCTCGGAGGTGCCCGAAGGGTGGAAGGGTGCCGACAGGGTAACCCGTCACCGAGAGCACCGTCTCGGGATCGGCCAGGTGGACCTGCTTACGTCCAACGTTCAACATGCGCCCGATGGCGCGACGATCGACGCGCCCCAATCCGTGAGTGACCACGAGCAAAGGCTCTCCTCCGACAACGAACAAGAGCGACTTCACGATCTGATCCGGCGAGGTAGCAACTGCGGCGGCTGCCGTACTGACGGTCGGCGTCTCGACCGGGAGGAATACGACCTCTCCCCGAATCGCATGGATCCGGATGAAGTTCTGCAAATCAGATGTGTCGAGCACAGGGTATGCGTCCGACGCAGGCTTGAATTGGGCCCAGCCCCCGAGGATTCTGACCCCCGGGAGGCCGCCCGGCGTCACCCGGCACGGTCTGCCGGGGCCCGGTCTTCCTCGAGGTGCTCGGCGAAGCAAAGACTGACGAAGTTGGCGGCGACGTCCATCAAGGCCCTACCGGCCTCCGTTCCCTCCGGCGAGGTCAACGCCCTCTGGAGCGAATCGGCGTCGTCGAAGAAGAGCTCGTGAACCAGGTGCAAGTCCGCCGCCCCGGACGGGCCGCCGTGGATCCGGCTGACGGTCACCCGGCGGATACCCGGCATTTTTTCCGCCCTGGGGACGAACTCGTGGCTCCAGCGCTGCTCGAACCCGTCAACGTCATCCGGCCGGCGGAAAAGCAGCATCAACTTATGCACCGGCCCACCCGCCTTTCCCAAGACACAGGTTGAAGCTAATGCCAGATATCGGCTGGACGTGACCCATTGGGGCTATTGCCTCCCCTGCACGATAGCCTATACTGGCAGTATGATTGTCATTCCGCCTGTGCGGGGGCACTTATGATTCATTTCTCCCCACATGGCCAGGGCTTGCTTGAATACGCATTGCTGATCATTCTTGTTGGTATGGCCGTACTCATTGCCCTGGCGATATTCGGGACCAGCGTAGGGAACCTATTCAGTAACATCGTGTCGAATTTCTGAAGGGTATTCCCGACCGCTAAACCAGAGGCTGCCTTGCTTAAGGCATGGCGTCGCTTTCACTCCGCCGGCCGGCGACGAATTCGTGGATAATGCCTGCCACCTCGTCGGCTGCTCCCGGCCGCGCAACTGAACGCGCGACAGCGACTGCCTTGTCGAGCTCGTCCGGGCTCTGCAACCAGGCATGTACGGCGGCGGCAGTCCTGGCCGGCCCCGGGGCCCACACCCCCACGCCTTCTGTCACGACATAGGCCACATTGCCGTCTTCCTGCCCTGGCACGCGGCTATAAAGCACCATCGGCAGCCCGGCGTTCAGGGCCTCGGCGATCGTCCCCGGCCCGGCTTTGGTCACCAGCAGCGTCGCCGCCTGCATCATCATCGGCATCCTGCGCTCGAATCCGTAAATAAACGCCGACACCTCCCATTCGACGAGTTCCAACTGGGCCCGCAGCCGCTCATTCCGACCGGTCACTATCGCCAACCCGAAGTGATCACCCGTCCCGGCGATCGCACGGGCAGTGGCATAGAGCGGCCCCATCCCCTCACCGCCCCCCACGAGTAGGACCATCGGCCGGTCATCCGGCCAGCCCAATTCGGCACGGATGGCCCGGCGATCGGCTCCAGGCATGCAGAAAGGTCTGGCGACCGGAAGACCGATCACCCGGACTTGGTCGGGACGCATCCCAAACTCAAGAGCCCGCCAGCGGGCGGCCTCGGTCGGGACCAGGCACAGATCCACCTGCCGCTGGTACCACGCAGCGTGGGCCGATACCAAGTCTGTCACCACGACGATGAAAGGCGGGCGATCGCTGCCCAGGGCCTTGAGCAGCGGGCCGGTTAGCAGGGGATGGACCGAGACGATGAGATCCGCCGGCTGCTCTTCAACCAGACGCCGCACGGCAGGTTTGACGTACGGCCAGGTCGCCGTAGTGATGGCCCTCGCGCGTCGAGGTCCGTCGAAAGCGTGATAGCCCAGGCTCCAGGCTCGGGGATGCCGGGCCATTTCGGGGTAGGCAGCCGGGACTCGGTTGAGGGGTGGTGGTGCGTAATCCTTGAAGGCGTCAACAGGAATGGATTCATACCGATCGGGATAGCGGTCGTTCAGAGCCTCGATGATCGCCTCCATCGCGCTTCGATGGCCCCCACCGGTGTCTGAGAACAGGAAAAGGATTCGCTTCCGCTCAGGCATTGGTACGAGGATCAGGAGCTTTGGAGAGCGTGGCTTTCATTCGACGGGCAACTTCGCGGCGGGGTAGCAGGATGCGCCGTCCACAGCCGAGGCACTTCAGCCCTATGTCGGCACCCAGGCGCACCACGACCCAATCGGTACTGCCGCAAGGGTGTGGTTTTCTGAGCCTGAGCACATCGGCCATTTGAAGATCGGGTAGCATCCGGAAACCGTCCGCAAGCGAACTCGCGCCGGATTATACCATTCGGGTGGAATGGTATAATCCGCCAGTCATGCTGAATCTGACCCTACCCGTGTTCATCTCCCGCATTTTTACGCTGGTAGTGGCCTTCACCGTCCACGAATTTGCACACGCATGGACCGCAGATCAGCTCGGGGACGATACTCCGCGCTTCAACGGTCGGCTCACGCTCGATCCACGGGCTCACCTCGACATCGTTGGCTCCCTCCTCTTACTCATCGTTGGCTTCGGATGGGCGAAACCCGTCCCGATCAATCCGTACGCCCTTCAGAGACGCACACCGGCCGGGACCATGCTGGTCTCGGTCGCAGGTCCGTTCTCGAACCTGGTCATGGCGATCCTGGCCAGCCTCCCCTTTCGGGCCGGCTTGCTCGACCCGTTCACGCCCAGCGGGGAGATCCTCCCTTCGGCTTCAAGCCTGCTCCTCGAGTTCATTTTCATCAACATGATCCTGCTCTTCTTCAATCTGGTCCCGCTGGCTCCGCTGGACGGCGAGAAGGTGGCGGAGTACTTCCTGCCGCCGAGCGGACAGGATTTTCTTGCCCGCATCCGGCCCTATGGGCCGATGATCCTGCTTTTTCTACTCTTCCTGACCCCTCGCATGGGGCTTGACGTCTTCAGCTGGCTTGTCGTTGGGCCGGCACGCCAGGTGCTCCAGATGCTGGTCCAATAACCCTCGGCTGTCTGTCCGCTCGAGCCGATTCGTCCATCGTGTCTGATTGAGATCTGCCTTCCGCCTCGGAATAGTCGATCACCTGAGCCACGGTCAACTCATCACAACCGGTCATGGTCAAGCATGTCCATCCCGGCCTTAGTGTGCAGGTTCGAGGAAACTGAGGTGCCGCGATGACAACAGAGATCGTCTTGATCGGCCTCGACCCGGTCGGAGCCTCGATCGGCATGGCGCTGGGTGAGGCCGGGTTGGATGCAGTCCGCACGGGCTACGACTCTGACGGGGGGACAGCTCGCGCTGCCCGCAAGCTGGGAGCGGTTGATCGTCTGGTCTTTCGGCCCGAGAACGCCGCCCGCACCGCCGACCTGATCATTCTGAATACATCCCCGCAGCACGTGCGCGAGCAGATCCAGGCCCTCAGCGGAGCGCTCAAGCCTGGCGCAGTCGTGCTGGATCTCACTCCCCTTAAGGCGGAGACGGCGACCTGGGCCTCAAGTGTGCTCCCCGAAGAAAGGGACTACATCGGCGGAGCGCCCGTCATCAACCCACTGCGTTTGCATGACAACCACCAAGAATGGGGGACGCCACGCCCGGATCTGTTCCGCGGTGGCCTGTTCGCACTGATGATCCCCCCAAAAACCTCGGAGATGGCCATGGATACGGTCCTGGCCCTGGCAAAGGTGTTGGGCGCGACTCCCTTCTTCATCGAACCCGCCGAAGTCGATGCTGTCTCAGCGGTCGCCGATGGCCTACCGGTTCTGGTCGGAGCAGCTCTGATGCGAGTGGCCATTGAAGCTGCCGGGTGGCCGGAGATCCGCCGGATGGCAGGCCGTCACTTTGCCATGGCAACATGTGTCGGCGCCTGGCCGGATTCGGCCCGGTTGGCATCCGTGCTGCGACGCAACCGCCAGAACATGCTGGTTAAGCTGGATGATCTCTTGGCAGAACTGCAGGCGTTCCGTATGTTGATTGCCCAGGAGGAGGAAGAGGCATTGGCTGAGCGACTGGCCGAGGCCTCTGAAGCATTCAACAACTGGAGGGATGATCGCCAGCGGTCGGATTGGGCGCGTGAGGAGAAGATCGGGAAACTCGACTTCCCGAAGATCGGAGTGGCCGAGCGCTTGCTGGGCATTCACCCTCTCGAGAGGAAGCGGAGGAAATAGCACGCGTCAGGCCTGGGCAAGATCGACTAGAGCAGGCTGACGATCATCAACCCCACACCTCCAACAAAGAGGATGGTCCCACCCATCACGATTACAATCCCGATCACGATCCCTTGGCGCTGCTCGCGCTCGCCATCGGCCGACCAGGGTCCTTTGCGGCCGGCCCAGGGCGTGAGTGAGGGGGGTAAGCCCCCCGTCAATGCGCGAACACCGTAGACCAGCATCCCCAGCCCACCCAGAAGGAATATCGACGCGCAGACGAACTGCGTTGGCAACCACGCCTCCGTCCGATATCAACCGTTCAGGCGATTCTCACTGCCGGCCGAGACGTCACGATTCGCCTGCCGTTGCCCCGGGCGTATAATCCCCGCGTGCCCGAGTATTACTGCTATATCATCGAGTGTGCTGATGGCACATTCTACACTGGCTGGACGACAGATCCCGAGCGCCGCCTGCAACAACACAGTTCCGGCCGCGGAGCCCGCTACACCCGGTCTCGCGGACCTCTGCGGCTGGCATACGTCGAGCCGCAGCCGGACCTTACAAGCGCCATGCGGCGGGAGCGGGCTCTGAAGGCTCTCTCCCGAAAGAGGAAGCTCGCCCTCGCCGCAGGCCAGGCCGAAAACTGAAGGCATCAACACCCCCTGAGGACCAGCATGCCCCCAACGACGAAGACCCAGTGGATTGACGATGAGCTGGCCAATTTGCGGCACAGCGGGTTGTTTACCACCATCCGAACGTTGAGCTCCCCCCAAGGGTCCTGGTTGCTAGTCGACGGCCGGGAGGTGCTCAACTTTTGCTCGAACAACTACCTCGGTCTGGCCAATCACCCGCGGCTTGTCCTGGCCGCCAAAGAGGCGATCGACCGCTTTGGCGTCGGCCCAGCGGCGGTGAGGACCATCGCCGGGACAATGGAACTCCACCTCGAGCTGGAGAGAAAACTGGCAGGTTTCAAGGGTGTCGAAGCTGCCATAACATTCCAGTCCGGATTCAATGCCAACCTGGGGACCATCCCGGTCCTGGTGGACAAGGACGACATCATCTATTCCGACGAACTCAACCACGCCAGCATCATCGATGGTTGTCGCCTGTCACGCGCCCAGGTCTTGCGTTACGCGCACCGCGATCCCGAAGATCTACGTCGTGTGATCCGGGAAAGCCGGACGGAAGCGCACGCTCGTGCGCTCGTGGTTACCGACGGCGTCTTCAGCATGGACGGCGATGTCGCTCCATTGGACGCCCTCTACGAGGTAGCCAGTGAGAACAACTGCCTGTTGATGGTGGACGACGCCCACGGTGAGGGCGTGCTGGGCAGAGGGGGGCGCGGGATTGTCGACCACTACGGTCTTCACGGAAAGGTCGACGTAGAGGTCGGCACCCTTTCGAAGGCCTTCGGCGTCGTGGGCGGCGTCGTCGCCGGGAGCCAGGCGATCGTCGACTGGCTTCGCCAGCGGGCACGTCCGTTCCTGTTCTCTTCGGCGATGACTGTTCCCGATGTTGCCGCGTGCCTGGCCGCAGTCGACCTGCTTGAAGAATCCGAGGAGCTCGTCAAACGCCTCTGGGAGAACGCAGACTACTTTAAGCGTGAGATGCAAGGGCTAGGGTTCGACACCGGCTTGAGCACGACCCCGATCACACCGATCATGCTCGGGGAGGCCCCGCGGGCTCAGGAGTTCAGCCGGAAACTCTTCGAAGATGGCGTCTTTGCCATGGCGATCGGTTTCCCCACTGTCCCGCGAGGCAAGGCCCGACTGCGGGTCATGCTCTCCGCCGCCCACTCACGCGAGGATCTCGATCGCGGCCTCTCGGCCTTCGAGAAGGTCGGGCAGAATCTCGGGGTCATCTAACCCGGCCACCCTGTCTAACGCGAAGCGACGTGCCCGCCTAGCATGGCGGGCACGTCTTCGTTCAATCCCTACAGAAGTGGAGAAGATGACCGGGGGTTCACCGCCCATGGGCGGCTGAGCTGGGGCGCCGGGGAGGAGACCTTGCTGCCTCGGTCCACCACCCCGCCCAAACTATCGTTCGGTC
>Ga0209642_10001484_pt1 | contig 15634 bp, 14 predicted proteins | sample RifCSP19_2_FD_184025 | JGI IMG/M metagenome (GOLD analysis project Ga0209642, IMG submission 184025) | Soil microbial communities from Rifle, Colorado - Rifle CSP2_sed 19_2 (SPAdes) (version 2) | ecosystem: Environmental > Terrestrial > Deep subsurface > Rock core/Sediment | place: Rifle... | reverse complement strand
AGAGGAGTGGGTGGATGCTGGCGGGCGGAGGCTACGCGGCGGGCGCATCCCGGGCGCGGTCAGTCTGCCTTCGTCCGAGAATTTAGACCCGCAGGATTGGACTTTTCTGAGCCCTGATGATTTACGCGCCCGGGCCTTGGCGAATGGCGTCCAACCGGAACACAGAGTGATCACCTATTGCGGCGTGGGTATATCCGCCTCGCTGGGCTTGTTCGCCCTGCACTTGGCCGGATATCCAGACCTGGCGCTCTATGATGCATCCTGGGAAGAATGGGGACATGATCCCGACCTGCCCATTGAAAGTTCGACGCCAGTGACGCGGGAGCTGGATAAACTGGGCATCCCCTACCGGGTCTTCCGCCACCCGGGCGAGGTGCGTTCGCTCGAGCAGGCAGCGCGCGAGCGCGACCAGCGACCTGAACAGGTGGTGCGTAGCATCGTCTTTCGCCTGGCGCAGGATGAGTTTGTCATGGTGTTGATCGCCGGCCCGGCGCAAGTCTCCTGGCCAGCATTGCGCGCTTACCTGGGGCAATCGCGCTTGACCACAGCCACCGAACCCGAGGTATTGGCCGCCACCGGCTACAATGTGGGGGCGGTCTCACCCTTCGGGCTGCCGGCGCCGATGCGCGTCCTGGTAGATAAAAGCGTTCTCCAGGAGGAGATAATTTCAATCGGTTCAGGGGAGCGAAATATCACGGTGATTTTAAAGACGGAGGATTTGCTGAAGGTGCTGCAGGGAGCCGAGGCGGGGGAGTTTGGAGTCAAGGGGGGATGAAAGACGAAGGACGATGCACGAAAATTGGGCAAGGGAAGGAGGTTGGCAGCTGCCACAAGACAATCCGAAATCCCCGCGAATGCACAAATGTGAATATTCTGAACAAAATTACATAGATTGTGTTATCATTTGCCATCCTCGATCTTCGGTGGTGATGGCAAATGGATATGCAGACCGATCGCGACCAATTACTTGCCCGGGTGGCCAGCCTCTATTATGAGGACGGTCAAACCCAGCAAGAAATTTCGCTTAAATTAGGGTATTCGCGCTCTTCCATCTCTCGCATGCTCACCGAAGCGCGCCAGGAAGGCATCGTCGAGATCCATGTGCACCACCATCTGGAGCGCAATTCAGCCTTGGAGCAGCGCCTGCAATGCCAGTTTAACCTGTGCGAAGTGCAGGTACTGCAGGACAACGGCCTGCCCTATCCACAGATGTTGCGCCGCTTGGGGGGGTTGGCTGCAAAGTTGCTGGTGCAAAGTATAAACGAACATTCTATCCTGGGCATCTCCTGGGGCACCGCGTTGTATGAGGTGGCCAACGCTCTCCAATCCATGCACGCTCCCGGCGTGAAGGTCGTACAGCTGATCGGATCGGCGACTTCGCGCGATCACCAGGTCGATGGCCCAGGCCTGGCCAGCGTCTTTGCCAGGCAGTTCGGCGGTCAATACTACACGCTGCCCGCGCCCTGGCTGGTCGAGGATCGGGAGATTCGCGACGCCTTGATGAAAGACCGCCGCATGGGCGAAGTACTAGACTTGGCCCGGCGAGCGGAGATCGCCCTGGTGGGGATCGGAACGGTCGATCCACCCTTATCGAGCCTGGTGCGGGCCGGTTACCTGACCGCTGATGAGGTGCGCGATATCCAGGCGCTCGGGGCGGTGGGGGATGTATGCGGACTGCATTTTGACATCCACGGAAATTTGATGGACATCTCCCTGGCAGGTTATGCCTTCGGGATCGAGGCAGAAACCTTACGCGCCATCCCGCTGGTGATCGGCGTGGCAGGAGGGGCTCTCAAGGCGCCAGCCATTCTGGGCGCGCTGCGTTCCAGGTTGGTCAATTCGCTGGTCACGGACGACAGCGCGGCGCGTGAAGTATTAGAAAGGGAAAAAGATTCATGAGCGATAGCTTAACAAACATATATACCCCGTCTCGGGAGCGAGCCGCCGAACTGCTTAACGCCATCGGTCCCGAAAAAGCACGGCACGTGCTGGAAACTATGGCCACAATCCGCGCTTTCGAAGAAAAAGCCGAAGAACTGTACAGCTTGGGCAAGACCCACGGGACAATGCACCTGTCGATTGGGCAGGAGGCTACCGCCACAGGCGCTTCCGACGCTGTGCGCAGCGGCCACGATTTCCTGCTCAATCACCATCGCGGCCACGGGCACTGCATCGCCTGGGGCGGCGAAGTGAACCTGATGATGGCCGAGTTCATGGGTAAAGAGACCGGCTATTGCCGCGGGCGGGGCGGCTCGATGCACATCGCCGACGTAGAGCGCAATAACCTTGGCGCAAATGGGATTGTCGCCGGTGGTATCCCCATGTCTGTCGGTGTGGGATTGAGTATTAAGCTGCGCGGCAGCGACCAGGTGTGTCTGGTGATCTTTGGAGATGGCGCGGCGAACACCGGCCCTTTCCACGAGGCGCTCAATATGGCCTCCATCTGGGATTTGCCGGTGATCTTCTTGTGCGAGAATAACCAGTACGCCATGTCGATGTCCGTCCCGCGCGCTTTCAACATCGAGCATATCAGCCAGCGCGCCTGCGCGTACGGGATTCCAGGTGTTACCGTAGACGGCAACGACTACCTGGCGGTGTACGATGCGATTTCTACGGCGGCGCAGCGCGCCCGGGAAGGCAAAGGCCCGACCCTGGTGGAGACGATTACCTACCGCTGGCGCGGCCATTCGAGGAGCGACCGGCAGCTGTACCGCACGCGGGATGAGGTCAAGGAGTGGCAGGCCAGGGACCCGATCCTGCGTTTTGCGGATCAGTTGCGCCAGGCAGGTTTCCTGTCCGATGACCAACTCGAATCACTGCGTCAGCATGCGAACCAGTATATAGACGAAGCCCTGGCATTTGCCGAGGCCAGCCCAGAACCCGATGTAGCCAGCATCATGGAGGGTGTTTATGTTGACTAAGACCGTGAGCGAGGCGCAAGAGGCGCTGACCGTGCGACAGCTGACTTATGCCGAAGCCTTGCGCGAGGCGCTGCGCCAGGCCATGCAGGCCGACCCAACTGTTTTCCTGATCGGTGAAGATATCGGCGTTTATGGAGGCGCTTTCAGCGTTAGCGCCGGATTAATTGACGAGTTTGGCTCGCAACGGGTGATCGACACGCCTATCTCCGAGGCGACCATTGCCGGAGCTTGCGCGGGCGCAGCACTGACCGGGATGCATCCGGTGGGCGAAATCCAGTTCATGGACTTCGTCACCCTCTCCATGGAGCAGCTGATCTTGCAGGCCGCCAAGTTGCGATTCATGTTCGGCGGCAAGGCCAGCGTGCCGATGGTGTTACGCATGCCGGCTGGTTCGGGCACTGGCGCGGCCGCCCAACACAGTGAAAGCCTGGAAAACTTACTGGTTCACATCCCCGGTCTTAAGGTAGTCATGCCCAGCAACGCTTACGATGCTAAAGGCCTGCTGCTGTCGGCGATTTACGATGGAAACCCGGTAATTTTCGTTGAGCATAAGTTGCTGTATAAGACGACCGGGCATGTGCCGGAAGAGATGTATCGCCTCCCTCTCAGCCAGAGCAACATAGCTCGCCAGGGGCGCGATCTGACCGTGGTTGCCACGTCGGTCATGGTGCCGCGTACCCTGGAGGCGGCCGAGTTGCTGAGCGAGGAGGGCATCGAGCTGGAAGTGATCGACCCGCGTACCCTCAATCCACTGGACGACGCCCCGATCATTGAATCGGTGGTCAAGACTGGGCGAGCCCTGGTCGTTCACGAGGCGGTGGGGACGGGCGGTTACGGGGGTGAGGTCGTGGCTCGCATCGTAGCAAGTAAGGCGTTCGATTACCTGGAGGCGCCTGTCCGCCGCCTGGCAGGCCTGGATATCCCCATCCCGTATAACCGTAACCTGGAACACCATGCCGTGCCCCAGGTGGAGAATATCATCGCAGAAGCGCGCAAACTGGTAAAAAACGAATATTAATTAGGAGTAATTGCCTTGGCGAAAACAATCATCATGCCTCGCTTTGGCATGACCCAGGAAGAAGCTACCATTGTCCGGTGGATTAAAAAAGAGGGAGAGCGCGTCGAGTACGGCGATCCGATCTGCGAGGTGACTACCGATAAGATCAACATGGAGGTCGAGGCCACCGCGGATGGAATTCTGGCTGGCATCCGCTTTGCTGAGGACGAGACCGTACCGATCACCGCAGTCATTGCCTATATTCTGGCGGAGGGCGAGTCCCTCCCAGTTGGCGAGCCACCCCCTCCGGCAGCTGGACCGGTTGTATCACCCGCCCCTCTGATGGATCGCCAGGTTGACGCCACACCCGTAGCCCGGCGCATGGCAGGTGAGCAGGGAATCGATCTTGCCATCCTGGCCACTGCCACACCTGGCAGCGGGCAAGGCGGCAAGATCACCCGCCAGGATGTGGAGCGCTATCTTGCCAGCCAGGCAGAAAGCAAACCAGCCGAAGTCCAGCCGGGCAAGTTGCGGGCTTCGCCCGCCGCGCGCCACCTGGCGCGCCAGGGGCAGGTCGACTTACACCAGGTCAAGGGCAGCGGATCGGAAGGGCGCATCCAGGGCTGGGACGTCCAGGCGGCCATGGCCAGACCGGCAGCCCAACCCACACCTGTCGCAGCCGGGGTAGCGACACAGCCACCGATTGCGATTCAACCTGCAGGGAGTGCACCTCCGGGCGGAATGCAGCCACAGGCGATCAAACTGGAAGGCATGCGGCGTACTATCGCCCAAAGGATGCAGGCCAGCTGGCAAAACATCCCCCACATCCTGTTCAGCCTGGACATCGACATGACCCAAGCCGTGGCCATGCGCGAGAGTTTTAACATGCGCTTCGGGGGTAAGAAATCGGCCATATCGATGAGCGCCGTGCTGGTCAAGGCCTGTGCGGCCGCCCTGCGCCAGCACCCGCTGCTGAACAGTTATTTCCGTGACGATCAAATCCTGCTCTTGCCTAACATCAATATTGGTCTGGCAGTTGCCCTGGAGGAGGGCTTGATCGTCCCTGTGGTGAGGGACGCCGATCAAAAAAGCCTGTACCAGATCGGCCAGGAGGTTAACGATCTCTCCAGCCGAGCTCGCCAGGGAACCCTTCGGCCAGAGGATGTCGTCGATGGTACTTTTACCCTCTCTAACCTCGGTATGTTCGGAGTCGATCAATTCACAGCGATCATCAATCCTCCCCAGGTGGCGATCCTGGCGTCTGGCAGGATCGCCAAACGGTTCGTGCCAGATGAACACGATCGACCCGCCTTGCGGGCCATGATGACGGTAACCCTGGCTGTGGACCATCGCGTGGTCGACGGCGCAGGCGCAGCGCGTTTCCTGAACACATTGCGCGGCATTTTGGAGACAGCCGGCGCCCAATGGGGATGAGCTAATCCTCATTAACATGAGGATGCCATTACACTCATGTGGGTTTTCAGGTGGGCGCTGCCCACCTGAAAACCCACTTTTTTTCTGTTCGCGGGGGAAAGGGGAAAGATGATCATGCTATTCCGCTAAACCTTTTTATGCATGTTGACAATAAAAAACAATTAAGTATAATAGAATTGAACATACCAGTATATACATATTATCTCTCTCGTAAAGGTTTCTTCTTTCGGCGTGCTGTATGTCATTTGAGATCCGCCAGCGCATCCTCGAGGCAGCCACGCTTTGCTTTACCCAGCAGGGCTATGCCAGTAGCCGCATTCAGGACGTTTGCCGGATGGCACAGGTGGCACCTGCCACTCTCTATCGCCACTTTGGCAGTAAGAGAGCCCTCTTCGAAGCGGCGGGGATTCCCGAATCACCCGCCGCCTGGGTTCACCCCCGCCGTCAAGACATCTTGGAAGCAGCCCTGGATCTCTTAAGCCAGCAAGGTTACCACGGCACAACTATGGCTGAAATCGCCGCCCGGGCTGGCGTCGCGCGGGCGACGTTATATGCCCAATTCCCGACCAAAGCATCCTTACTGGATGCGCTTATCCAGGAAAACCTCCTGGTCGATCTGGTAAGTCAATTCCCTTCACTCCCCCCAGAGGGTGAGGGGATGATGACGCCCGAAGAACTGGAGTGCATGGCGCGCCATTTCCTGCTTTCCTTCCAGCACCCTCGCCGGGTGGCGTTGCTGCGCCTCATCCTGGCAGAGGGCACCCGCTTTCCGCCGCTGCAACACGCCTATCACCACATGGTTAGCACCGGCGTAAATGTCGTCAGCCATTACTTATCCATCCTGATCCCAGGATTGGTAGATCCCGGTTTAACCGCGCGCACATACCTGGGCAGTCTGCTGGCCTTTGTCCTGACCGAACACATCGTTCCTGGTTCTGTCCTTCCGGTGTATTCGCCTGAGGAGATCGCCCGCAAGGTGACTGCTCAGTTGCTCATTGGTGTCTCAAGGTCGGTTAATACAGGAGGTGAGAGGTGATTGAAGTGCTATCGAATCCATTATTAATTCTGCTAAGCGCTTATTTCCTCGGCTCCTTGCCTACCGCGCTTCTCGTTTCGCGCCTCTTCGCACACGCGGATATCCGCGAGTTGGGCGATGGCAACATGGGGGCGCGCAATGTCACCCGTACTCTGGGTTTGGGTGCTGGGATCCTGGTGGCAACAGTCGATTTCTGTAAGGGCGCTTTGGCGGTACTGCTGGCGAGATCTTTCGATCTCTCCCTGGCGTGGCAGCTTGCGGCTGGGATTTCTGCCGTGATCGGGCATGACTTCCCTATCTGGGCTGGGTTTCGCGGCGGGCAAGGGATGGCTGCCAGCTTGGGTACTCTCTTTGTGCTGATGCCCATTGAGACAGCGTGGGGACTGATCGCTTTTGGTTCAGCTCATCTTCTCTCGCGAAGCTTTGACCTGAGCGCCGCCACAGGGCTCGGACTGCTAGCTTTTCTGGCTTATACGTTTGACCAGCCACAAGTGTTTCTTGGCTATGCGATTGTCCTCTTTTTATCTATCCCGGCCAAGAAAGCGTTGGATTGGCCGCGGCGGATACAGTTGAAAAGAAAATCCTTCTCCACGCAGGAACGGGAAGAAGATACCTCTTTTCAACCTGTAGATTTGGATGGAGAGATCCTGTTTGAGGATGAACCACCGGATGAACAACCCGATTGTGTTTGATTCTTCAACTCTGGCAATGTCACTCACCTAATGTCAGGAGGGCGGAGGTAGGATGTGAAGAGACAACTGGCTTTTGTCTTGGGCGGCGGTGGGGCGCGCGGCGCATTGCAGGTGGGCGCTTTGCGCGCCTTGTTAGAGGCTGGATTCTATCCTGACATCCTGGTCGGCACATCGATCGGAGCGGTTAACGCCGCCTTCATGGCTACCCAAGGGATCAATTTGGAGACCATCGCTGGCCTGGAACGGGCCTGGCAGGACGCCATGAGCGCTGATCTACTACCCGCGAACTATCTATGGTTATCCGTTCGGGTTCTGTTTAACCGCCCGACAATCTCCCACGCCCACCGCATGCAGAGCTTCTTCATCAAGCACGGAGTCGGGCCGGATTTAAAATTTGGCGATATCCACGGAGTGCAATTGGTTTTGATCGCCGCGGATCTAAACGCTGGATGTCCCGTGCTTTACGGACTCGACCCACGCCAGTCTGTGCTGGAGGGAGTCCTGGCTTCCACGACACTGCCCCCCTGGATATCTCCCATGCAGAAAGAGGGCCAGCTGCTGATCGATGGCGGAGCAGTCAGTAATCTACCCATCGAGACAGCCTTGACGCTGGGGGCGACGGAAATCATCGCCCTTGATCTCTTCGACCCGCGCGGATTGACCAGCGATGCGCCTGGATTTGGCCAGTTCGTCAGCAAGCTGCTCATCACCGTCGCACAGCGCCAGATGGAATTGGAGCTGGCGCTGGCTTCGGCGCGCGGTGTTCCGGTGAGACGGATCAGTCTGCGTGGCAAGGAGCCTGTTCTGCTTTCGGATTTTCGGCATACCTTGGCATTGATTGAGCGCGGCTTCGCGCTCGCAAATATTGAAATCGCTCGTTGGCAGGTAGAAGGCCAGCCACTGTGGCGCAAATGGCTCAATCAATTCAGGCAGAGAGGTTTATTGAAACAACGCATCAATCCTTGATCCGAGGTTTGAGTAATTTTTTCCAGGTAGTAAGTTTATCGTTTGTAGGGTCTGGCAGGATGGAGGTGTAGTGATGTTACGCAGTGCTTTCCGAACCAGTGTTGAGGCAATTTCCGCGCAGTATTCTTTATTGACCATAGTCTTGATCGGGGGGAACACTCTATTCAACATCATCTCAAACGCTAGTTTTAAGTATTCTGCCCTCAGCCTTTCTTGGCGCGGTCTCCTCGCCTGGCAAGTGGTGGGCAACTTGACAGGTCTCATCACCGTGATTACGCTGACCTGGCTTTTGCGCTTTGTGCCGCTGAACGTGGCTTTCCCCCTTACGACCGGCTTGGCCGTGATCGGCGTCCAGGTGATCGCAGCTCGGCTACTTTTCCAGGAATCGATCTCGCCAGCTCAGTGGTTGGGCACCTTATTTATCGTCGCCGGGATAGCGCTGATCGGCGGGCGGTGAGGATGCGGGCCTTCGTTCGCCTGATTGATGCCGCCGTGCGCAGGGCGAGAGGCGTGTTCCCCTTTTGTGAGGATGAAGAATGTTTGTTGCGTTTGCAGCTTTCCCGAGCCGGACACGAATTACGCTTTTCGGGCTGTCGCGTGCCTCCCGGAGCGCCGGTCCTGGAACTGCACCTGTGGAATGAACACGTCCCCCAATTACCAGCGTCTGGACCTGACCTGGCCTGGGCGATGAGGATGAGGCGTTTATTCCTTCACTCGCTGCGCGCCGTCGCAAGACAGATGGAGAACGATCCACGGCTTGTTTCCGTGAGCGCGGTGGGTGGCGCTACGGGCTTGCTTTCCCTGGACGGCGGTTCTAGCGGGGTGGCCGTGTTTCAACGCCTGGGTTTTACCGTGCTGCCCAACCATCACCCGTTGGGGCGGTTTGGTGAGTTTTGGGATAACCTGTACGCGTGGTGGTTAATGTGGACGTTTAATCCCGTTTCCCGGCGTAGTCGACGTTTTTCTGACCTTCAGCGGGTCGAGATATGGATGCCGGCCGAGGAATTTCTGAGCCGATACGGAAATAGCTGAAGAAACCTCCCTGGTAGTAAAGCGATCCGAGGGCTAGACTTGCCGGAGTAGAACGTTTTCGCTGCTGTGATCCGCAATGGGGGTTGATCATCCCGCGCGGAGATACCATGTTGGTGCCGGCCGATGAAGTCCTGGCAGTTGTCCATGCCGCTCATCTGGGGGATTTGGCTGCCTTGTTGGGAAGGCAGGCAACGCTGGCCAATATTAATTAGATTTACTTTTAAAATCTCGGGTGCTGCGCACTCTGGCATGTGCCTCTGAAACCATTTTTTTGGCGGCAGCAGGGGTCGCCTGCATGGCAGCCATGCGAGCTTCCATCCCCAGGACTTCCCGCTGAGCCCGTTCTTCTCCTAGCAAGGTCGCATACTCGCGCAGGCTCACCAGGCCAGTCTCGCTTTGTTGCACACCGGCGGCTGCGTCCCTGGCTATCGCCCGCGACACGCCGAGCACGTAAACGGCTTTCATCTGATCGAAGACGTGCTCTGCAACTGGCGCCACCACCCCCGCCCGCAGGCTGAAAGCAGCCTGCTCGACGAAACGCACAGTGACCCGGTTGAGTTGGGTATTGAGCAGGTTGCCAGCTGGCGAGCGGTAGCTCACATTACCATCCACGCTGAGCTTGGCGCCATCCGGTTGCGCAAAGAGCGTCAGGCGCAGCGGAATTTCCAGTTCAAGGTCGCTGGGGATATCACCGATCGAAACGACCACCTGATCCCCCGCCTGGTGGGCGGGATAAGTGGCAGATAGCGGAACCAGCGCTGCTCCAGGAGGGATAGTCAGGCTGATCTGGGCCTCGCGCGCCGCCAGGGCGGCCACCTCCCCCAGTTCGCCCGTCAGGAAGGCAGCGATCTGGTCGGCTGAGAGAACGTGATAGAAGCGCCCGCCTCCTTGCGTGGCAATCTCAGCCATCAATGCCTCGTTGTAATCGCCCCCCACACCCAGGGTGGAGACGATCATCCCCTGCTGTCGTGCTGCAAAGCCACGCTGGCCGACCTTTTCCAGGTCCGTTTCGCCCACATTAGCTTGCCCATCACTTAACAACAGTACCAGATTCGTCCCCTGTTTGGTTTGTGCAGCTTTTTCCACCCCCAGCGCGAGGCCTCCATCCAGCGCGGTCATGCCACTGGCTGAGATCTCCTGCAAGGCGCTCTCGATCACGCGCCGGGACTGATCGCCATACACCGTTGGCTCAAGTACGCAGCGCACCTCACTATTGAAGATGACCAGGGAGATGATATCGCCCGCGTGCAGGCGATGCAATGCTTGGCGGATAGCCTCCTTCGCCTGCGCCAGCTTCTGGCCCTGCATCGATCCGGAGACGTCCAGCACGGCAGTGAAATTCAGCGGGGGGCGGCCGGTCTCGGTCGGTGCGGCCTGATCAGACGGCACCTGGGATGGCGTCCGCAGGGTGACCAGCAGATAGCGGTCGACGTTACGCCCGGCGGGAGCCATCACCTGATCTAATTCGAGCTGAGCCTGCAGGTAGGAACCGCGTTCAACCGGCTGAGGCCCGGCCTCGAAGGCCAGCTCCCCCCCACAACGTTGGCATGCTTTTACACCCACAGGTTCGTCCTGCAACAATCCACAAAATAAGCAGCGCATCAATTTAGGCATGTTTCACCTCCTTGTAACTACGAAACAGGAATGAGTATTGCATAATAACGATTTTCATCCCCTAAGGTTCATCTTCTAAGGTTTCCTTCGAGGTCGCCTCCCAGGTCGAAAACCCTTCCCGGCTCTTGGTACAAGCGGTCGATATCCCCGCTGGCCATCGCCACCGCCACCGCCGAGGCGCCTGCGGTATACTGCGACGTCTTCAGCCCCCCGAACATGCGAAACAGGAGCACCGGCAGGCTGAAATGCGATTCGATCCTGGCTGCCGGGAAATAGCGGCTGGCAAGCATACTCTGGACGTACATGGCGTGACTTTCCAGCAGAGTCATCACCGGTTGGATTTTCAGAACAGTCGTTGCCAGCTGCTCGAGGTTCGGTTGAAGTGCATCTTCAAAGTACGCCGTGGCGATCAGGTGCGCGACTTCATCTACCTGGGTAAACAAGTCAGGGTGCCGGAGGTGCTGCGCCCTGTGAGCCAGTTCGTGCCCGATCACCAGTTTCAGGCCGTCCAGGTTGCTGTCGTCGACGTTTTCTCGGATCACCACCAGCTCCTCGTTCCAGGACAGGTAAGCTGCCAGGGCATTGCCTTCCACAAAGTACTCCATCAGACGGTCGAAGATACCTCGAGGGGCATCATCTAAAGCCGGTATTCCAAAATTGCGCAGCCGCCCGAGGATCAGCTCCTCGAAGGCTCGCTCCTTGGGCACGGCGCGGCAATTAACCCGGCCCAATTCCCAGCCGGTTACAGCGTTTACCAGCGGGGCGACTTGCTCTACCAGCCTCTCAACCAATTGGTCATCAATTATCAATTTTGTCATCAGATCCTCACCCATAACGAGAAACCTCAAACCCCGCCCGGGCCAGCAGGCGCGGCAGCTCGCGCACCGTGATGCGATTCTTTTCCTTCTCGGAATCAGGCAGTTCCTCCCAGGAGACCAGACTGGGATGAGTCTTTCTGACTTCATCTCTTTCACCAAGCGCGTAACGCCAGCCCGCAGCGCGCCTTTCCTGCGACCAGCGCTCGTGTTCCAGGCGTGCCATCACTTCAATCTCTTGTGGAGTGAATTCGAAGTTCGGCGCCTCCCAATCCCTTAACGGGCCGATCCCGCAGCCGATGGCTTTCAATTTCAAACCAATGTGATCGGCCTGGCGGCGGTTCGATTCCTTGGTCATTTCTGACAACCTGTCCCAGGGCACCAGGGCCGGGTTCGCTTCTGGTGTTTGGCCGTGTTCCAGCTGGTGGCTCCGGTACTCTTCGTGCAGGGCGCGCGCCAGCATCTCGTGTGTTCCACCGAGCAAGAGGTCCGCTGTGCAGGTTTGGTTCAGCAGCCCGAAAGCGTGCAGGTTCTCAAAAACGCGCTTGCCGTTGGGTTCAGCGAGCAGAAGTCTCGCCAGCCCAGCTTCCTCGGTCATGCGTACCACAATCGGGATGGGGTGATTTCTCATCTGGTGCGACAGCCGCAGGCCGGTGTCCAATCCGAGGGAGTCGTCGTCCAGGCAGATGTAAACGCTATCCACCTCCCCCCGCCCTTGATCATAAAGGAACTCCGCCCGGTGAAACTCAGGCGAGTGCACCTCGATCTCTAATGGCAGCAGGTCACAGGTTCGGGTCAGCTGGGGGTAGCGCACCATGAGCGACTCAGCCCGCAACACGGCTTCCTGGTCAACCAAGGTGATGCACAGCAATTCATCGCTGGCGCCCCGACTTTGCTGCCATTCCTTGGCAGCCTGGAGCACCAGGCTTTCTCCCATCTTGCCAATGCCGATGATCAGCAGGTGCACCCGCTGGACGCGACCCGTTCCGCTTTCCTTCCAGGAGGGATAATCTCGCAGCATCAACCTGGCCCCACGCTCGAAGATGTTAAACATCTCCAGCCGGAAAGGCATGTCGCTTTCCAGGCTGATCTCGCGCCCTCGCAGCAACTCCCACAGCTGTGGATCAACAATATGGATGAAAGCAGTCAATGCACTCCCTTTGCGCTCAATGCTCATCTCCTGGGCGCGCACTGCCACCTCGGCGTTCGATCCGTCGTCTCCCAAGACCGCGATCAGGCATTTCGCCTTTTGAGTCCTGGCGCGCCGTAACAGGTCGGAGTCGGTAGCGTCTCCATTGAGCACGATAGCACCCTGCTCACGGCTGAGATCGATGTAGTCGTTGTCCTGGTCATGCTCGATGACCACTACATTCTCGCCGCGGGCGCGGAATTGATCTACTAACAGGGCACCCATCCGCCCCAGCCCGCAGATGATCACGTGGTCGCGCATGAAGCCGAGCCGGATCATCTGCACCTGTTCGCCGAAGATCGTCGCCAGGGCTTTCACTGCCGCCAGAGCGGTTAAGGCCGGGAGCAGCAGCCGGGCTACCTGCAGTTCCCAGCTTACCGGACCAGGCACAGCCCCGGAGTTCAACGGAATGAGTTGCAGGGTCAGATAAAACCAGTCTAACGGAGTACTCGGCTCATTGTACATGGCTGCCTGGTGAGCGAAGCCGACGTAACCCAGGTATAAGGCAACCAGCCATAACCCAACGATCAAGAACCATTGGTAGTCGCGCCACAGGCGTCCTGCAAGAGCGCCGCGGGGCGGTTTAAATACCCTGGTTATCTTTCCCCAAAATGAATTTTTCATGTCATAAACCTGGCATGCGTTCGAAGCTGACCTTTCCCTGCTTTTCTCCCAGGCTGGTGGCCTGATTCGTTCCTGGTTTACGGTTACCGGCGTGCACCCAGGCCAGCGGCAGGCCACGCTGCCGCGCCTGAGCTACGATCTCCCCGGTTCCACCCTCTCCTTGAGCCGGGAGCCCATCCCATACAACCAGCAGCACATCACACTGCTCAAGCATGTACAAACCCGCCGCCAGGTAGGCCTGCTCTCGGGCGTCAACGTGTGGGAGTTCAATTACCATGCTCGCCTGGGCCAGCAAACGATGGAATTCCTCCCTGGCTCCCGCTGACTCAAAGCTTGCCAGGTAATCCTGCGCCTTGAGAGGCAAGATGGCCGTCAGGCGCGCCGGGTAGTGCTTCAGGGCGCGCTGCAGAGCCAGCTGCTCGACGCCCTCCGCCAGGGAGGACATCACAGTGAAAGCAGACTCTCCATAGGCAGTCACGATCCCGGCCAGGGCCTGATCTACCCCGCTAATCACCTTCTCAATTTCGGCCAGATGGCGATGCCCGCTGATCCCGATCGTTACCATATCACTTCTTTGGCGGAACGCTCTTCAAGCGGACGATGGTATAGCCAGCCTGCCGGAGCATCTTGGGGATGGCCCGGATCATCACCCGGTCTTTCTCCTTCTGCCCCTCCGGCAGTTTATCCCAGGGCAGCAGGTCGGCGTGTTGTTTGAGAGCTTTATTCGTTAGTGGGGCGTACTGCCAACCAGCATCGAGCTTCATCCGCATCCAGCGCTCGTGCTCCATTTCAGCCATCTTCTCCAGCTGCGATCCGGGGAATTCGAAGGCGGGTTCGTTGCTTTTGGCCTGGATCATCACATACCCGCTGCCGACCAGTTTGTTAGCGATATCCCGCACGGTGTCGCGGTTTTGCTCTTGCTCCTCCTCCGGCAGATCGGCATAGGGTTTGAGGGAACTGTGGATCTTGGCTTTCTCGTCGGTCAGGTCTCCCGGCTCATAGCCCATGTCTTTTAGCTCCTGGCAGAATACCTCATGCGCCGCCTCGGCCAGCTTCTCCAGGAGATCGCCGGTCAACTCCATCTGCTGCACCAGCGCCAGGAACTCTTGCCCGTCCACATGCAGGTCGAGCTGCGCCTCAGGCGGCAGGCTCGATCTTTCAAAGGCGGTCTTACCAGCCAGCTGGCTCATCGCCCCGATCGCCTCCATGGAACGGACGCCATGCTTATATTCGCGGGTCTTCAAAAAGGCACGCAGCACACCCCGATCGATCGATAACAGGTTCTTCCCATCCTGAGATTGGAGCAATTGCGGCGCAGTACGTTGCAAGATCGAGCGCAGCAAGATCGCCCGGCGGATGATGTAATAAGGATCGCTGGCTGGCGATTCTTCGCTGGCGGACTTCTGGCGGTTCGGTCCCAGCACATTGACAAAGCCTTTCAGACGGCTGATGAAATCGGGCACCTTGGCGGAACGCATCTCCTCTTGATAGGCGCTTTGGCCAAACTCTTCCATGCGCTCACTTGTCCCGCCGGCAAAGACAAAAATCGAGCGACCGATCGGGTGGATGATCTGCCCCTCACGAAAAGCGCCGTCTTGCATCGGTGCCAGGAAATAGCGCAGCCAACCCAGCTTGTTCCCACCCAGAGGTGTGTCAAACTCATCCCAAAAAACCAGCGGTATCTGCCCGCTGAGGGCAACATCTCTTACCCGATGTAAAGCATCGATTAGCTCATCGGCCACTTCGAATTGAGACAGGTTGAATTCAAGCACTTGCACCCTGCCAGGCGCCAGAGATTTAGCCACCTGGGTGATGCCGAACGACTTGCCCGATCCAGGCGCGCCGAAGACGGCAATCGATACCGGGCGCTTCTGTTGCTCCTGGCTGAGATATTCGCCGACCAGGGAGCGGATACTGCGGAAGCTCTCGATCTCCTGGCGATCGACAGTCAATAGATCACCAAACACTCCCAGCGGAACACCCTGCAATGCTGCTTCTGCCCCCTCGACCACGATCTGCTCACACACCTGGTCCAGGTTTTCGCGATAATAGTCGTGCAGGATGGTCCAGAAGCCGCCTTCGAGGGGTTTTTCCCCTGCTGAGAATGGTTGGGTTAGAAAACGCACTGGATCCTGAACCTCGGCTACAGCAAAGGGCGCACCCTCTTGCGCTAACTCCTCCGCCACGTTTTCGACCGGGAAGGTCAGGTAAGGCTTTTGGGTAGAACCTGCCAGGCGATAGCCTTCCAGATGCAGCCTGCGCATCGCTGCCAACCCCGACTGGATGCCTTGTTGGACGTCAGGCTGGCCTGGTG
>Ga0209642_10001474_pt1 | contig 15665 bp, 18 predicted proteins | sample RifCSP19_2_FD_184025 | JGI IMG/M metagenome (GOLD analysis project Ga0209642, IMG submission 184025) | Soil microbial communities from Rifle, Colorado - Rifle CSP2_sed 19_2 (SPAdes) (version 2) | ecosystem: Environmental > Terrestrial > Deep subsurface > Rock core/Sediment | place: Rifle... | reverse complement strand
GCCGCGATCGAGCGGATCCGAGAGCTGATCGCCGCCGGCCATACCTACCAGGTGAACCACACGATCCGGCTCCGGGCGACGATCGCGGGCGACGAGCGCGGCTTCTACAGGGACCTGTGCATCGCGCAGCGAGGCGGCTACGCCGCGTTCCTGGACCTCGGGCGGTACCGCGTGCTCTCAGCCTCGCCCGAACTCTTCTTCCGCGTGGACGGCGAGCACATAACCGCCCGCCCGATGAAGGGAACCGCGCCCCGCGGCCGGTGGCTCGCCGAGGACGAGGTGATCGCGGCCGCACTCCTTGATTCGGGCAAGGAGCGAGCCGAGAACGCGATGATCGTCGACCTGCTCCGTAACGACCTCGGCCGGATCTGCCGTCCGGGCTCCGTCGAGGTGGAGCGGATGTGGGAGCCCGAACGCTACGAGACGGTCTGGCAGCTCACCTCGACGATCGCAGGCGAGCTTAGGCCCGGAACCTCGCTCGCCGGCGTCTTCCGCTCGCTCTTCCCGAGCGGCTCGGTCACGGGTGCGCCGAAGGTCCGCACCACGCGGATCATCGCCGACCTCGAGGACTCGGCGCGAGGCCCGTACTGCGGCGCGATCGGGTACCTCGCACCCACGGGCTCGGCCGAGCCGAGCGCGAACTTCAACGTGGCTATCCGCACCGTGGTGCTCGACGGCCAGACGCGGACGGCCGAGTACGGCGTGGGCGGCGGCATCACGTACGACTCGTCCGCGGCCGGCGAGTACGACGAGATCCTCGCCAAGGCGAGGGTCCTGACGGCCGCGCGTCCAGCGTTCGAGCTGTTCGAGACGCTCGCCCACGAGCCCGGGGAGGGGTTCCGCCACCTCGAGGAGCATCTCGAGCGCATGGGCGCCTCGGCCCGGTACTTCGGCTTCCGCTTCGAGCCCGAGGCCGCGGTGGCCGCGCTGAAGGCAGCCGCCGGCGGTCGCGCCGGCGCGTGTCGCGTGCGGCTGGCGCTCGGCCGAGGCGGCGAGCTCGACACGACCGTGCGGGACCTCCCGCCGAACGCCGACGGCGCCGTGCGGGTGGCGCTCGACGACGAGCCGGTCGACCCCTCGGACCTTTGGCTGTTCCACAAGACGACGCGGCGGGCGCCCTACGAGCGCCGGCGCGAGCACCGCCCGGACGTCGACGATGTCCTGCTCGTGAACGACCGGGGCGAGGTGACCGAGTCGACGATCGCCAGCGTCGCCGTGCGGATCGGCGGGAGTTGGGTGACCCCGCCGATCGGGTCGGGGCTCCTTCCGGGGACCTATCGCGCGGTGCTCGTGCGCGAGGGCACCCTGGAGGAGCGACCCGTCACGATAGGCGAGGTTCGTGACGCCGAGGAGCTAGCGCTCGTGAGCTCCGTGCGCGGATGGCGGCCGGCGGTGCTGGTCCCGTGACCGACGACGTCAGGACCGTCTATCTAGGGCAGTACACCCACGAGCACGCCGAGACGATCGCGGGCGAGCTCGAGGCCGCGGGCATCGTGTGGTGGTACAAGGCGCCGGGCTACCTCAGTCAGATCTGGGAGCACGGCGTCCGGCTGTTCGTGGACCGGACGCGGCTCGAGGAGGCCAAAGCGATCGCGGAACGGGTGCTCGATCCCCCTCACTCGGAGGGCGAAGGCTCCTCGTCGGGCCACACGTAAGGATGCATGCGCTCCTCGTGGAGCGGGCAGGCGCACAGGGGGCAGCGCGGGGGGTCCTCGTAGACGAGGACGGCGCGTTCGCAGTAGGGACACTCCGCCTCCCGCATCTCCGGCGCGCCCACGAAGTCGTGTGGCATATGTGGTTGTCCGCTCGTTCGGGGGGAGCGGTCTCTGCAGGAGTTGTCGGAGTCCGAGCCGCGATCCTTGACGGGACCTTCTCCTTAGGCCGGAAGCCCTCCCGCATCTGCGAGAGGGCTTGCTCGGGGGCGGAGATCGGGGCCGGGGCCTACGCGGCCTCCATCTCCTTGCGGCTGCGGCGCTTGCCGCGGGAGATGTACTGGTGGACCGGCTCGTGCTGCCAGCAGAATTCCCACTTGTTGTAGACGGACAGCTTGGTGGTGCATCTCTCGGCGGCGCAGGTGCGACCGCCGGGGTAGGTCCGGTTGGCCCTGGGGAGCTCGCGGACGCGGGCTCCGCGGTACGCCGTGTCGGTCATCGCTCCTCTCCTGGTTCGAGCCCGTCTCCCGACGGGTAACAGTCATTCGAACCAACAGGGGCCCCGGTTCGTTCCCGCGAGCACCCAAGGAGAGGGATCAGTCCTGGTCCAGGCGCCCCAGCAGGTCCTTCGTGGGCGTCGTGAGCTGGACGACGCGCGGCACGAACCCGAGGTCCTCCCAGAACTCCATCGCCCCACGGTTGGGGGCGAAGGTCTTGAGCTCGATCCAGCCGATCCCGCGCTCGGCGGCGAACCGGCTGGCCTCGTGGACCAGCTCGCGGCCCACGCCCCGGCCCCGGTACCCTGCCCGGACGACGACCCCGGAGACCTCCAGTGCCCGCTCGTCCGAGAAGCGCGAGGGCACCCGGGACTCACCGTAGGCCATGCCCACGACCTCGCCTTCGTCGTCCTCGGCGACCAGGACCACGGAGTCCGGATTGCCCAGCGCCTCCTGGTACTTGGCCCCGACCTCGTCGTAGAACCCGGGCCGGGGGGTGAACACGCGCCAGTCGGCCTGCATCCGGTCGAGCTCCTGGAACAGCGCCACGAGCGACGGGACGTCCTCCGGGGTGGCCTGCCGAACGCGCACCACGACCTCCTTATGACCTATCTGCCTTCGAAGCGGGGCTCGCGCTTCTCGAGGAAGGCGCGCATGCCCTCCTCCTGATCTCGCGTGGCGAACAGCGGCACGAAGGCCTCCCTCTCGACCTCGAGCCCCTCGGCCAGCGGCCCATCCGACGCCGCGAGCGCCACCTTGGCGGCGGCGTAGGCGACGGTCGGCCCATCGGCCAACCGCCGAGCCTCCTCCATCGCCGCCGGGTAGACCTCGGTCGGGTCCAGTATCCGGTCGACCAGACCCATCGCGAGCGCCTCGTCCGCCCCCACGCGGCGGCCGGTCCAGATCAGGTCGCGGGCGTTCGTGAGGCCGACCACCCTGGGCAGCCGCTGGGTCCCTCCCGCGCCCGGGATGATCCCCAGCGTGATCTCGGTAAGGCCGAGCTCGGCGTCCTTCGCCGCGAACCTGAAGTCGCACGCCAGGGCGACCTCGCAGCCGCCGCCGAGCGCGAACCGGTTCACCGCCGCGATCACCGGCTTGGGGACCGCCTCCAGGTCCCTGCAGGCCTGCTCCAGCGCGTGGACGTCCGGCGCGATCTCACCTGGGCCGAAGTCGACCATCGCCTTGATGTCTGCCCCCGCGGCGAAGATCCGCTCCCCGCCCCACACCACGACAGCTCGGATCGTCCGGTCCGCCCCGACCTCGCGCGCCGCGGCCTGCAGCTCCTCGGACATCGGGCGCGCGAAGGCGTTGGCGGGCGGCCGATCCAGGCGGATCGTGCCTACCGCTCCGTCCCTCTCGATCCGGACGAACCCCCCCATCGCCGAACCATCCTCGCAGACACGCTCGCCGGGCGGGCTGCCTCGGCTCCCACGCCGGGCGTAGGCCATCACTTGCACCTGCAACCCGCTGCTACACTCGCGCCGTGGAACAGGGCACGACGACGGCCGATGTGATCGCGGTGCTCCGGGCGCACGGTTTGCGGATGACCCCACAGCGTCGAGCGATCGTGGCCGAGATCATGCGCACCCAGGGCCACATCTCCCCGACCGCGCTCGCGCGCAAGGTCCAGGGCGAGATGCCCGGGGTGAACGCATCGACGATCTACCGCACACTTTCCCTCCTCGAGGAGGTCGGCGTCCTCGCCCATGCCCACCTGGAGGGAGGCGCCGAGTACCACCGCGCCGAGGAGGCCGGCCACGTCCACCTGACCTGCTCCAACTGCGGGGCCGAGGACGACCTCTCGCTCGAAGAGGCCAACTCGCTGATCGAGCTGATCGAGCGGCATCACGGGTTCGAGCCGGACCTCACGCACTTCGCGATCAGCGGCTTGTGCGCCGACTGTTCGAAGGAGCTGCAGGCCGCCGCCCGCTGAGCGGGCTCGGATCTACCCGACGTGCGCGTCGAGCGCGGCCTCGGGCAGTGAGCGCCGCCGGACCGACGAGACGGCGTAGGCGATCACGAACAGCACCGCCGCCGTGAGCACGACCGCCGGGCCCGAGGCCCAGTTCAGGTAGTAGGACACATACACGCCGACGAAGCCGCAGAACGTCCCCACGGCCACCGAGATCCACAGCATCTTGTGGAAGCTGTCGGTGAGCAACCGGCCGATCACGGGCGGGATCACGAGCATCGCGGCGATCAGCGTGACGCCGAGCACGCTCATGCACACGGTGATGAGCGCGGTCAGCAAGAGGGCGAGCGTGATGTCCATCCGGGCCGTCGACACGCCGGACACATCGGCCACCTCGGGATCGAACGTCGTGAACAGCAGTTGGCGGTACCGCAGGAAGACCGTCGCGCCCGCCGCCAGGGTCACGGCCCCGACGACGAGCACGTCGCCGGTGCCCACGCCCAGGACGTTGCCGAACAGAGCGGCCTCGAAGTTCCGGGTGAACGAGCCGATCACCGAGATGATCACGGCACCGATCGCGAAGCTCGCCGAGGTGATCACCCCGATCGCCGCGTCCGCCCCGATCGAGCGCCGGCGCGCGATCAGCAGGATCAGGACGGCCGATACGAGCCCCCACATCCCCGCCCCGAGGTAGAAGCTCACGCCGAGCGCGTAGCTCGCGACCGCGCCGCCGAAGATCGCGTGTGACAGGCCGTGGCCGATGTAGCTCATCCCCCGGAGCACCACGTAGACGCCGATCAGGCCGCAGAGCGCCCCGGCCAGCGTAGCGACGGCGATTGCGTTGCGGAAGAACGCGTACCCGAACGGCTCAAGCAGGGTGTCCATGATGCCCCTCCCGCAGCGGCACGACCTTGCGCTCCTCCTCGGGCTCCGGGTAGCGCTCGACGACGACCGGCATGCCCCCGTGCTGGAGCACCTCGAGCGGCGCGCCGTAGGTGCGTTCCAGAACGTCCGGCGTGATCACGTCCTGTGGTCGGCCCGTCGCGATCACCTCGCGGTTCAGGCAGACGAGCTTGGGCAGGTGGGCCGCGATGCCGTTCAGGTCGTGGGTCGTGAGCACGATCGCGATCCCCTCGTGGTGGAGCTCGTGGATCAGGTGCATGACGTCATGGCGTGTGCGGACGTCGACGCCCGAGGTGGGCTCGTCCATCAGCAGCAGACGCGGCCTGCGGAGCATCGCGCGGGCGATGAACACCCGCTGTTGCTGTCCTCCCGAGAGCTCGCGGATGTGGCGGCTCCCCAGATCGCTCATCCCCAACCGGTCGAGGACCTCGTCGGCGTCTCGCACGTCCTGACCGGAGGCCCATGGCACCACGCGCCCGTCTATCCGCGACATCAGGACCGCCTCGCGGACCGTCACGGGGAAGTACCAGTTCACGGTCTCGACCTGGGGCACGTAGCCGACGGCGGCCTTGGGGTCACGGAGGATCCGCCCGGCGATGGGTCTCACGGCCCCCGCCGCGGCACGCAGCAGCGTGGTCTTCCCGCTGCCGCTGGGTCCGACGACGCCGACGAAATCGCCTTCGGCCAGGGACAGGTCGACGTTGACCAGGACCGGCTCACGCCCGTATCGGCAGGTCACCTTCTCGAACCGGACGAGGTCGCTCACGAGCGGTACCCGGTCGTATCCCCGGGTTGGATGTTCGTCACGTCGACCCCGTCGAAGGCGCTCGCGTCCCCGCCGAGGGCGGTCATGAAGGTCCGGAAGTCGAAGACCATGAGGCCCAGGTAGCTGTGCGCGGGATCGCCGTTCTCGCCGGGCAGGTCGTCGTCGCGCAGGTCGTCGATGTACTCGGCGCCCGTCTCCGCGGCGATCTGCTCCAGGACGGGACTCTCGAAGACCTCCGAGCCGAAGATGGCCGGCACCTGCTGCTCTCGGATCTGGTCGATCAGGCCGGCGACCTCCTGCGCCGTGGGTTCTGCGAAGTCCGAGGGCTGGATCGCGCCGATCACCGTCCAGCCGTACTCCCGGGCGAAGTAGGGGAAGGAGTCGTGGTACGTGAGGAGCTTTCGGTTCTGGGGCGGCACGGTCTCGGTCGCCTCGCGCACCGCTTGGTCGAGCTGATCGATCCGGGCCGAGAACTCCTGGAGGTTGGCCTCGTAGAATCGGGCGTTGTCCGGATCGAGCTCGCCGAGCTTGCCCGCGACGATCTCGGCATAGCGCTTCGCGTACAGCGGGTGGGTCCACAGGTGTGGGTTCGGATCGCCCTTCTCCTGCGGGAACGAGAAGTCGAAGATGAACTCCTGGGGCGTGATCGTGCGGTCCCCCAGCTGGACGATCTCGACGCCCTCCCGCACGTTGGCCTCTGCTAGCTCGCGCGTGGGCTCCTCCAGGTGCAGGCCGTTGATGAACACCACGTCGGCCTCGGCCATCGCCTGGGCGTCCGAAGGCGCCGGCTCGAAGGTGTGGCTGTTCGTGCCCTCGGGAACGATCCCGGTGACGTCGATCCGGGTGCCACCGACGTTCTGCACGATGTTCGTGATCGGCGAGACGGTGGTCACGACCCGCAGAGCGCCGCCCGCCGCCCCTCCCTCGTCCTCGCGGGAGCACGCCGCGGCCGGCAGCACGAGCGCCACTGCCAGGACGAAGATCTTCCCCACGATGACCCCACCGGATGCCACGACAGGCAACGACTCTACCCTGTACCTGCAAGATGTTGCAACTGACGATTCGGGGGTCAGTACCTGGGGGTCTCGATGTACTCGCCGAAGCTCGCGCGCAAGGCGCCGACGACCTCGCCCTGGGTGCAGAGCGCGCGGGCGCACTCGACGAGCGGTTCCACCAGGTTCGCGTCGGTCGAGGCTAGCTCCACCAGACGCTCCAGGGAGGCGCGCGCCGCCTCCGGGTCCCTGCGCGCCCGGACGGCCCGAACGCGCTCTATCTGGGCCCGCTCGATGCCCTCCGGGATCAGCAGGACGTCCACCGCCGCGTCGCCCTCCTCGATCAGGTCGGTGACGCCGACCTTCACGAGGTCACCGTGCTCGAAGCGCTCCTGCTCCGCGAAGGCCGAGTCCGCGATCGCCTGCTGGAAGTGACCGTGTTCGATCCCGGCGAGCACACCCTCGAGCATCGACCCCTCCCCCATGGACAGGATCCGCTCGAACTCGGCCTCGGCCAGCTCCTCCATCCGGTCGGTCAGGCTCTCGAGGAAGTACGAGCCGCCCAGCGGGTCGATCACGTCGGCGACCCCGGACTCGTGGGCGATGATCTGCTGGGTTCGCAGCGCGAGCTTCGCGGCCTCTTCGGTCGGAAGAGCCAGGACCTCATCGAGCGCGTTCGTGTGCAGCGACTGGGTGCCGCCGAGCACCGCGGCGAGCGCCTCGATCGCGGTCCGGACGACGTTGTTCATCGGCTGCTGCGCCGTTAGCGACACGCCGGCGGTCTGCGCGTGGAAGCGAAGGCGCATCGACCCCTCGTCCCGCGCGCCGTAGCGCTCGCGCAGCCAGCGAGCCCAGATGCGCCGCCCGGCGCGGTATTTCGCGATCTCTTCGAAGAAGTCGATGTGCGCGTTGAAGAAGAAGGACAGGCCGGGGGCGAAGCGATCGATCTCCAGCCCGCGTGAGAGCCCGAGCTCCACGTACGCGAATCCGTCGGCCAGCGTGTACGCGAGCTCCTGCCACGCGTTCGCTCCGGCCTCGCGGATGTGGTAGCCGGACACGCTGATCGGGTGCCACCGCGGCACGCGTTCCAGGCAGAACTCCATGAGGTCGCCGATCAGCCGCAGGTGGGGTCTCGGAGGGAAGATCCATTCCTTCTGCGCGATGTACTCCTTCAGGATGTCGGTCTGCAGCGTCCCGTCCAGGCGCTCCCACGGCACCCCCTGGCGCTCGGCGGCGGCAAGGAAGTACGCGAACGCGATCACGGCCGGTCCGCTGATCGTCATCGAGGTCGAGATGTCGCCTAGAGGGATCCGATCGAACAGCTCATCGAAGTCCTCGAGCGAATCCGTCGCGACCCCGCACCGCCCGACCTCGCCCTCGGACAGAGGGTCGTCCGAGTCGCGACCCATCAGTGTCGGCATGTCGAAGGCGACCGACAGGCCGCCCCCACCGCGCGCGAGCAGGTACTTGTACCGGGCGTTCGTCTCGGCGGGCGTGCCGTACCCCGCGAACTGCCGCATCGTCCATGGCCGGCCGCGGTACATCGTCGGGTAGACCCCACGCGTGAACGGGAACGCGCCCGGCTCTCCCAAGCGGCTCGAGGGATCGGACCCCTCCAGATCCTGGGCCGCGTACAGCGGTCTCAGCGGCTCGCCCGACAGCGTCCTGGCGGTACTGGTCTCGGCCGGGACCTGGCGTTGGCGCTGCTCGACCATCGGCGACGCCTCCCTCGGCTAGGGGTCGCCGGCGGCCGCGACCCGCCGCATCAGGATAGTCGTGGCCCCGTACGGGTCGGTCCGTCGCTCGAGTAGGTCCAGCATCAAGGCGGCATCCCCGCGCAGGAGCGAGGCCGCGCGCCCGCGGAGACGCTCGGCGGCGAGCGCCTCCACCTCGCGGATGAGCCGGTCCCGCCGGTTGCGAGCAAGCCCGCCCGACGTATCCAGGTGCGCCCGGTGAGCGCTGACGGCGTCCCACACCTCGTCCATCCCTTGGCCCGTCGTGGCGGCGGTCGTCACGACCGGCGGCGTCCAATCACGCTCCGGCCCCATGCGGATCATCTGCTGTAGGTCCCGGACCGCGCCGTCGGCGCCCTCGCGGTCGGCCTTGTTCACGACGAAGACGTCGGCGACCTCCAGGATGCCCGCCTTCGCGGCCTGGATCGCGTCGCCCCAGCCCGGGGACACGACCACGAGAGTCGTATCGGTCGCGGCGGCGACGTCGACCTCGGCCTGGCCGACGCCCACGGTCTCGACCACGATCACCTCATACCCCGCGGCGTCCAGGATCCGGACGGCCTCCGGCGCGGCGAGCGCCATCCCACCCAGGTGGCCCCGCGTGGCCATCGACCGGATGAACACGCCGGGATCGGTCGCGTGCGCCTGCATCCGGAGGCGATCGCCCAGCAGCGCGCCGCCGGTGAACGGGGACGTCGGGTCCACGGCGAGGACGGCCACGGAGCTCTCGCGCTGACGAGCCGCCCGGACCAGCTCGCCCGCGAGGGTCGACTTGCCGACCCCCGGCGAGCCGGTCACCCCGACGGTCCACGCCCGCCCGGTGTGGGGGAACAGGCCCGCGGACAGCGCCTCCAGACCCTCATCGCCGTCCTCGACCATCGAGATCGCCCGCGCGATCGCGCGCGGATCCCTGCCCAGCACGCCCTCGACCAGATCCACGGCGGCAAGGGTAGCCGCCCGGGAGCCCGGGACGCGCCGCGCTTTCACCGACCAGCGGCGGCCGCCACCCCCGGCATCGAACGAAGGGCGTCGCGGAGCGACTTGCAGAGCTCGCGCTGCCGGACGAGCTCGGTCGTCTCCAGACCGTGGGAGCGGGTCCGGACCATGGCGAGGTTGATCTGCTCCTTCTGGAGCCGCTTCAGGAGCTTCTCCGCGGACTCGCCGGCCCGCTCCCGGATCTCGCGCCGGGACCGGCGTCGCTCGCCGCGATCGAGCAGGACCCGGAGTTCGGCCTGGGTGAGCGCGGGAGTGTCCGCCTCCTCCAGGAGCGCTAGCTCGAGCCACATCCGCTCGCGGCGGCGCGCGAGGCGGACGAGCACCACGACGAAGATCAGGAGCGGCACGCCCTTGATAGCCGCGGCGAGCGGGATCCGGAGCCAGTCTCCGACGGTCTCCACCGACCCGGGGAAGAAGTTGAACAACGGCGAGTTCCACAGGAAGTGGGCGGCCACCGCGGCCGCGAACAACCCGACTACGACCGACAGGCGGCGGCGGAGCGGCAACTCGTCGCGTCGTGACACGAAGTACGCGATGCCCATGCCACATAGACCCGTGTAGAGCACGTGTCCGTAGAAGCCGCTCGAGACGACCCGCACGTAGAAGCCCGCCAGCACGCCTCCAGGCGTTCCCCCGAAGATCGCAACGAAGTAGAAGACGTCCTCGACGATCGCGAAGCCGAGCCCGCACATCGCGCCGTAGACGAACCCGTCCATCACGTCGTCCATCTCGTCGCGGGCGATCAGGTAGATCAGGACGACGCCGGCCGCCTTCAGCGTCTCCTCGACGACCGGCGCGGTTAGCGCGGCGGTCCACTCGGCCGCGAACACCGGCCCGCCGAGCTTGGCCACGACGAGGGCCCATCCCTCGTTCGCGATCCCCGAGAGGGCGGTGGCGGCCACGGCGCCCCATACGAGCGCCCCGAGCACCAGCGACATCGGCTCGCGCTCATAAAGGTCGAGCAGGTAGATCGCCATGAACAGCGGGAGCCCGTAGACCAGGAGCAGCAGCCAGGAAAGCACCCATCCCGAAGGGGAGATCTCCTGGAAGATCTGCTGTTGCCCCCAGGCGAGGACGCCGGTCAGCGCGACGATCGCGGCGTAGAGCCAGAAGGCGGGCTGCCGCCACTGGAACAGAGACGTGCGGCGACCCCATCCCCTTCGGGGCAGGCGGGCCGGCGCGGGGCGCTCCGCCATCAGGCGATCTCCGCGGTGCGCACCATCGCGCGGATGTCGTCGATGGCGTACCGCAGCTGTCCCGAGGGGGCCCATCCGTCGAACACGGCACCTACGCCCGACGGCGAGACGACCGCGGTGACCTCGCCCTCGATCGGCGCCTGAACGTCGCCGAACGTCCCCACGTAGGCGATCCGCGAACCCGTGAGCCCACCCTCCAGGGTGACCGGCTCCACGTTCTCGGACACCCGGAGCTGTTCGGCGTCGGGCTCCAGCACCTCCTGGACGTAGGACGCGAGCAGATCCAGGTCGGACCCGGCGAACGCGATCGAGGCGACGTCCAGGCTCGCGCTCCCGCGCGTGAACCGGGCACCGGGCGGGTCGCCGAACCGCTCGGCGAGCTCCCACCCCGGCAGCGGGGTCACGGTGACCGAGGCGCTCACCGTCGTGGCCCCGCCCAAGGACTCGCCGAGCGCGTCGGCCACCACGTACCCGCCCGCGACGACCCCCACGATCACCATCGCCACGAGCAGAGGAGGGATCCACCGCCGCTCGTGCAGCGGCGGGGCGGGAAGCGGCGGGTCGGCGACCGCGCTCACCCGGCCACGGACAGGAGCCGGAGGAACCTCGACATCCGCACCGGGTGGCGGAGCATGCCCGATATTCGCACGTCGGGCCCGAGGATCCGACGAACGACCGCCCGCCCCGATCGGTGCAGGAGATCGGGCAGGCCCATGCGCAGGGGGACCACGGCCAGGTCGATGAGGTCCTGCCCGTGACCCTCGACGGAGACGTGGGCGATGGTTGCCGATCCCCCGTTCGCCACCTCAGCCCGATCCCGCCCCAGCCGTACCGTGATGCTCACGCCGGCGTCGGTGGCCGCGAGCTCGACCACCGAGGGGCCGAGCAAGCGCCGGCGTTCCGGGTGTGTAGCCAGGTTCGCCTCGAGCAGTCGACCGACGAGGTTCGCGAGGCCATTCGGCTCTGCATCGGCGAAGGACACGATCGGCGAACCCGAGGGCTCGGTCACGGGAGCAGGAGCACCTTCGTTGCGCGGTGGGTGTCGAACAGCTCGTACCCGAGCGCCGCGTCCTGCAGCAGGAGGCGGTGCGACACGAGCGGGTCCGGGTCGATATCACCCGCACGGACGGCATCCATCGCGCGCTCCCACCAGGCGTGCACGGGACAGATGCCGGCGAACCTCACCGTGATCGCCCGCGTCCACCAGACGCCTATCTGTGCCGACACCACCTCGCCGGTGTACATCCCGACGACGACGATCGTCCCGCCGCGGCGGGCAACGTCCAGCGAGCGATCGAACGCCTGCGCCGACCCCACCGCGTCGATCACCACGTCGGCGCCCCGGCCCCCGGTGAGCTCGTCCACGGCCGTCTGCGCGTTCCGCGCCCGGACGTCGATCGGCACCGCCCCGACGCGCTCGGCCAGCGCCAAGCGCTCGGGCTCGAGTTCCAGTGCCAGGACCTCGCCGGCCCCCGCCGCCCGCGCGGCCTGGATCGCGAAGAAACCCACCGGACCGGCGCCCACCACTGCGACGGTGTCCCCCGGCGAGATCCCGGAGATCCCCGCCGCGTACACCCCGGTCGTGAGGATGTCGCCCGTGAACAGCGCGCGCTCGTCCTCCAGCTCGTCGGGGACTCGGAGGAGGTTGACGTCGGCTACAGGGACCCGGACGAGCTCGGCCTGCGCGCCGGGGAGGCTCCCCCCGAAGATCCCGGCGCCGAGGTTGCGGAAGTCCTGGCAGAGGTTGGTCTGCCCGTTCCGGCAGAACCAGCAGTCGCCGCACGCGATCACGAACGAGACGACGACGCGGTCGCCCGGTTCGACGCGCCGGACCGCTTCGCCCACGGCCTGGACGACCCCCACCGCCTCGTGGCCGATCGTCTCGCCGGGCTCCAGCGGCGCCTTGCCGTGGAAGAAGTGCAGGTCCGAGCCGCAGATCGCCGCGATGCCGACACGCACGATCGCGTCGGTCGGTTCCTGGACCCGCGGGTCTGGGACGTCGGCGACCTCGACACGACCGACGTCGCGGTAGACGACCGCACGCATCTAGCCGGCGCCGATGAACTCGGTGGGCACCAGCGTCGTGAGGTGTACGAGCTCGTTCGCGGCCCGGACGTGGCGGACGATGTTCGGCAGATCGCCGCGGACCTTCAACTTGCCCTGCATCATCCCCTTCACCGGGTCGAGGTTCCCCAGCACCACCTCGCGCCAGCGGGAGTACGGCGCCCGGATCTCGTACTCGGCTCCACCGCCCTCCTCCGCCGCGATCATGCGGGCGTCATGGCAAACGCCCCCTCGCAGATCGAGCCAGGCGACGAGGTCCTGGGCCACGCCGCGATCGGGTTCGGCCTCGAAGACGAACGCGATGTCTCCCTCCCAGGTCCTTCCGGCCTCCTGGTACTCCTCGGACCTGTTGATCAGGTCGCGGTAGAGCGCGATCCACTCCTCGCTCGGGAACAGCGCCACGTCGTCTCCTATCGGAATGCCAGGATCAGCGCGAGGCCGATCACGTTGAACGTCACGTGTGCGGCGAGGGGAGCGGCGAAAGCTCCCCGTCGCTCGTAGATGAACGCGAACGCTGCGCCCACGAAGGTCATGACCAGCATCAGCAGGGCGGCGTCGATCGCGGGGCCCGGGATGTAGTGGATCAGACCGAAGGCGACGGCGGAACCCACCGCGCCCACCGTGAACCCGAAGCGGTCGCGGATCGCCCGGAACAGGACGCCGCGGAAGAACAACTCCTCCCCGAACGGTGCGATCGCCACCGCGTACACGATCGTCACGGTCAGGCCGACCGGCGACAGGTCCTGCGGGACCTGCTCCGGCGCCTTGACGGAGTCCCCGGTCAGCGCCTTCAGCAGCACGAGCAGGATCCCGCCTACCACCACGACCGCCACGGGATACAAGCCGACGCCGAACAGCGCGCCCGCGCGGGCGTCCGAAAGCCAGCGACCGCGGACGGGCATCCGCACCAGGCCTTGCCACCCACGGTGGGCCTTGGACAGCCACAGCAGCAGGACGCCGATGATCGTGAGCGCGGCGACCACGGTGGCCACGAGGCTCGCGAGCTCGGACTCCTCGCCCATCGAGGCGAACACCGGCACGGTGGCAAGGCCAGCGGCCAGGAACGCCAGGAGGTAGATGCCCGCGGACTCGACCCAACCCCAGGTGGCGGCGGCTGCGCCGCCGGGCTCGAGCGGGCCGGGATGCAGTCCGTCGGGGCGCGGAGGGATGACCGGCTCGGAGCTCATGGCTCCCCGATCTTCGCGGCTGGGAGCCGGAACGCCACGCCGAACGAGCCCCGGACGAACGGGACCGGCGCGTCGCGACGCGCTCGCGTCACGGCAAGGCCGGGGAGCGCTCGCGCTCGCGGCGGAGGTCCGCGCCGAGCACCGTGAGCTTGGCTTCCAGGTCCTGGTAGCCGCGATCGACGTGGTACATGTCCTCGATCTCGGTCACCCCGTCGGCCGCGAGCGCCGCCACCACCATCGCCGCGCCCGCCCGGATATCGAGGGCCCGAACCGGTGCGGCCGACAGGCGCTCGACGCCGCGGATCACGGCGTGGTGCCCCTCGGTCCGGATGTCGGCGCCCATGCGCTCAAGCTCGTCCACGAACATGAACCGGCTCTCGAACACGTTCTCGGTCACGATGCTCGTCCCGTCGGCCCCGGCGAGCAGCGCCATGATCTGGGGCTGCAGATCCGTCGGGAACCCCGGATAGGGCAGCGTCACAAGATCGACCGCTCGCGGCCGCTGCTCCATCGAGATCGCCACGCCGTCGCCCGTCGCCAGCACGTCGGCACCGGCGTCGGTGAGCTTGGACAAGACGAGGTCCATGTGATCGGCGCGCGCGCCCTCGAGCACGACCCGTCCACTCGTAGCGCACGCGGCGATCGCGTACGTCCCGGCCTCGACGCGGTCGGCGATCACGGCATGGTCCGCCGGCCCGAAGACGTCCATGCCCTCGATCTCGATCGTCGGCGTCCCGACCCCGTCGATACGCGCACCCATCTCGACCAGCAGCGTGGCGAGGTCGGCAAGCTCTGGCTCGCGCGCGGCGTTCTCTATGACCGTGGTCCCCCGAGCGGCGACCGCAGCCATGAGCACGTTCTCGGTGGCGCCTACGCTGGGGAAGTCCAGGTTCACGACGGCGCCGCGCAGCCCCGCGGTCTCACCGACGAGGACCCCGTGCTCAGAGCGGAACCGCGCGCCCATCTTCTCCAGGCCGCGGATGTGCAGGTCGATCTTGCGCGAGCCGATGTTGCAGCCGCCCGGCATAGCTACCCGGGCGGTCCCGAACCTCGCGAGCAGCGGCCCCAGCACCAGGATCGACGCCCGCATCTGACTCACGAGGTCGTAAGGGGTCTCCAACGGTCGCACGTGCGTCGTGTCGACGATCAGTCCGTCCCCGCGCCACGCGACCCCGGCACCCAGATGCTCGAGCACGTCGGCCATCGTTAGGCAGTCCTGGATGCGGGGCACGTTACGGATCGTCGAGCGACCCTCGGCCAGGAGCACGGCCGCCATGAGCTTCAGGGCGGAGTTCTTCGCGCCCGCCACCCGGACGGTCCCCTCCAGGCGCCGGCCTCCGGCGACGAGCAGTCGGTCCATCACACCTCAATCCTAGGCCCGGGCGACGCCGGAGGGTCGAAGCTATCCGTCGAGGCGCGTCCGGACCCGTGCCTTCTCGAGCTCAGTGCGGATCGTGTCGTCCTGACCGTGTCCGAGCTCGGCTTCGAGCTCGACGGCTCGGGCCCCGGCCGCGGCACGGTCGACGTCGGCGGCCATCTCGGCGCCGGTGGCCAGGACGTCGACCCGGGTGGCGCCGCCCGCGCTGGTGACGTGGAGGAACCCCCCGTCGATGACGGCCCGTTGCCAGTCCCCGTCCTCGGTCTGCAGACGAAGGACGCCGATCGACAACCGGACCAGCAGCGGCGCGTGTCCCGCGAGTATCCCCACCTCGCCGTCGACGCCGTGCGCGATCAGCATCTGGGCCGGCCCCAACCAGACCTCGCGTT
>Ga0209642_10001472_pt1 | contig 15675 bp, 9 predicted proteins | sample RifCSP19_2_FD_184025 | JGI IMG/M metagenome (GOLD analysis project Ga0209642, IMG submission 184025) | Soil microbial communities from Rifle, Colorado - Rifle CSP2_sed 19_2 (SPAdes) (version 2) | ecosystem: Environmental > Terrestrial > Deep subsurface > Rock core/Sediment | place: Rifle... | reverse complement strand
GGCGGGCCCGGTCGCCTGGCTGCCCTGAGCGGGATACTCGGCGCATGGACGTCGCCGTCGTCGGGGCCGGCCGCGTCGGCACGGCGATGGCCGTGCTGCTCCAGCGGGCTGGACACGTGATCGTCGCCGTGGCCGGGACCGAGGCCACGCGCGATCGCGCGGCCGCCTACCTCCCCGGCGTGCCGGTCCGGTCGAACGAGGACGCCGCGCGGGGGGCCGGGGTCGTGCTCATCGGCACGCCGGACGCGGCGATCGAACCCGCCTGCACCGCGCTGGCGGTGGCCGGCGCCGTCGGCGAGGGTGCGGTCGTCGCGCACCTCTCGGGAGCGACGGGGCTCGAGGCGCTCCACGCCGCGCGTGCGTCAGGAGCGAGCGTGATCTCCGTCCACCCGTTGCAGACCTGCCCCGACGTCGGGGCCGCGATCGACCGCATCCCCGGAAGCGCGTTCGCCGTGAGCGCGTACGAGGAGCCCACGTACCTGCTGGGGGAGCGGCTCGCCCTCGACGTGGGCGGAAGGCCGTTCAGACTGGATGACGGGATGAAAGCCCTGTACCACGCCGCCGCGGTGTTCGCGTCCAACTACCTCGTCGCGGTCACCGCGCTCGCCGAGCGGATGGAGCGGACGGCCGGCGTTCCGGATCCGCTCGCGGCCCTCCGCCCTCTCCAGCGGGCGACCCTCGACAACGTCGAGGCCATGGGTGCGGCTGACGCCCTCACCGGTCCCGCTGTCAGGGGCGATGCCGCCACGGTCGAGCGGAACCTCCGGGCTCTGAGCGAGCACGCACCGGAGGCGATAGCCGCCTACATCTCTCTCGCGGACGTCGCCCTGGAGCTCGCCGCCGATCGGATCGAAGCCGTCGGCCGGACCTCGGTCGAGGAGGTGCTCGCGCGCTGGAGGTGATCCGGACGATCGCCGGCACGCGCGCCGCGATCGACGCGGTCCGCTCCGAGGGGCGGACCGTGGGACTCGTGCCCACGATGGGCGCTCTTCACGACGGCCACCGGTCGTTGATCCGACGGGCTCGCGAGGAACGCGACCTGGTGGTCGTGTCGCTCTTCGTCAACCCCACGCAGTTCACGGATCCGGCGGACCTGGCCGCCTACCCTCGGGATGAAGAGCGCGATCTGGAGATCGCACGTCGTGAGGGGGTCGACATCGTCTTCGCGCCCTCCGTCGAGGAGATGTACCCGGCGGGCGACCCGGAGGTGACCGTCGACCCCGAGACGCTGGGCGACCGGCTGGAAGGTGCGAGGCGGCCCGGCCATCTCCGCGGCGTCGCCACCGTCGTGACGAAGCTCTTCCACGTGGCCGGGCCGTGCTCGGCGTACTTCGGGGAGAAGGACGCTCAGCAGTTGGCCGTGCTCCGCCGGCTCGTGCGGGACCTCGCGTTCCCGGTCGCCGTGGTCGCCTGCCCCACGTTGCGCGAGCCCGATGGTCTGGCGATGTCCTCCCGGAACGCCCGCCTCGCACCGGACCAGCGCGACGCGGCCGGGTGCCTGTTCCTCGCGCTGTCGGAGGCTGCCGGGATGGCCCGCGGCGGCGAGCGGGACGCGGCGCGGCTCGTCGCCGCGATGGCTCGAGAGGTCGGAGCGACGCCGGCCGCCCGTCTCGACTACGCCGCCGTCGTGGACGAGGAGACCTTCGAGGAGGTCCGGACGATTGACCGTCCGGCCCGTGCGCTCGTCGCCGCGTGGTTCGGCGAGGTCCGGCTGATCGACAACGTCCTCCTGCCGCTCGACTGAGCGCGTGTCGGCGCGCGCCCTCGCGTGGCAGGATGGGCCGTCCGAGGAGGTGTGGGAGCGCATGCTGCTCGCGGTCGACGTCGGGAACACGGAAACCGTCCTCGGCGTGTTCCAGGGGGCCGAGCTGAGGGCCCATTGGCGGATGGCGACGGCCCCCGAGCGCACCGGCGACGAGCTCGCCCTGCTCTTCGGCGGCTTCCTCGACCACGAGGGCCTGCACTTCTCGAAGGAGATCACTGGGGTGGTGGTCTCCTCGGTCGTCCCGGCGGCGAGCGATGCGCTCCGCGACATGGTGACCCGGTACTTCCACTTCGACCCGGTGGTCCTCGAACCCGGCACCCGGACGGGGATCGCGATCCTCATCGACAACCCGAGGGAGGTGGGCGCGGACCGGATAGCGAACGCGCTCGCCGCGTATACGCGGTACGGCGGTCCGTGCATCGTCGTGGACTTCGGCACCGCAACGAACTTCGACGTCGTGTCGGCCAAGGGTGAGTACCTGGGCGGCGTGATCGCGCCGGGTCTCCAGGTCGCCGCGACCAGCCTGTATCGAGCGGCCGCCCGCCTGACCAGGGTGGAGCTCCGGCCGCCCCGGTCGGTCGTCGGCAAGAGCACGGTCGAGGCCGTCCAGTCTGGACTGATCTTCGGTGCGGCCGCCGAGGTCGACGGGATCGTGGAGCGGATCGTGAAGGAGCTCGGCGACGCCAAGGTGATCGCGACCGGTGGTCTGGCCGAGGTCGTCGTCCCGCACTGCACGAGGGTCGACGAGCTCGATCCGTGGCTCACCCTCGAGGGTCTCCGACTCGTCTTCGAGCGCAACGTCGGGCCGGCGGATGACTGAGCCTGAGGCCGGCGCCCGCGAGCGCGAGGTCCTGAAGGCCCGCCGCGACAGCCTCGAACGCTTGCGCGCCGCGGGCGTCGAGCCGTTCGCGTTCGACTTCGCCGTCACGCACGCCACCTCGGACGTCCGCGAGCGCCACTCGACCCTCGACCCCGCGACCGAGACCGAGGACGAGGTCTCCGTCGCCGGCCGGGTGGTGCTCGCGAGGCGCTTCGGCAAGCTGGTGTTCTTCACCGTCCGCGACCGCTCCGGAGACCTCCAGCTCTTCTCCGACGAAGGGTCGATGGACGCGGCGTCGTTCGCGCTGCTCGATGAGGTCGACCTCGGTGACCTCGTCGGGGCCCGCGGCCGTGTGATGACGACGAAGAAGGGCGAGCTCTCGGTACGGGTCCAGCGGCTCACGATGCTCTCGAAGGCGCTGCGGCCGCTGCCGGAGAAGTGGCACGGGTTGAAGGACCCCGATCTCCAGCAGCGCTACCGGTACCTCCAGCTCGCGACCGATCTCGACTCGCGGCACGTGGTGGAGGCGCGCGCGAAGACGCTCCGGGCGTTCCGCCGGGTCCTGGACGAGCGCGGGTTCGTCGAGGTCGAGACGCCGGTGCTCCACCCGACGGCCGGCGGCGCGATCGCGCGGCCGTTCGTCACGCACCACCGAGCGCTGGACGTCGACCTGTACCTGCGGATCGCGCTCGAGCTCTACCTGAAGCGGCTGCTCGTCGGCGGGCTCGAGCGCGTCTACGAGATCGGCCGGAACTTCCGCAACGAGGGCATCGACCGGGACCACAACCCCGAGTTCACGATGCTCGAGGCCTACCAGGCCTACGGCGACTACGAGACGATGATGGATTTGGGCAAAGCGCTCGTGTGCGGGGCGGCCGAGGAGGTGCGTGGCTCGCTGCGGTTCACCTATCAAGGGCGCGAGCTCGACCTGTCGGGCGAGTGGCAGAAGGTGACGGTCCTCGGTTCGGTGAGCGATGCGACCGGCGAGGAGGTCACGCTCGATCGCGCCGATCTCGGCGCCGTCGCCGAGCGACATGGGATCGAGGTCCAGCCGACGTGGGGTCCGGGCAAGATCGTCCTCGAGCTGTTCGAGGAGCTCGTCGAGGGCGATCTGTGGGGGCCGGTGTTCGTCTGCGACTTCCCGCGGGAGGTTTCGCCGCTCGCGAGGCCGCACCGGACCTCGTCCGGCGTCGTCGAGCACTACGACCTCGTGATCGCCGGGATGGAGCTCATCCCGGGCTACTCGGAGCTGTCGGACCCCGACGAGCAGCGCCGGAGCTTCGAGATCCAGGCCGAGGCCCGCGAGAAGGGAGAGGAGGAGACGCACCCGCTCGACGAGGACTTCCTCCAGGCGCTCGAGCACGGGATGCCGCCGGCTGGTGGGCTCGGCCTGGGCGTGGATCGGTTACTGATGATCCTGGCGGACGTGCCGTCGATCCGCGACGTGATCGTCTTCCCCCACCACCGCCCGCGAACGGACGACCCGGGCCCCCGCTAGCTCCTCGCGCTGGCCCCGACGGCCTCGTGCAGCACGGCAAGGAGGTCCTCGAGCGGAGTGCCCTTCGCAAGGAACCCGCGTGCCCCAGCTTCCCGGGCCGCCTTCTCGACGCCGGGGTCCGCGTGCGCGGTGAGGATCACGACCGGCAGGTCCGGCCGTATCCGGTGGATCCGGATCATCGCCTCGATCCCGTCCAGGTCCGGCATCGACAGGTCCATCAGGACCAGATCGGGGTCATCACCGGAGAGCGCCAGCTCCACGGCCTCGACGCCGCCCCCCGCCTCCCCGGCGACCTCGACGCTCTTGACCATCCTCAACGCCGATATGAGCGCCCGGCGGAACGCCGGGTGGTCGTCGACCACCAAGACCCGCAACGTCATCGTCTCCTCACAGGGAAGGATCCTCCGGGGGGAAGGTCCGGCCGCTGTTGAACCCGGCCAATCGTCGCCGAGGCGCCCCGCTAGGACAACGCCCCATACGGAGGAACTTGCTGTGGTCCTTTCGGGCTAGGAAGGACTCCGTATGGCCTACATCGGATGCCGATGGCTCATCCGCCCGGCCCGAAGGCTCATCCGGGCGACTCGGGATGCCGAAGAACGGGGTATGGACGGGTCGGAGGTGCGGACGAGGCCGTCGGGCGGACGTACGGCCGGATCGTGCCTGGGGGGTATACTGGCCCCCGTGGGGCGCTTCCGAAGGCGCGCTGAAAGGCGCACCACCGGGGCGCCCGACCTGCCTCGGGGGTAGGACGGGGTCCGCTGATCCCCGAGGCTGTTCGACAAGAAGGGGCCCGCGGGCCCCGGGGGAGAGATATGTTCGAACGCTTCACGGACCGAGCCCGCCGGGTCGTGGTCCTCGCCCAGGAAGAGGCGAGGATGCTGAACCACAACTACATCGGGACCGAGCACATCCTGCTCGGCCTGATCCACGAGGGCGAGGGGGTCGCGGCCAAGGCCCTCGAGTCCTTGAACATCTCCCTGGAGGCCGTACGGCAGCAGGTCGAGGAGATCATCGGTCAGGGCCAGGCGGCGCCGACCGGGCACATCCCGTTCACCCCGCGCGCCAAGAAGGTCCTGGAGCTCTCGCTGCGTGAGGCGCTCCAGCTCGGCCACAACTACATCGGGACCGAGCACATCCTGCTCGGCCTGATCCGCGAGGGCGAGGGCGTGGCCGCCCAGGTCCTGCAGAAGCTCGGCGCGGACCTGAACCGCGTCCGTCAGACCGTGATCCAGCTCCTGTCCGGTTACACGGGCGGGAAGGGCGAGACCACTCCGGGAGGCCAGGGCGAGGGTCCGCAGGGCTCGATGGTCCTGGACCAGTTCGGCCGGAACCTCACCCAGCTCGCGCGCGAGACCAAGCTCGACCCGGTGATCGGGCGCGAGAAGGAGATCGAACGGGTCATGCAGGTCCTGTCCCGCCGGACGAAGAACAACCCCGTCCTGATCGGGGAGCCCGGCGTCGGCAAGACCGCGATCGTCGAGGGCCTCGCGCAGGACATCGTGAAGGGCGAGGTCCCCGAGACCCTCAAGGGCAAGCAGATCTACACGCTCGACCTCGGTGCCCTGGTGGCGGGCTCGCGCTACCGCGGCGACTTCGAGGAGCGGCTGAAGAAGGTCCTGAAGGAGATCCGCACGCGCGGCGACATCGTGCTGTTCATCGACGAGCTTCATACGCTCGTCGGCGCCGGCGCGGCCGAGGGAGCCATCGACGCCGCCTCGATCCTCAAGCCGATGCTCGCGCGCGGCGAGCTCCAGACGATCGGCGCGACCACCCGCGACGAGTACCGCAAGCACCTCGAGAAGGACGCGGCGCTCGAGCGGCGGTTCCAGCCGATCAACGTGGAGGAGCCGACCGTCGGGCACACGATCGAGATCCTCAAGGGGCTCCGCGACCGGTACGAGGCCCACCACCGCGTGAACTTCACCGATGACGCGCTGGTTGCCGCGGCCAACCTTGCCGACCGTTACATCAGCGACCGGTACCTCCCGGACAAGGCGATCGACCTGATCGACGAGGCGGGCTCGCGGATGCGGATCCGCCGGATGACGGCGCCGCCCAACGTCCGCGAGATCGACGAGAAGATCGCGGAGGTTCGGCTGCGCAAGGAGTCCTCGATCGACGCGCAGGACTTCGAGAAGGCGGCGTCCCTGCGCGACGAGGAGCGCCAGCTGATCGAGGAGCGCCAACGCCGGGAGCTCGATTGGAAGTCGGGCGAGATGGACGTGCTCTCGGAGGTGGACGAGGAGGAGATCGCCGAGGTGCTGTCCACGTGGACCGGCATCCCGGTCTTCAAGCTTACCGAGGAGGAGACGGAGAAGCTCCTGCGCATGGAGGACGAGCTCCACAAGCGGATCATCAGCCAGGACGACTCGATCAAGGCGGTCAGCAAGGCGATCCGCCGCACGCGCGCCGGACTGAAGGACCCCAAGCGCCCGGCCGGCTCGTTCATCTTCCTCGGCCCCTCGGGTGTCGGGAAGACGGAGCTGTCCAAGGCCCTCGCGGAGTTCCTGTTCGGCGACGAGGCCGCGCTGATCCAGCTCGACATGTCCGAGTACATGGAGAAGCACACCGTCAGCCGACTGATCGGCTCGCCGCCCGGGTACGTGGGCTACGAGGAGGGCGGCCAGCTCACCGAGGCGGTCCGTCGCAAGCCGTTCAGCGTGATCCTGTTCGACGAGATCGAGAAGGCGCACCCCGACGTGTTCAACACGCTGCTCCAGATCCTGGAGGACGGCCGCCTCACAGACGCGCAGGGGCACCACGTCGACTTCAAGAACACCATCATCATCATGACCTCCAACCTGGGGACCCGGGACATCCAGAAGGGCGCCTCGATCGGCTTCGCGTCCAAGCCGGACGAGAGGCTCACGTACGAGCGGATGAAGGACAAGGTCATGGAGGAGCTCAAGCGCTCCTTCCGGCCGGAGTTCCTCAACCGCATCGACGAGGTCATCGTCTTCCACTCGCTCTCGGCTGAGGACGTCAAGCAGATCGTCGACCTGATGATGAAGCGGGTCCGCGAACAGCTGAAGTCCAAGGACCTCGAGATCGAGCTGACCGACGCCGCGAAGACGTTGCTCGCCGAGAAGGGATACGACCCGGCGCTCGGCGCGCGCCCGCTCCGGCGGACGATCCAGCGGATGGTCGAGGACGTGCTGTCCGAGAAGCTGCTGTGGAAGGAGTTCCGCGCCGGCCAGACGATCATCGTCGACGCGCGCGACGGCGAGGTGGTGTTCGAAGGAGCCGGCGTCCCGCCGGACGTCCCGCCGGTCGAGCTGGCCGGCTCGCAGGAGGGGTAAGGCGGAGGATCCGAAACGTCGGGCGGTCGCCGCCGCCCGGCTGCAAGACCGATGGCCCGGCAGCCACCAAGGTTGCCGGGCCGTTCGGTGTCCGGAGGGGCTCTACGCGGCTCCTATCACGACCCGACCACCTTCGCGTACTCGCGGCTGTGCCGCTCCCAGAGCCGGATCGACTCCTCGGTGAGCCTGAAGTCGCTCAGGCTCTCATCGGTGTACATCACAGCCGCGTCCTCCGGGTAGGTGGTGGACACCCATTCGGCGAACGGCTCCCACATCTGCGCTGAGAATCCGTTCGACATGAACTCCAACTGCATCGAAGCCGAGACGATCTCTCCTTCCAGAACGGTGAGATCGAAGTAGTTGCCGCTGAACGGTCCTCGCCCGATCTCATCCGACCGGATGCCGTGATAGTCGAACGGGCAACGGACTTGCGTTCCGGCGGGCGTGCTGTTCGTTACCGCACACGAGTCGAGCAGCACCTTCATCCCCGTCGCCTCCATGAACCTGTTGCCGAGGCGCCAGTCGTCGCCGAACAAGTCGAGGTCGGCGTCGTCGGCCAGGTACGTGATCGCCTGTTCCACGTCGAAGGCGCCATACGCATCGAGGAAGCCCGAGGCGACCTCCACCGTTCCCGTATCCACGGTGTTCACCGCCGTTGGCTCGCTGGCGGGTGTGGTCGCGTTCTCTTCCTTTGGCGTGTCGCCTGAACCAGAGCACGCAGCCAGGCCGATAGTCGCCGCCACGGCGAACGCTCCGATCTTCTTGCCCACGCCCCGGTGTTGCAGCCGCGTGTGCTGCCGATCCAACGATCCCCGATCGGCCTCTACCTTCTGTGTCGACATGGTCAACACCTCCTCTACGCCCGTGATACCGGCCCGGTGTTGCAGACGCGTTTCACCCGCGTAACGCAGTCGACCCGCACATCGAGCCGACGACACGCCTGCGTCCCTGAAACGGTTCTGTAACGCCGGTCCCTTACAAGGATCCCCGAGTCGCCCTATCGTTCCTCCAGGGCCCCGAAGGTGAGGATGCGCACGTGCGAGTGAGCGACGACCCGCGGCTCGGCACCGAGCTCGCCGGCTACCGCATCGAGTCGCTGCTGGGCTGGGGTGGCATGAGCGTCGTTTACCTGGCCGAGGATCTGCGGCTCAAGCGGAGGGTTGCGCTCAAGCTGCTAGCTGCCAGCCTCGCCGAGGACGGATCGTTCCGTGGCCGCTTCCTGCGCGAGTCGGAGCTGGCCGCGTCGATCGACCATCCGAACATCGTCCCGATCTACGAGGCTGGCACGACCGAAGACCTCCTCTTCATCGCCATGCGCTACGTCGAGGGGAGTGACCTGAAGGAACGCCTGCAACGCGGCCGTTTGGACGCGGAGGATGCGACAGGCATCCTCGCGCAGGCGGCGAGCGCCTTGGACGCCGCCCACTCCCGAGGCCTCGTGCATCGCGACGTGAAGCCCTCCAACGTCCTGCTCGACACGGGCGCCCGCCCAGATGGCTCCGACCACGTCTACATGGCAGACTTCGGCCTCACGAAGCGAGTCTCCGAGGAGACCGGGATCGGCGACGACGACCGCCTGATGGGCACCATCGACTACGTCGCCCCCGAGCAGATCGCCGGTGAGGAGATCGACGGGCGGGCGGACGTGTACTCGCTCGGCTGCCTTCTCTACGAGTGCCTGGTCGGGGAACCACCGTTCAGGCGTGATTCGGACACCGCCGTGGTGTTCGCTCACCTCGAAGAGGCGCCTCCGGCGCCGAGCGCACGGAGGCCGGAGCTGCCGGCGGCGCTCGACGCGGTGATCGCCAGGGCGCTGGCGAAGGACCCAGAGCAACGCTACCCGAGCTGCCGTGAGTTCGCTCGGGCGGCGCTGGCTGTCGTGGTTGACGAGGCGAGTCGTCGGCTCGTCGACGTTGCCTCCCGTGCCGCCGTAGGTCGGAGCGACCTGAGCGACGTCGAGGCCGAGCTGGCCGGCAAGGTCTTCGATCTGCAGTCGGTGCGCGAGCAGGCGCGGGCTCTCTCCGGTCCGACCACCCCGGCCCGCGTGGCGAATGAGGGGATCTGCCCGTTCAAAGGCCTGGCGAGCTTCGAGCCGGTCGATGCCGACTACTTCTTCGGCCGCGAGCGGCTCGTCGCCGAGCTCGTCGCCCGGCTCGTCGGAGCGCGCTTCCTCGGCATCGTCGGCCCGTCGGGCAGCGGCAAGTCGTCGGTCCTCCGTGCCGGTCTCCTTCCGGCAATCGCCGGAGGGGTGCTGCCGAGAAGCGGGGGCTGGCGGCGTCTGCTGATGCGTCCCGGCGAGCGGCCGCTGGAAGAGCTTCGCCGCGTGCTCGTGTCGGGAGCGAAGGATCCTCTCGCCGAGGCCCTCGACGCGCTGCCCGCCAACGCCCGCCTCTTCCTCGCCGTCGACCAGCTCGAGGAGCTGTTCACCGCCTGTGACTCCGACGCCGAGCGGGCGGCCTTCGCGGAGACCCTTGCCCGCGCGGCATCTGATCCGGAGGGGCGGGCAGTCGTCGTGGTCGCGCTGCGCGCCGACTTCTACGGGCGCTTCGCCGCCTACCCAGGGCTCGCCGACCTGCTGGGTGCGAACCACGTGCTGGTCGGGCCCATGCAGGCCTCGGAGTTGCGGCGTGTCGTCGAGCTGCCCGCGGGCCGGGTGGGGCTGAGGGTGGAGCCGGAGCTGGCCGACGCACTGGTCGACGACGTGGAGGGCGAGCCGGGCGCGCTGCCGTTGCTGTCCACCGCCCTACTCGAGCTCTGGCAGAAGCGGCAAGACGACGCGCTCACCCTCCTCGCGTTCCGGGAGTCCGGCGGCGTTCACGGCGCCGTCGCGCGGATGGCTGAGGGCACCTACGCCCGCATCCCCGACGGGGGCAAGCAGCTCGTGCGCGCCATCATGCTGCGCCTGGTCGGCGAGGGCGAGGGCCATGCGCCGGTGCGCCGCCGAGCTCCGCTCGCCGAGCTCGACCTAGAGCGCAACGAGGACGTGGCCGACGTGCTGACGACACTGGCCGACAGCCGCCTCGTCACCGTCGGCGAGGGCTCCGTCGAGGTCGCGCACGAGGCGCTGCTGCGCGAATGGCCACGCCTGCGCGAGTGGATCGAGGAGGACACCGAAGGGCGCCGGCTTCGCCGTCACATCACCCAGGCGGCGACCGAATGGGACACGACCGGGCGCGATCGGGGGGAGCTCTACCGCGGCGCTCGCCTCGCCGCCGCCCTCGACTGGAGCACCGACCACGCCTTCGAGCTGAACGAGCTCGAGCGCGAGTTCGTGACCGAGAGCCGCGAGGTCTCAGAGCAGGAGACGAAGCGGGCCCGGCGCACGAACCGGCGCCTTCTCGCGCTGCTCGCCGGGGTCGCGGTCCTGCTCGCGGCAGCCGTCGCCGGCGGGCTGTTCGCCGTCATCCAGCGCGGCGAGGCCCGCGACGCCGAGACGGCACAGATCGCCCAGCGCCTCGGCGCCCAGGCGCTCGTCGAGGAGGACCTCGACCTCTCGCTCCTGCTCGCGCGCCAGGCGGTCGCGATCGACGACTCGCCGCAGACCGGTGGCTACCTGCTCGCCGCCCTCCAGCGCGCCCCCTCTGTGATCGGCATCATGCACGGCCGCGGCGGGCTGCTCAGGGGAATCGCCATAAGTCCCGACGGGAAGACGTTGGCGGTGAGCGGTGCCGGGGAGGTTCTCTTCTTCGACACGGGTACCTATGAGCAGGTCGGGGAGCCCCTGCGGCTGGCGGGTCTAGTTGAGGGGGAAAGCCTTGCGTATAGCCCTGATGGCCGAACGCTCGCGGTCGGCGGCGACCACATCGTTCGCCTCATCGATGCGCGAACCGGGGAGCAGCTGACCGAGATGGCCTTCGGCGGCGTCGCCACGCGCATGGCTTTCACGAAAGACGGATCGCAGCTCGTCGTCCTCTTCTCGCCCGGAGAGGCGCAAGGCCTCGGGGAAGCGGCCGCGCAGATCACCATCCGAGACGCCGCCACGCTGGAGCCGATCGGTCAGTCGATCGAGCCGGAGTCCTTCTTCGGCGCGTACGTCGGCTTCTACTTTGCGTCACCCCACTTCGCCGTCACGGCGGACGATCGCTCCCTCATCACGGCGTCCGAGGACGGCCAGCTTGCGTGGTGGGATCTCCGGAGCCGCAAGAAGACGCGGACCCTGACGATCGAGACCGGCCTGCACGCACTCGCCCTCAGCTCGGACGGCCTCACCGCCGCGGTCGGCATCGACCGCGGCATCCAGTTCGTCGACCTGGTCGCCGGAACCATTCGGACGGCAACCGGCGGTCCTGCTGGGAGCCCGAACTGGGTGCTGTTCAGCCCGGACGGGGAGAGTCTCGTGTCGACCAACCTCGACGGGACCGTGACCCTCTGGGACGTCGACTCGGCGACTCTCCGCGAGACGCTCCGCGGCCACTCGAACTCCGTCCAGCAGCCCGTCTTCAGCCCCGACGGGGAAACGCTCTACACGGTGAGTCACGACGGAACCGCGATCGCCTGGGACATCACGGGCGAACGTGGGCTGGGTCGGTCTTTCACGTTCACGCACGACTGGACGTTCGCGGGCGGCTACGACGGCCACCCGGGGGAGTTCAGCCCCGACGGCCGGCTCATCGCGGTCGGCCTGAAAGAGCAGAGCGTCCAGCTCTGGGACGCGCGCGAACTCACGCCGGTCGGGGCGCCCCTGCTGGAAACGAACGGCGAGGTCAAGACCCTCGCCTTCTCCCCGGATGGTCGAACGCTTGCGGCCGTTTCCCTGCGGGGCTATCTCACGCTCTGGGACGTTGGTTCGCGATCGCGGCTCCATGGGTTCGCGGTGGGCGGGGGGCGCTATATCCTGGTCGGCGTCGGCTTCAGCCCGGACGGGGCGACGCTCGTCACGACAAACGACCTCGGCGGCGTGAAGCTCTGGGACGTGGCAACCGGAGCGAGTCTCGGCGGGATCGGAAACAGCGGGGGGGCGCACGACCTCGCCTTCAGCGCTGACGGGGCGATGATCGCGTTCGCCCGCCCAGATATTGGAGGCGCGGAGGTCTGGGATGTGGCGTCACGCACCTCGATCGTCGCCGTGGACGGCACGCTGCCACCGCTCAACGACCTGTCCGTCGCGCTCAGCCCCGACGGGCGAATGCTGGCGGTCGGTGGCTTCGGCAGCGTCGTACGTCTCTGGGACGTCCGCACCGGGAAGCTCGTCCACGAGCTCGACCAGGGCGGCAACGGAGCGTTCACGCTCGAGTTCAGCCCGGATGGCCGGACGCTCGCCGTCTCCGGCTTCGAGCCCGTCGCGTCCCTCTGGGACGTTGCCACTGGAACTCAGATCGGCCCGCAGTTCACCGCTGGAGACCGCAGAACGATGATCGATCTCTCCCCCGACGGACGACACTTGCTGGAGACCCACGGCAACGGCCAGGGCGCCGTCTGGGACATCGACCCGGAGTCGTGGGCGCAGCGCGCCTGCGCGATCGCCAACCGCACGCTGACGCCTGAGGAGTGGGAGGAGTTCCTTCCCGGCCGGCCCTACGAACCGGCTTGCAGGACCTGAGTCCGACTCACGTACGGATCGACCAGGTGAAGCGCGTAAGCGTGGTCGGCGGTGCAAGGCCGCCTGGGCGTAGACCCCGCCGGACGAGCAGCGTGGGCGCGGTGGCCTCTCTGGCGAGTCTCAGGCGGGCCGGGCCGAGGCCCTCGCGGTGCCACCTCGTGGACAGCCCGACGACGAGCAGACCGGCGTCGCGGCTCGCCTCGAGCATGCCCTCTTCGCCCGGCGGAGTCAGCAGCGGCTCGGCCGAGATGCCCAGGACCCGTTGGACCGCGAGCGCGCCGTGCGAGAGCAGGCGGCTCGCGTCGCGCCTGCCGTGCTCCGGCACCGCGGCGGCACCTGCGAGCCGGAGCGGCACATGGGCGGCACGCGCGAACCACGCGCCGAGCTCGACCGCCGCCCACTCGTGCTCGGCGCCTCCGAACGGGACGAGCACGGGGCCCTCGGGCGTCGCGTCCCGCGGGACGAGAAGCGCCACGTCGCAGGGCGTATCCGCGAGTACGGCGGCCAGCTGCTCGTCGGGAGCTCCGTCGGCCAGGAGCTCGTCGGGGGCGTCGGCGAGCAGGAGATCGACGTCGAGCTCGGTCGCGAGCCGAGCCAGCTCCTCACCCGGCGCCGTCGACGTGAACGAGGCCGAACGGGCCACGACACCGCGCGCCTCGAGTGCAGACCGGCGCTCTTCGAGCCAGGCGGACGCGGGCCGAAGCTCGGCTGCGTCCGGCACGAGCCTGGCCAGGATCATGACGCGAGGCGGGTGTCGCACGAGCGGCTCGGCCACCGCGAGCAGCGCGTCGACGCGCCCCTCGTGCGTGGTAGCGACGAGGATCGACCGCTCCGCTTCTCGGACACCGGTGGGTGCCGGCGCCCGAACATCCAGCGCGGGGTCCTGCCGAAGGATCGCCCGCTCCAGCTCCTGGAGCGCCGGGTTCGGATCGATCCCGAGCTCGTCGAGGAGGGCTAGGCGCGCATCCTGGTAGGCGTCCAGGGCCTCCGCCTGCCGACCCGACCGGTACAGCGCGGTCATCAGGTACGCGCGCAGGCGCTCGCGGAGCGGGTGCTCGGCGACCAGTGCCTCGAGCTCCCCGACCAGCTCGTCGTGGCGCCCGAGTGCGAGGTCAGCTTGGATCCGGAGCTCGAGCGCTGCCAGCCGGATCTCCTCGAGCCGGGCGATGGCCGTATGGGCGAAGCGCTCGTAGGCGAAGTCCGCGAGCGCCGGGCCCCTCCACAGGGACAGGGCGTCGCGTAGCCGCTCCGACGCGTCGGCTGTCAGGCCGCGAGCAAGCAAGCTTCTCCCCTCGTCCACCAGCCGCTCGAACCGTTGGAGATCGAGCTCGTCGGGCTCGACGCGGATCGCGTAGCCGGGCGACCGGGTTGCGAGCACGTCCTGCGGAAGCGCCTTGCGAAGTCGCGAGACGTTGACCCGCAGCGCGGCGGCGGCGCGCTCGGGCGAGTCCTCTCCCCAGAGCTCGTCGATCAGCCGATCGCCGGAAACGACCTCGTTCGCCTGCAGGAGGAGCACGGCGAGAAGCGCACGCGGCTTGGGCCCACCCAGGGAAAGCTCGCGGTCTTCATCCCAAACCTCGAGCGGCCCCAGGACCCGGAACTCCACGTAAGCACCCTCCCGGCGGGACGGTAGCAGCTGTTGCAGGCCTGAAACGAGCCTGAAACGCGACGAGCGCATCCTCCCAGGCAAGTGATCTGACCGCTAACGCAGGAAGGAGGAGGCAAGGAGGAGGCAAGGAGTTGGAGCGAAGCCGGCACTATCGCTGCGACGACGCCCGACGTCGCGTCCGGAAAGGAGTAGTTCGATGAAGGGACTATTCAAGGTGCGGGGTCGAGGCTACGCCATCGCCGTGGCCACGCTCGCCGCGCTCTCGATGATGGTCACCGCAGCCAGCGCAGGCGTGACGACCGAGACGGAGGACGTGTTCGGCCAGGGGATGACCGGGCCCGTCGTCTCACCCGGCGGCGCCACGCTGCAGCGCTCGGACAGCGGGCTCTCGGTGAAGCTCACGATGCCGACACCGGAACCCGGCTCGTACTTCTACCCCGGGACGGACCAGCCTCCGGGTGGGCTGGTGCCACCTGCAACCGGCCCGGTTGGATTCCCGCCTGCTGTTCCCGGGCATCCGGAGGCCTACTCGTTGTGGATGTTTGTGTTCAACGCACCCGGTGAGTGTGCCGGCGATCCGTGCACGATTGCCGACTTCAGCCGCCTCGCCCCGACAAGCGCCGGGGCCTTCAACGCGGGCGGGCACCTCGTCGGCGGCCAGAACCTGCAGCTCAGTGGCCGCGTGACTCTGAGCAGCGCCCCGTTCGCCGGCCAATCCCTGACTAATCCGCACGGTTCCGAGGTGCACTTGGCGGTCGCACCGCACGGCGCGCTCGATCCCGCTCTCGAGCGTCCTGGCCACCCCGGCGACGTAGAGCGCGGCGCCCGCGTTCAGCAGCACGATGTTGAGCGCGGGGCCGGGCTGGTTTTCCAGCACCGCGAGGATCATCTGCTTGGATTCGTCGACCGAATTCACCTGGATCGCGCGCCGGTCGTACACCTCGAGGCCGAACTGCGAAGGGTGCAGCTCGTACTCGCGGATCTCGCCCTTCAACAACTCACCCACCAGGGTCTCGCCCGATATCGAGATCTCGTCGAGGCCGTCGCGGCCATGGACCACCATCACGTGCCGGGCGCCGAGGCGCTGCAGCACGCGCGTCTGGATACCCACGAGATCCGGATGGAATACCCCGAGCAGCTGGCTC
>Ga0209642_10001467_pt1 | contig 15704 bp, 14 predicted proteins | sample RifCSP19_2_FD_184025 | JGI IMG/M metagenome (GOLD analysis project Ga0209642, IMG submission 184025) | Soil microbial communities from Rifle, Colorado - Rifle CSP2_sed 19_2 (SPAdes) (version 2) | ecosystem: Environmental > Terrestrial > Deep subsurface > Rock core/Sediment | place: Rifle... | reverse complement strand
ACCCCAGATTCCTATCAGAAAATACATCGGGATAAGCATCCCTTCCCAGAAAACATAGAACAAAAACAGGTCCAAACTGACAAAAACGCCGATCATCCCGGCTTCTAAGAAAAGCATAGTGACCATATACCCCTTTACCTTTTCCTGAATTGCACTCCAGGATGAAAGTATAGCCAGAGATGAAAGGAAAGTGGTCAACAATACCAGAAACAAACTTATGCCGTCAATACCCAGATGATAATTTATCCCCAGACTTTGGACCCAAGATTGGTTGACCTCAAACTGAAACCCATTTTCAGGGATGAAATTAAAGTAAAGGTAAAGGGACAGGATAAAATTTATAAGCGCTATAATAAAGGCAGAAGATTTTATCAGCCCAACTTTTTCTTTGTTCACCAGCAGAAGCAAGAGCGCGCCGACAATCGGTATGAAGATCAAAAGGGTTAAGATATATTCTGCCATATCCATTTTAATTTTAATGTAGCGGAGGTCTTCAGACCTCCATTTATTTGTCGTATTGCTTTTCGTAGTGCGACCCTTTCAGGGTTGCATTGCGAGGCTAAAAGCCTCGCGCTACGAAAGTAATCACCTCAATATGAAATAAGCCAGAATCAGGAGCACGCCGAAAACCATGCCTAAGGCATAATTGCGCACGTACCCGGTCTGGACTTTTCTGCCGATACCTGCAAACCAGTTAACTGTATTGGCTAACCCATTGGCGATTCCATCGATTACTTTCACGTCAAAGAATTGCCAGAGGAAAGTAGCAAACTTGAGCAACGGGTCGACAATTACCTTGAAATAAAGCTCATCCACATAATATTTGTTCAAAAGAAGTTTATAAGGAAAGCTGAATCTTTGTGCCAAACTTTTTGGAAGGTCCGGACTCTTGACATAAAATCTGTAAGCAAAGAAGATTCCCAGCAAAGCCACGACAACAGATAGCGCCATCAGAAGATATTCCGTAGATACTGGATGTAAAACCATCTCCCCTTTCTCACCGAACACAGAACTCAAAAAGCTTTCAAAGTTATTCCCTCCTCCCAACGATTTTGGAACTCCAATATATCCCCCGATGACTGAGAGGACTGCCAGGACCATCAGGGGAACAGTCATAATCTTTGGGGACTCGTGGATATGTGATTTTATCGATTCTTCAATTCTTGACTTGCCGAAGAAGGTTAAGAAGAAAAGCCTGAACATATAAAATGCAGTCATCCCTGCAGTAACTAACCCGATAATCCACAAAATTAAATTACCCTGAGAAAATGTTTTCCATAAAATCTCATCCTTGCTGAAGAAACCGGAGAATAAAGGTATCCCGGAGATGGCTAAGACTGCGGCAAACATCGTCCAGAAGGTAACTGGTAACTTTCTTTTTAGCTCTCCCATCTTCTGCATATTAAGCTCGCCTGATAAAGCATGCATCACACTTCCCGCTCCTAAAAAGAGCAAAGCCTTGAAAAAAGCATGAGTCATCAGATGGAAAATCCCGGAGGCAAAAGCGCCCACTCCGCATCCCAAGAACATATAACCAAGCTGGCTGATAGTTGAATAAGCCAGAACCCTTTTTATGTCGTTTTGAACCATACCGATTGAAGCGGTGTAAAGTGCGGTAACAGCACCAATAACGGCAACCAGACCCATAGTGAAGGGAGCAAGCTGGAAAAGAACGTGACACCTGGCTACCATATAGACACCAGCAGTCACCATAGTGGCTGCATGGATCAAAGCTGAAACCGGAGTTGGTCCTTCCATCGCATCTGGCAGCCAGACATAGAGTGGAATCTGGGCAGACTTCCCCACTGCTCCCATAAATAAAAGCAGGGTGATTGCAGTTGCCAGCCCGCCGCCAACTGTGAGAAGAGAAGGAGCTTGAGAGAATACATCTGAATAGTTGAGCGTCCCAAAAGTCCAGAAGATGAGCATAACCCCTAAAGCAAAACCAAAATCTCCTATCCGGTTGACGATGAAAGCCTTTTTAGCCGCATCTGAGGCAGATTTCTTTTCATACCAGAACCCTATCAAAAGGTAGGAGCATAAACCCACGCCCTCCCAGCCCAAATAGAGTAAAAGGAAGTTGTTGGACAAAACCAGGGTCAGCATAAAAAAGACAAAAAGGTTCATAAAGGAGAAAAATCTGGCAAAACCCTTGTCCTTACCCATATAACCGATGGAATAGATGTGAATGAAAAACCCTACTCCGGAAACCACTAAAATCATCACACAGGATAAGGGGTCTAAAAGGAAAGAAACATTGATCTTGAAAAGTCCGGAATAAATCCAGGGGAAGACCACCCGCTCGATGATTCTCTGCTCTGCAGGGAGAGACAGAAGCTCAAAGAGAATTTTAACGGAGATAAGGAAGGAAACCCCGATTGTGCCACACCCGATCCAGGAAACCAGACCCTTCCCTAATCTTCTCCCTAAAATCCCGTTGATGACAAACCCTATTAAGGGAAGCAGAGGTATTAACCAAATATATTCGATCATATTCAATCCTGTTTTCCGTAGCGCGACCCTTTCAGGGTCGCTTTAGGCGAGGCTAAAGCCTCGCACTACGTTTTTTTCCCTCTCCTTTTTAAGGAGAGGGAAAGGGTGAGGTCGTCCTTTATCCGTCATCCATCATCAGTCATCCGTCATTTTTTTATTTACCATTTCATCAAATTCCCATCATCCACGTTAGCGCTTTTTTTATTTCTGTAGAAAAGGATTATAATCGCCAGACCAACCCCTGCCTCTGCTGCTGCCACAGTCATAACCAGGAACACTATTACCTGCCCGGATAAAGACCCCATCTCCCTGGCAAAAGCGATAAAGGCTAAATTTGCCGCATTCAGCATAATCTCTATTGACATAAAAACCACCAGAACGTTTCTCCGGATTAAAAACCCTAAGACCCCGATAGAGAAGAGTACCCCGCTCAAGAGCAGATAATAAGTTACTGGCACCATCTATTCTTCCCTCCGGGCTAAAAAAAGTGCCCCAATCATCGCAATCAAAAGAAGTATCGAGGTGATCTCAAAGGGAAAAAGATAAGTTGAGAAAAGGAGCCTGCCGATAGCCTGAGGCGTGCCGAAATCCTCTGCCACTTGCAAAGACTCTCCAGTCTTGCCGAAAAGCGCATACCTGACTACGATGAAAAGCTCCACTACCAGAAGGAAAGAGAAAACCAGCCCGAAGAATCTCTGCAGTTTCCTTTTTTCCGGACCGAACTCGTCCTTTCTTAAGTTCAAAAGCATAATCACGAAAATGAAAAGGATCATTATGGCGCCTGCATACACGATGATCTGGATGAAAGCCAAGAAGTAAGCCTTTTGCAAAATGAATAGGATGGCGATGCTCCCCAGTGTCACGATCAAAGACAGGGCGCTGTAAACCGGATTCCTCTGCAGGATAACCATCAAAGCTGAGGCAATTGCCACAAGTGCCAGGATTATGAAAAGAACAAGTTCCATATCTTAATCTATCTCCCCTCCGAGAGCTTTTTTTCTATCTTTGACGTTCTTTGGAAAAAGTGCCAGAAGCATCTCCTTGGTGTAGATATAATCGTTCCGGTTATCATAGATGAACTCATATTCTCTGCCTAAGAAGATGGCATTCTCAGGGCAAGCCTCCTCGCACCATCCGCAGAAGATGCATCTCAGCTCGTTTATCTCATAGACTTTGGGATACCTTTCCCCGCCCTCGATTTCTTCCCCTTCCATATAAATGCATTCAACCGGGCAGGCAGCTGCACAAAGACCGCAGCAGACGCACCTTTCTTTTCCATCATCATATCGTGCCAGATAATGCAGTCCCCGATAGCGGGGAAGCATTTCCCTTTTCTTCTTAGGATACCTGTCAGTTACCGGCTTTTTGAAAATGTGCTTGAAGGTAACGGCCAGTCCCTTGATTAATGCAATTATGTAACTGACGAATTTGAACATATCAGTATGCTAACACTATTCCAGTGATAAAAATGTTAAGTATAGCTAATGGAAACAAGACTTTCCACCCGAAATTCATCAGTTGATCGTACCTGAACCGGGGCAAGGTTGCCCTGATCCAGATGTAAAGGAAAAGCAACACGAAAACCTTTATGAAAAACCAGACAAATGACGGCAGCAGAGGTCCCTGCCATCCTCCTAAGAACAGGGTTGTGGTGAGCGCGGAGATGTTAATCATATTCCCATATTCGCCCAGGAAGAATAAGGCGAATTTCATACTCGAATACTCGGTATAATAGCCAGCCACCAACTCGTTTTCTGCTTCCGGCAGGTCAAACGGTGCCCGGTTATTATCTGCTATGCCGCAGATTAAGAAAAGTATGAAACCCAAAGGCTGCCGGAAGATATACCAGTGGAAAAAACTATCCTGTGATTTTACGATTTCGACCAGGTCCAGACTTCCTGAGATCATCAAAAGCCCGATTAGGGAAAGACCCAGAGAGACCTCATAGCTTATCGCCTGGGCAGTTGATCTGATCCCTCCGATAAGCGAATATTTATTGTTGGAGGACCAACCGGCTAAAACTATGCCGTAGACTGCCACTGAGAAAACTGCTAAGATATACAGAACACCGACATTCAAGTCAGACACGACCAACTGTATCTGTTTCCCGAATAAAGTTATCTCATCACCTATGGGAATGACCCCGAAGAGTATAAAGGCAGGCACAAAAGTCAGAAGCGGAGCCAGGGTATAGATCAGCTTGGAGGCAGAGGATGGTGTTATGTCTTCCTTAAAGAAAAGCTTGAGACCATCTGCAACCGGCTGGAGAAGCCCGAAAGGTCCCACATAAGCCGGCCCCAGCCTCACCTGAAAGTCGCCTAATAGCTTTCTTTCCAGCCAGGTGAGATAAGCCATCCCCATCAGCCAGATCGCCAGGAAGACCGCTATCTTGATTAACGTTATTATTAAAAACTCGACCATATAATCTATCCTGCCTTGCTCAATCTTACCCTATCGACTAATTTATCTTTGTCTAAAAGAACATTTACCTTAATCTCCATAAAATTGAGTGGAATAAAAACCGTTCCCGGATTCACATATTCATCCATCTTGACCTTTATTTTAATCTTCCCTTTGGGCGATTCTACCAAAACTTCCTCACCGGTTTTCAAGTTGAGCTTCTCAGCATCCTGAGGATTTATCTGGCAGAAGCCTTCCGGAACAATCGAACAAAGGTTGGATGACTTGTTGGTCAATTTCCCTGAATGATGAGCCAGACTGCCGGTAAGTAGAATGAAGGGATATTCGTTATCCACAGGCACCTCTTCAAAATCGACTGGCACAAGTTGAGAGGTTTTGTTTAAGAAATTCTCCGGCAATAGCTCAGTTGTTCCCAGATCATTCAGATTCAGGCAGGGCCATTGAATGCCACAGTCGTCCAGACGGTCAGCTTTTATTCCCCCGTAAATCGGTGAGACCTGGGCAATCTCCTCAGTTATCTGGAAAGCTGAGGTGTAATGCTGTTTATGCCCCATAAGGGTAGAAAGCTCGCAGATTATCTCCCAGTCAGATTTTGCCTGCCCGGGTGGGGCTAAAGCCCGGCAGAGTTTTTGCACCCTTCTTTCCACATTGGTGAAAGTCCCCTCTTTTTCAGCAAAAGATGCGGCCGGCAGAACCACATCCGCTAACTTTGCGCTCTCGGTCAGGAAGATATCCTGAACCACCAGAAAATCTAACTTCTTCAGGGTATCTTCTATATATTTCCGATCCGGGAAACTTTCAACCGGGTCCTGTCCCATTATATATAGCCCTTTTATTTTCTCAGCATTTATACCCAGCAAAATCTCGTTATAATTTAGACCCCTTTCCCTGGGTATGGATGAATTCCAGATTTTCTCCAGCCTTTCCCTGCCTACCTCATCTTCAACCGGAACAAATCCGGGCAGCCTGTCCGGTAAAAGACCCATATCCAGAGCTCCTTGAGAGTTATTATTCTCCCACAAGAGATTAAACCCTGAATATTTCTCTCCCCATTTTCCAGTAGTTAGCAGAAGATTATTGAATCCTCTTATAATTGCTTCTGCCTGCGGACTTTCGCTAATCCATCTGCCACAGAAAACCATCAGGCTCTCAGAGGAAGCTATCTTCTTGGAAAAATCTTTAATCTCCTCTTCTTCAATCCCTGTAATTTCCGAAAGTTTTGACAGAGGGTACTTTTCCAGGTTTTTCCCCAGCATATCTATCTGCTCTTGACTGACCTTAGAAGAAAATAACTTCTCATCCAGAATAATTTTTAGCAGAGCGTTTATCAAAAAACCTTCGGTTCCAAATTTATATACCAGCTCTTTTTCAGCCATGGAGCTGAATTTAATCTTCTTAGGATTGGCTATCAGTAGACTGGCGCCATTCTCTTCTCTGAGGACTGACTTCCTTACTCTCAAGCTTATTATGGGATGCTCCGAATTTAAGTCCGAGCCAAAGATCAAGATAGTCTTTGCTTTTTCTATCCCTTCTATCGAATTGGTCATAGTGTAAACCTGAGAATATTCAAAAAGAGCAGGGCTAGGCAGCACCTTCTTGGTTTTTTCTCTAAAGTCCAGGTTGTTGGATCCTAGAATCGTTCTGAAGAATTTCTGGAAGATGTAATTATCCTCATTAGTTGCTCTTTCCGAGCCAAAACCGGCTAAAGCTTTAGGCCCATATTTCTCTTTTATCTCTATCAGTTTGGAGATCAGAAGGCTATAAGCCTCTTCCCAATTCGACTCGACCAATTTTCCATTTTTTTTGACCCAGGGAGATTTTATCCTTTCCGGATGACCGACTACATCGTACCCCCATCTCCCCTTGTCGCAGATGAAACCTTCATCCACTTTATCGTTTCTTCTGGAGGTTCCCCGGTAGAGCTTATTCAACCTTGCCCATAAAGTGAGATTGCATCCATCCCCGCAGAAAGGACAGATACTTTTGACCTTACTCGCTGTCCAGGGCCTGATCAGATACCTCCAGGACTTTGCGGTCAAAGCTCCAACCGGACAGATCTCCACAGTATTGCCGGAATAAACATTGGATATAGGTACAGCTGGCAGGATATTTATCTCGCTTCTCCACCCTCTCATAAAAGCACCCATATCGTATTCCCCTGCAATTTCCTTCAGGAAACGGATACATTTCAAACAATAGATGCAGCGGTTCTGATTCCTGATTACCTGTGGACCAATCCTCAGGTCATCAAAAGTAGAGGTTTTATCTATGATATATCTTCTTTTTTCCTCAACGAATCTGCTCTTGTCAGTGCCATATTTGAAGGTGATCTCCTGCAGGTCGCACTCCCCCCCTTTGTCACAGGTGGGACAGTCCAGCGGGTGGTTGATCAGCAAAAACTCTACTATTCCTTTCCGGGCTTTGATAACCTTAGGCGTATTAGTCCACACCACCATACCCTGAGTTACCGGTGTATTGCAGGCAATCATCAGCTTGTGTGCTTTCTCCACCTCTACCAGACAGACCCTGCACCCGCCCAGGATTTTCAGCTTCTCATGCCAGCAGAATGTAGGAATATCGACCCCTACCTTCTTTGCCGCTTGCAGGATGGTCTTCCCCTCTTCTACTTCAACCGGCTTATTATCTATGGTTAGACTTATCATCTCTTATTTCTCAGATGTCATTCTGAGCCCGCAGGGCGAAGAATCCCTGCAGATTCTTCGGTCGTCTTGCCGCAGGCGGACTCCCTCAGAATGACCATTCAGGTCTACGTTTCAAAAGAATTCCATAACGTTGCCACAGGAGTGGCAACGCTACAATTTTCTTCGTCTCCCGTCTCCCTTTTTTTTCTTCCTTGAACCATTGAACCTTTGAACTTTTAAACCTTTTTTTCAAAAGGACATCGCTTATTCTTTATATGGTCCTCATACTCCTGTCTGAAATGTTCTATAGTGCTGGTAACCGGCATAGTGGCAGACTCACCCAAGGGACAGATCGTTTTCCCGTAGATATTGTCGCTTAAATCCAAGAGCAGGTCAAGGTCCTCCATCCTTCCCTGTCCATCCTCGATTCTCTGCATTATTTTGGAGAGCCAGTAAGTCCCCTCCCGGCAGGGAGTGCATTCACCGCATGATTCCCACTCGTAGAATTTCACCAGCCTTAAAGTGGCTTTCACCATACAGGTATCTTCATCCATTATAATAACCCCTCCACTTCCTAAGGCAGAACCCGCTTCAGCCACAGACTCAAAATCTAATTTCACATCCACTTTACTTGCTGGCAGCACCCAGCTTGAAACCCCACCCGGTATAATCGCTTTGAGTTTTTTTCCGTTTTTTATTCCTCCACCATAGTCGTAAATCAGTTCTCTCAAAGATGTCCCCATAGGAAGCTCGTAATTCCCCGGCTTATTGACCTGACCAGAAAGACAGAATATCTTGGTTCCTGTGCTCTTGGGTGTCCCCGTACGGGCAAACCATTCCGCACCGTTAAGTATTATATGAGGCACGTTGGAAAGAGTCTCCACGTTGTTCACTGCTGTTGGACAGTTGTAACATCCTGCCACTGCCGGATAAGGAGGCCTGAGCCTGACCAAAGGTCTTATCCCTTCAATCGATGAGAGAAGCGAGGTCTCCTCACCACAGATATATGCGCCTGCACCTCGATACAGAATCAAATCCAGGTCATAACCTGAGCCCAAGATATTTTTGCCCAGATAACCTTTATCGTATGCTTCCTTTATAGCCTGCTCTAACCTTTTTGCTCCGAAGCCAAACTCAGCCCGGATATAGATAAAGGAGATATGCGCGCCTATTGCATAACTTCCTATGCTAATCCCTTCGATCAACTGGTGAGGGTCTTTCTCTATTAATTCCCGGTCTTTGAAGGTACCTGGCTCGCTTTCATCCGCATTGCAGATCAGAAATTTAGGCTTGGATGAGTCGACCGGCACAAATCCCCATTTAGCACCAGTGGAAAACCCTGCTCCTCCTCTTCCTCTTAAGCCGGATCTTTTGACAATCTCGATCACCTGAGCCGGAGAAAGCTCTTTCAGAGTTTTGGCCAGTGCCTGGTACCCTCCATTTTTTAAATAGATGTCGATCCTGTGCTGGTCCGGCTGATCGATATGTTTGAAAACTATCTTCTCGGTCATAAATTATTTTCTGGAAAGCTCCTCTATGAGCTTATCGATTTTCTCTTTGGTTAAATTTTCGTGAAACTCCCCATTCACCATCATCATCGGGGCTGTTCCGCAGGAGCCCAGGCATTCCTCAGTGGAAAGGGTGAAAAGCTCATCCGGCGTGGTCTGGCCCACCTTGATTTTGAGTTTCTCCTCCAGGTATTTGATTATGCTTTCCGCTCCCATAAGTGAACAGGAAAGATTGTCGCACACCCTGATCCAGTATTTGCCCACCTTCCCTGCGGGGAAGAAAACATAAAAAGACAAAACCTCATTCAGCTCCAGAAGAGGAATCCCTAAAAGCTCAGACACCTTCTGCATCCCTTCCTGCGAAAGGTAACCTTCCTCCTGATACAGGATATGAAAAGCTGGAAGGATAGCAGTCTTCATCTTTGGGTATTTATTCCTGAGACTGCGAATCCTTTCTTCTATTTCTTTAGTGATCATTTTTTGATTTTTTAAAAGCTACTTGCCACAAGCTACCTGCTCCTTGCTTTCTTCATCTATCAATTTCCCCCAACACAATATCTATGCTTCCGATGACCGCCACCACATCCGCTATCAGTCTGCCCGCGACTAATTTGTTGAAAGCGCTCAAATTCACAAACGAAGGTGGTCTGACCCTTACCCGGTAAGGTTTTTTAGAGCCGTCTGACACGATAAAATATCCTAACTCCCCTTTAGGCGATTCGATGGAATGGTAGACTTCACCAGACGGAACCGCAAACCCTTCCTGGGCGATCTTAAAATGATAGATCAAAGCCTCCATCTCCTTTTTCACTACCTCTTTGGGAGGATAAACTACCCCCGGTATCCTTGCAGTATAGTCCCCCTCTGGTATCCCTTCTAAAGCTTGCTTAACGATTCTTAACGACTGTCGCATCTCCTCAACCCTGACTAAATACCGGTCATACACGTCCCCATTTTTCCCGGTGGGGATGTCGAATTCAAACTTTTCGTAACTGGAATAGGGATTAGATTTTCTCAAGTCCCATTTCACCCCACACCCCCGGATAATCGGACCCGAAAGCCCGCAGTTGATGGCTTCTTCCGCGGATATGGTGCCGATCCCTACAGTCCTTTGCAGCCAAAGCTTATTTTTGGTCAAAAGGTTCTCGTAATCCTGGATTTTCGACGGGAAGATTTTTATGAACTCCCTGACTCTTTTTTCGAAATCGCCTGAAGCTGGTAAATCTTTTGCCAAACCCCCAATCCGAATGAAAGAGGTCATCATCCTCTGTCCCGATATGGTTTCAAATATGTCCTGGAGTATCTCGCGCTCCCTGAAGGCGTAAAGGAGCATCGATATTGCGCCAATGTCTGCAGCATGCGAGCCGACCCAGACCAGATGGGAGGAAATCCTCTGCAATTCGGTCAAAAGGACCCTTATATGTTGAGCCTTGGGAGGTGCCTCAATATCCAAAAGCTTCTCCACAGCTAACACGTAACCTAAATTATTCGAAAGGTTAGCCACGTAGTCGGTCCGGTCCCAGATGGTGATATTCTGGGAATAGGTTCGGAATTCGGCAGTTTTTTCTATTCCGGTATGAAGATAACCGATATCCGGCGTAGCCTTCACCACAGTCTCGCCATCCAGCTCTAAAACAAGCCTTAACACTCCATGGGTAGCTGGATGCTGGGGACCCATATTCAGAATCATAGTATCCGGTTTTTCCCTTTTTATCTGCATAATTTCGCTGTTCGGTTTTCGCTACTGGCTATTCGCGGTTTGAATCGGAGTGCAAAAGCTTGTCGAATTTGACCTTGAGGCTTTTGCTCACTCAGCCCGCCTCCGGCGGAATACACTCCCTCTCTTCTCACATTTGAACTTTGATTGTTATTTTTCGTCGGGCATAAAGCCCGACGCTACTTTTCTCTTCTGTCATTCTGAGGGAGTCCAAATGGACGACCGAAGAATCTACCGAATTCAACCTCCGGAGAGATTCTTCGCCCGTAGGGCTCAGAATGACAATGCCAATTTTCCCTCTCTCTTTTTCTCGTCTTCCTTCTTCTTTTTTATTTTATTATTTTCGGCGGCTTATCCTTATTATGGGTAAAAGCCACCTCTTCAAACATCAGCGGATAATCCTTTCTTAGGGGATGCCCGACCCAGTCGTCCGGCATCAAAATCCTCTGCAGGTCTGGATGATTATCGAACTTCACCCCGAACATATCGTATACCTCCCTTTCATGCCAGTTGGCAGTGTGCCAGATAGGAGTAAGCGAAGGAACAGATTCCCCTTCTGCCACTCTGATTTTGAGCCTTACCCTCCATTTGAAGGGAAGGGAGTAAAGATTGTTCACGATATCGAATCGTTTCTCCCTCTTGGGATAGTCTACACCGCAGAGGTCAGAAAGAAAGTTGTATTGTAATTCCGGGTCATCTTTCAAATACCTGCAGATCAAAAGCAGGTCCTCTTTTTTTATGGTCAGGGAAAGCTGACCCTTATATTCGACCATTTCTAAAATCGAGCTGGCGAAATTCTCTTTCAGTTTTCTTAAAGTGATGCTTTCCATTTATTTTCCTTCTGTAGTTGCTCGATTCATCGAGCAAAACTCAGTTCACCTCGCAAAACACCCGATAAATTGGGCAACTACATCCTTCTATAATGTAACCCCTCTTTTCTAACCTTCTCATGCAATCTCATCAGTCCGTCTATGAGTTGTTCCGGACGCGGAGGGCATCCAGGCACATACATATCCACCGGCACGATTTTATCCACCCCTTTGATAACCGCATAGTTGTTGAATACTCCCCCGGTGGACGCACAAGCTCCCATAGCGATAACCCACTTGGGATCCGGCATCTGGTTATAAAGCTGTTTTAAAACCGGACCCATCTTCTGACAGACCCTGCCTGACACGATCATCAAATCAGCCTGTCGGGGAGATGAGCGAAAAATCTCCATCCCGAATCGAGCCAGATCGTACCGGGAAGCAGCAGTGCACATCATCTCGATGGCACAACAGGCCAGGCCAAATCCTAAGGGCCACATTGAGGATTTTCTGGACCAGCCCACCACCTTATCCAGCGTGGTCAAGATTATCCCGTGATGGATCTGCTCTTCCTTAATAGGATTTATGATTATTCCTTCTTCCCTATCTGAGGAAAAGACCTTAGCGCCCGGATTATAGATTCTATCATTTACTCCCATCTCAGTCCCCCTTTCTTCTGGATGTATAGGTAACCTATTAAAAGGATTGCCAGAAATATCCCCATTTCGATTAACCCGAAAATCCTTAACTCTCTGTAGATAACAGCCCAGGGAAACAGGAAAGCAATCTCTATGTCGAAGATTATGAAAAGTATACCCACCAGATAGAATTTAATCGGAAACCTTCCCCTGGCATCCTCTTCCGGGATATTACCGCATTCGTAAGGTAGAAGCTTCTCCCTCACGGGTGGTCTTCTGCCAATAAACTTTGATACGAGGATAATGCCTGCGCCGAATCCCGTAACTATAATTATCAGCAAAGCTAAGGCAAGATAAGATTCAAACATATTTAAGGTAGATTTCCCTGCTCCTTTCTGCTTACCTCTTTCAAAACCAGTTGAAAGATTGTGAAGAAAATAACGAGACAGGTAAAAGTTGTCAATACAAAATTTTGATCTTAGGTGGGTTAGAAATCTTTGGCTGACCTAAAAGATAAGATGCCTGTTTCACCAATTTCTGATTCTCTGGACTAAGTCAGGAACTGCTTCTTACACCATGTTTTTCTGTCAGGTACAGAATCTGACAGAACGAAACGAGAAGTTTTTATAGGGGCGGGGTTACCCCACCCATTCCAAGAGAGGTTTAGGGCGAGGAAACCTGCCCTACTATCCGGAGTGCCCGTAGGGCTTTTCCTCGCATTTTTAAGCATCAGCCTCAAGGTCAAATTCGACAAGCTGATGCACTCCTTTAACGACTATTGAAATCTCTTGACAAAAAATCTAATTGTGATAGCTTTCTCATAATTATGGAGTGCAGCTCGTGTAACGGAGGTTTTAGACCTCCGCGCCGAGCCTTAAAGGCTCGGCTACGCGTAGAAAATCTATAAACCCAGAGCTTGCCCGTAAGGTTGCCCTCAACCTGGGCCGCTTTGAGAAAATAAACTTTGAAGAAAGGAGAAAAAAATGGCTTTAAAAACTGCTGAACAATACAAAGAAAGTTTAAGAAAGATGCGCCCCAATATATATAAATTCGGGGAGTTGATTAAAGATGTAACCAGCCACAAAGCCACCAAAAATACCATTGAAGGACACTCCCAGATCTTCTCTACCCAGCATAACCCGGAATATACAGAGCTTTTGACCACAACTTCACATCTGACCGGTGAAAAAATCTCCAGGTATTTGTCCTTGATTCAATCCTCTGAGGATATGATCGCTAATTCGAAAATGAAAAGGCTTCTTTTCCAGTTGACCGGCACCTGCACCGGAGGAAGATGCGTTGGCTGGAATTCGATCAATGCGATGTGGGCAACCACCTTTGATCTGGATAAAGAATACGGCACCGATTACCATCAGAGATTAAAAAACTGGCTTATCGCCGCCCAGAAAAACGACATCACCATATCCGGAGCTTTGACCGACCCTAAAGGCGACCGCACCAAATCCGCTTCAGAGCAAAAAGACCCGGATATGAGTTTACATATAGTGGAAGTTAGAGAAGATGGAATCGTTGTCCGGGGAGCCAAGGTGATGATCTGCGGGGTCGCTGCGTCCAATGAAATATTCGTACTGCCAGGCTCAGCTTACAAGGAACAGGATAAAGATTATGCGGTCTCTTTTGTTATCCCTAGAGATGTTGAAGGGTTGACCATTGTGGAGACCAGAAGGCCCAGCGATACCAGAGAAGAGGAAGAAGGGTTTGACATCCCGGTCAAAAAAGGAGGAATAACCCAGGCATACCTTTTCTTCGAGGATGTTTTCGTTCCGAGAGAACGGGTCTTTATGTGCTGTGAGTATAAATATGCTTTGAGTGCGGTTATGAATTTCATCCTGCCTTACCGGGCAGCCATAGGCGGATGCGTTGCCGGTCAGGGTGACGTGAAAATCGGAGCTGCGATCTTAGTTGCCAGGGCAAATGGTTTATCCTCTAAAGTTTTCAATGAGAAACTGACCAAGATGTATATCAACAATGAGACCACTTTTGGAGTCGGAATCGCGGCTGCGGTTTTAGGAAAAAAACATCCTTCCGGGGTCTGGCAGCCAGATTCTCTTCTTTCCAACGTAAACAAAGTTCAGGTTGCCACCTTGCCTTATGAGACTTCTGTTCTTGCCCAGGACATAGCCGGTGGAATTGCAGAAACCGGGTGCATCCCTTCTTTCAAAGATTTCTATGACCAGAAATATGGGCATTTAGTCCAGAAATATCTTAAAGCCTGCTCCTCTGCTGAATCCAGAGTAAAAGCCGCCAGGTTAGTCGAATGGGCAACCATAGGCGCAGGAGTTCCCGGATGCATGCACGGAGGCGGCTCACCCGACGGCGCCAAATTAGTCATCCGGGCAAATGCAGATTTGGAGAAAAAAGTCCAGATCGCCAAAAGATTAGCCGGTATAGACGAGGAAATCCCGGATCCGGAAAAGAAAAAATAAAAAAACGGTAACCCCATGTTGCCCTCAACGTGGGTAGAACTATGACTGTCATTGCGAGCCGAAGGCGAAGCAATCTGTTTACTTGCTTGCAGAGGGATTGCTTCGTCCGCCTGCGGCGGAACTCGCAATGACAACGATTCTTTGCTCTCTGTAGGTCTCCAGACCAACAGAGCCAGAAGAAAAAAGAAACAAAATCAGAATTTCAACGTCTATAAATATTAAGGTGCGGATGAAATTGGGAAGAACCTGAGATGGTTTGAACGTTATTAGCAAAGGAGGTGGCAGGTTGGAGTAAAAGTTTAGTCCGTGAGTGTCCAGAAGCTGGAACGAGTTGGATTTCATCGGTAGATGCGAGATCTACCTTTGTCCATGTATCATAAACCATATAAGCAATTTGGAGGGAATAATCATGAGAAAGATGACACGGATTTGCGTCCTTAGTTGCCTGGCTTTGCTATTCTTTGCGGCTTCAATCAGTTTTGCGCAGCAGGTCAAACAAATACCCCTTCGGGATTTTTTCAAGAATCCTGAAAAAGCTTACTTCCAGATATCGCCGGATGGAAATTATATATCTTTTACCCAGCCCTATGAAAACCGGATGAACATCTTCGTTCAGGCTCGCGGCTCCAACCAGGCAAAAAGGGTCACTGAGGTAACAGACCGGGACATTGCAGAATATTTCTGGAAAGGGAACGACCGTCTTCTCTACTTTAAGGACTTTGGAGGGGACGAGAATTTTCATCTCTTCGCAGTTGATAGAGACGGAAATAAGATGACAGACCTGACGCCGTTCGACAGCGTTAGAGTTATGCTTATCGATGACCTGAAGGATCACGAGACAGATGTCATTATCGTCATGAATAAACGGAATCGGGAGATAACCGATGCCTACAGGCTGAATACCATCACTGGAGAGCTTACCTTGGTGGCAGAGAACCCCGGTAATATTACCGGATGGGTCACGGATCATGACGGCAGAATCAGGGTTGCCACGACCACTGACGGGGTTAATACCAGTCTTCTTTACAG
>Ga0209642_10001463_pt1 | contig 15725 bp, 14 predicted proteins | sample RifCSP19_2_FD_184025 | JGI IMG/M metagenome (GOLD analysis project Ga0209642, IMG submission 184025) | Soil microbial communities from Rifle, Colorado - Rifle CSP2_sed 19_2 (SPAdes) (version 2) | ecosystem: Environmental > Terrestrial > Deep subsurface > Rock core/Sediment | place: Rifle... | reverse complement strand
GGACGCAGGTCGTCCGCGTATCGGGCTCGCCCCGTGAGGAAGCGGGGGTCCTCCACGCGGTGGACCACACTGCCGAAGATGGAGGTCGTCACCGGGTCCAGACTGTAGAGGAGGCCGACCCTGTACAGACGCCCTTGCACCGCGCTCCTGGCGGCGATGGCTGCGCTCCTGATGCAGCTCCCGGCGCAGGCGGCCCCGCACATCGAGGCCAGGCCGGTGGCCCAGGGCCTCGACCAGCCGGTGGCGTTCACGTTCGACCCCGACGGGCGCATCTGGTACGTCGAGAAGGACACCGGGGAGATCCGGATCTTCGATCCGCGGTCCGAGACCGACTCGCTGTTCGTCCGGGTGGCGGGGGTGAGCGGCGAGGGTGAGCGAGGGATGTTGGGCATCGCGCTGCATCCCCGATACCCGGACAGGGCGCTCGTGTACGTGTACGCCACACGCACGGCCGGAACGAGCTTGCGCAACCAGATCTTGCGGTTCCGGGACGACGATGGGTCGGGCGTCGGTCGCCGGGCGATCTTCTCCAGCCCGGCGAGCTCGAGCCCGTATCACAACGGGGGGCGGATCCTGTTCGGTCCGGATGGGAAGCTCTACGCGATCGTGGGCGACGGGCACGGCGCCTCGAACTCGCAGGACCTCTCGAACGACCAAGGGAAGATCCTCCGCCTCGAGCCGAACGGCGAGATCCCCCGCACCAACCCGTTCGGCGACCGGCTGTTCGCCTACGGCATCCGCAACTCGTTCGGGTTCGCGTTCGACCCCGAGACCGAGCGGCTGTGGGAGACGGAGAACGGGCCGGCGTGCAACGACGAGGTCAACCGGATCCGGAAGGGGCGCAACTACGGCTGGGGACCGAGCGCGAGTTGCGAGGGCACTTCGCCCGGCAACACGAACCGTGACGGGCCGAACCCCGCACGGCCCAAGGTCTTCTACCCTAGCCCTATCGGCATCACGGGGATCGCCTTCTGCGACGGATGCCAGCTCGGACGGCGGAGCGAAGGTGCCGCGTTCTGGGGCGCGGTGAACGACGGCCGCGTGACGCGCGCGATCCTGAACGCCCGACGCAACGACGTCGTTCGGCGAGGCGTCGTCTACGACCATCCGTCGGGCACGCTCTCGTTCGAGACGGGACCCGACGGTCGGATCTACGTCAGCGACTTCGGCGGCATCTACGTGCTCCGGCGCGTGTGACGGGCCGCCGCGAGCCGTCTGGCGGATGGACCGAGGGCCGGGGTACCCTCGAAGGCGTTCGAGGGGGCGAGCCATGGACATCGGCCCGCAGAGACGCATCATCGAGATCGAGCCGGTGACGCTGCCGGTTCCAGAGGAGATCCCGGAGCCGGAGCGGGTCCCCGAGACCGAGCCCGCGGAGCCCGCGGGCTGATCGCATGCTCGAGACGGGGCTCGAGCTCGAGCAAGCGCGGCTCGTCGAACCCATCCTCGGCTGGCGAACGTGGGGGCTCGCCGGCTCGAGGAGCGGGAAGGACCTGATGCTCCTCCCCGTCGTCGGACGGGGGAGACCGTGGCGACCGAGAGCGCCCGCCAGAGCCGCGTGTCCCCGACGCCGCGCTCACGGCGCCATCCCCGGGCTCGACTGCCGTTGCGGCCTGCATGCCACACACGAGATCGACCTGCTCCGCCGCACCCGGGACCCGGCCGTGCTCGGTCGTGTGGCGCTATGGGGACGGGTGATCGAGCACGAGCGCGGCTACCGTGCCCAGTTCGCCTATCCGCAGCGGCTTCGACTGGTCTGCCACCTGTGCCTGTGGCGCTGGGGAGCTGTACCCCCGAGCCCCTGCGAGGTAGTGATCCGACACCGTGGAGGGGGGATGGTTCCGCTCTGCGGGCCCCACGCCGAACTCAGCGAGCGCTACGGGTGCCGGATCCGCCGTCCCCTGGATGCTGTCGCGGTCGAGGGCGCCCTGCTTTCGAGCTACGCCGTCGATCTGCTTCCCTGACCCGGCCTCACGTCCCGTCCGGTTTGCCAAGGGTGCGGTGCCGGGCGGCGGCCGCCCGGGTGAGCCGCTCGCGGAGCGAGAGACCCTCCTCCTCCTCGGCGACCACCTGCTCCTCCGGCTCCGTGGGGAGCTCCGGCTCCGTGGGGAGCTCCGGCTCCGTCGGGAGCTCCGGCTCCGTGAGGGACTCCGGCGCGGCCTCCTCCTCGACCGCTGCCTCGCGGCGGGCCCGTCGCTTCGGACGCGGCTGCGCCGCCGGCTCGGGCACCTCCTCGAGGGTCGGCGTGACTCCGCCAGCGGGCCCGCCGGCCTCGGCATCCTTGAGCCTCCGGTTGGCCTCGGCCAGCTCGACCTGGGTGTTCGCGAGCAGCTCGTGCGCACGCTGGAGCTCCGAGACGTCGGTGCGCCGTCGATCCTCGAGCTCCCTGATCCGCGCCTCCAGCTCGCGCACATCCGACCCATCGCTCCGAGAGGCGCCCGCATCCGAGCCCTCCGCCTTCAGGTGAGCGACCTCCTGCGCCATCGCGGCGAGCTCGTCGTCCTTGGCCTGGAGCTGCTGCCGCGCCTCTTCGAGCTCCGTCGCTGCTCCACGCACGCTGGCCTCGAGCTGGGCGATCGCCTCCTCGCGCTCGGCCGTCTGCGCATCCACGGCCTTCGAGGCGGCGGGCTCGGCGGCCTGCTCGGCGGCCCGAGCCCGCGCTTCGAGCTCGACGGCCGTGCCCTCTGCGTCGGCGGCGCGTCGTTCGGCTTCGGCAGCGCGCTCCTCCGCCGACACCGCGCGTCGCTCGAGCTCCGCCGCCACCTGCCGAGCCTCCGATACCTGGTTCTCGGCCTCTGCGGCACGCTGCTCGGCCTCTGCGGCACGTTGCTCGGCCAGGGAGGCGAGATCTTCGGACCTCGCGGTCTCGGCCTGGACCCCTTGCATCCCCTCCCGAGCCACCGAGAGCTCCGTCTCCCTCGTCGAGAGCGTCGCGAGGAGCCGCTGCACCTCCGAGGCGGCCTGCTCGAGCTCGGCCTCTTTCCTGGAAAGCAACGGGCGCAGCCGCTGGGTCTCGCCCTGGAACTGCTCGCGCTCGGCCACCTCGGCACGCAGCCGGAGCTCGAGCTCCTCGACCCGCTTCGCGACGGATGCGGAGACGGCGGTGCCCACATCCTCGGCGTCGCCGTGGCGCTTCTCGGCCACGGCGAGCCTCCGCTCGACGTCCGCGAGCTTGCGCTCGGCCTCGCGAGCGGCCCGGTCGGCCGCCGCCGTACGCTCCTCGGCGTCGCGCACGCGGGCCACCTGGCCCTCGGGGGCGGGCTCCGTGCGGGTCCGCCGGCCCTCGGGGGCGGGCTCCTGCCGTCGTCCACGGACGGCGATCCCGAAGAGCATGGCCGAGACGCCGAGCGCGATGGCCAGGCCGATCTGCGTCGGTCGCCAGAAACGGATCACCTCCTCCTCGATCGCGGAGTAGCGATGGTCGATCTGCACGACGCCGGATGTGCTGAGCTCGTTCTCCAGGTGGAGTGGGGCGAAGGTCTCCAGCAGTCGCTCGTCCGTACCTGCCAGGCCGTCCTTGCCCAGGACCCGGCTCTCGGTCACGGTGCTCACGGTCTGGTCGGCGGCCGCTTGCTCGATCCTGACGTCGTCTTCCGCGACCACGTCCGCGATCGCGTCGCGCTGGTCCGTCGAGAAGATGAGGTCCTTGTTCGGCTTCCAGATCCGAACCCGGAAGACGCCTTCGTCCGAGAGGATCCCCTCCTGGACGCGGGTGAACAACGCGCGATAGGCCGCCCCGCTCAGATCGGAGGAGGTGAGCTCGGGTGTGAGCGCCGGGCGTAGGACCGAGGTCGCGTACTCCTCGACGCGGCCCTCGGCGGACCGCTTCGCGTCCGAGAGAGCCTGCCGGGACAGGAGGAAGGAGACGCCGATCGCCGCCACCAGTACGAACGCGACCGTGCCCCAGATGATGGGGCCGATCCTCCTCGCGGGCTCCCGGCGGTGCGTACTCACGGACACGCTAGTGTGACGGCCTCCCCTCAGGGACGGCAAGCACCGACCATCAAGCCGCAGTGGGGCTCGGTTCCATCTGACCGGCGCTCCCAGAGACGAGCGGGACCGACCTCTGCCTCCGGCGTTCGAACCACGGGCCCGCCGGTGCGCCGCCGGAACGTCTCCAAGCTACCGACTTGAGCGCCCCTTGAGGGGTTCGAGACCGTCTGCTTAGGACCTCGTCCGACCATCGGCTCCTCCGAACACGGGAGGAGCGGGTCGATGAGCACGAGGGCGGCAATCTCGGGGCGGATCGCACAGGACCGCCCCTCCCGGCCGGTGGTCGCGATGTTGGACGCGATCGCGGCCGCCACGACCACCGGGTCGGTCGCGCAGGCGGGTAGCCGGCTGCCGGAAGCCGTCACGGCGCTCGCGAAGGCCGGGGTCGACCCCCTCGAGGTCGGCGGCGTCGTGTCGGGAACGATCGACGCGATGACGCGCCGCCTGATCGACCTGGCCATCGAGGAGATGGGCGAGCCCCCGGTGCCGTGGGCGTGGCTTGCGCTCGGGAGCGCCGCGCGTCGCGAGCAGGGGATCGGCACCGATCAGGACCACGCGCTCGCCTACGACCCGCAGGGGCAGCCGCTCGAAGCGCTCGACGAGTACTTCCGTCGGCTCGCCGAGTTCGTGACGTCCGGACTCGAGGCCGCCGGGATCCCTCGATGCCACGCTGGCGTGGTGGCGGTCAACCAGGCGCTCCGGCGTCCGCTCGAGCATTGGGTGGAGGCCTTCGAGACATGGATGGCGGACCCGCGGATCGAGGCCGTTCGGCAGACCACGATCCTGTTCGACCACCGTCGGGTGGCCGGGCCGCTGGACGTCGAACGCACGCTCCGCCGGATCATCTCGTCGTCTCCCGAGCGTCCGGCGTTCGTGGGCCGCCTCCGCCACATGGCGATCCAGGCCCGCCCGCGGCGCCACCTCCGCCTCCCTCGCCGGATCGACCTGAAGCACGACGGGCTCATGCAGATCGTGACCCTGGCGCGCATCGTCGCGGTCGAGGGAGACATCCCGGAGACCGGCACGATCGAGCGTCTGCAGCGGGCCGCAGAGCGCGGGCTCCTGGACGCGGGCTCCGCCGACCGGCTCGCCGCGGCCTTCGGGGTCATGTGGCGCGTCAGGCTCGAGCACCAGATCGCGGCCGCGGCGGCCGGCGAGGCGCCCAGCGACCTCGTCAGCGTCCGGACGCCCGAGCTCCGAATCCAACTCGGCGATGCCTTCGGGTCGATCCGAGAGGCGCTAGGCGCCTTCTTGCAGGGACCCGTGCTGCCTGCGATGATTCGCCGACCCACACGGACCCCGAGCCTGAAGCCCGCCGCATAGGCCGGAACGGAGGACCGTTGCAGCGAACGGTCAGGCGGCGAGCAGCCGCGGCGGCGGCGTTCCTCTCGGTCGTCGCGTGGGCCTGCACGGGTGGCGGAGAGGCGACCCCCGACGCGACCGTTGGAGGACCCGCAACGGCCCCCGGCGAGCTCACAGGCCTCGAAGGCGGGACGCTGCGGGTCGGCCTCGGCATCTTCATCGGCCCGCAGATCGAGCGCCCCAACTTCCTCGACCCACAGGCTCCCCTCTCCGCGGCCAGCGGAAGCCGGGAGTTCCTCCGCTGCTGCCTGACACGAACCCTGTTGTCCTACACGGGACGGCCCACGGCCGACGGTGGGACGGTCCTGCATCCCGACCTCGCGACGGCCCTCCCGGAGATCTCCGACGACGGACTCACGTGGACCTTCCACCTCAAGGAGGGGATCTACTACGCGCCCCCGCTCGCCGACGTCGAGATCACCGCACCGGACATCGTCCGCGCGTTGGAGCGGACGGCCACCCCCTCCATCGCCACCGAGGAGTACGTGGCGGTGTACGAACCGATCGAGGGTATCCGCGAGTTCGCCGACGGGGAGGCCTCCACAATCAGCGGCCTAGAGACGCCCGATCCCTACACCCTCCGGGTCCACCTGACCGAGGTCTCGAACGACCTCGGGTACCGGTTCGCGCTACCGGCGACGGCGCCGATCCCGCCCAGCCCGGCCGATCCCTCGGCACGCTTCGGCGCCGCCGAGGGGCACGACGACGGCTACGGGCGGTTCCTGGTCTCCAGCGGCCCCTACATGATCGAGGGCTCGGAAGACCTGGACCCGTCGCTGCCCCCCGAGGAGCAACAACCCGTATCCGGGCTCGTGAAGGGGGAGTCCCTGACCCTCGTGCGGAACCCCTCCTGGTCCCGCGAGTCCGACCAGCTTCGCAAGGCGTACGTCGACCGCATCGAGTTCCGTGTCGTCCGGTGGAGGCAAGGCTGGCGCGCCGTCGAGCAGGGGTCGCTCGACCTGATGTTCGACGGCGCGCCTCCTCCGCAACTGCTGGAGCGCTACCAGAGCGACCCAGAGCTCCGCGATCGCGTGTTCCGGGAGGTATGCAACTTCGTGCAGTTCGCGTCGATGCGTCTTACGGCTCCGCCGTTCGACGACGTCCACGTGCGGCGCGCCGTGAACTACGCCCTCGACGAGGAGGAGACGGCAGAGCTCTACTCGTCGGTACTATGGGGGGGCTTCGGGTTCATCCGGTTCGCGCCGACCACCCACATCGCCCCGGACTCCGCGGAGGCGGCCCTGCTCGCCGGCTGGGATCCCTATCCGCACGATCTCGCGAAGGCGCGGGAGGAGATGGCCCGTTCGCGGTACGACACCGATGGCGACGGGCTCTGCGACAATCCATCGTGCCGGCGGGTCCTGACTCTCGAGACGAGCTTCGGGCCGGAACCCCAGGTCGACGTGGCGTGGGAGGAGGCGTTCGCTGCAATCGGCATCACCCTCGACATCCGCCGGTTGCCGCTGGGTCGACTGGCGGAGCGAATGTCGGACCCGGCGGATCCTGCCCGGCTCACGCTCGCGCCGTGGTGGGAGGCCGAGTACCCGAGCCCCGCCCCGCTGTTCACGTCGGCGTTCGACGCCGCAGGCATCGATGCGTTCCCCGACACGAACTTCTCCCTCCTCGGCGTGAGACAGAATCAGCTCGCGGCATGGGGGTATCCGGTGACCTCGGTCCCCAGCGTGAGCTCGAAGATCGACCAGTGCACGGCTCTGATCGGGCCGGCACAGCAGCAGTGCTGGGCCGAGCTGGATCAGCTCCTGATGCTCGAGATCGTGCCGGCGATCCCCTACGCCGTCGCGGAGGAGATCCGGATCGTCTCCGACCGCGTCACGAGGTTCTCCGTCGACCAGCCGTTCGGGGGGGTCGCGGCCCTGGACCAGATCGCGCTCGCCCAGGGCTGATCCGGCTACGCGGGTCTCGAGACCCAGACGGACCCGCCGCCGACCTCGATCCCCTGTGGCGCCTCCCCGACCGCGACGGTCGCGAGGATCGCACCAGAGGAGGGACCGATGCTCGACACCGTCCCCCCGAGGCTCTCGACGACCCAGATACCGTCCCAGCCGATCGCGATCCCGATCGGTCCACGCCCGACCTCGAAGGTGGTCGGCTGCAGGGACGAGGGGTCCATCACCGTGACGAGGTTCTCGTCATAGGAGACGACCCACACCCGCCCGTCCGGAGCCACGGCGATCGCCGACGGAACGCCACGAAGCCCCGGGTTGGCGACCACGGTGTCGTTCGTGGGATCGATCTTCCACATCGCGGGTGCGAGATCGTCTCCCACCCACACGGCGTCGTCTGAGACCGCGATCGCCTCGGGGCTCCCGCTCCCCGGCGGACCCAGCCGGACCGCGCCCACCACCTCGACGGGGTCGGGATTCACCTTGGTCACGGAGACATCGAGCGGGCTGGTTATCCACACGAAGCCGGCCCCAACAGCGATTCCGCTCGAACCCTCCGGGACGGCGATCGTCGCCGTCACCTGGTTCGTGCGCGGATCGATCGCTCGCAGCTCGCCCTCGAACCCGTTCAGGACCCACACCGCGCCCTCGCCCGCCGCGATGTCGGTCGGAGCTCCTTCGGTGGGGATGCTCTGCGACACCTCGTTGGTACCGGGGTCGATCCGGGCGACGGTGCCCGAGAGCGTGTTTGCGACCCACAGGGCGCCGTCCGCCCAGGCCAGGGAGCCGGTACCGGTGCCGGCCGTGGGGACGGACGCCTCGAGCTCGGCGGTCGACGCGTCGATCCTTCCCACCTCGTTGGGACCGACCAACGAGGGCGGCTCGGGACCTCCTGCCGGAATCGCGATCACCCCGATCGCCACGGTTGCTGCGACGAGGAGGGCGACGATCGCCGCGATCGCGAGGCGTGACCTCGGGCGAGTCGGAGCCGCGGCGCGCGCCTCCTCGGGAACCTTCGGCCGCCAGTCCAGCTCGGGGTCCTGCCGGAGGATCTCTCCCTCCAGGCGCTGCAGTGACGAGCTAGGGTCGATCCCCAGCTCCGTGTTCAGGACGACCTGCGTGTCGCGGTACACCTGGAGGGCCTCCGCCTGCCTCCCCGAGCGGTACAGCGCGAGCATCAGCTGCCCGCAGAGTCGCTCCCGGAGCGGGTAATCGCGGACGAGTGCCTGAAGCTCGCTCACGAGCTGGGCGTGACGCCCGAGCCGGAGGTCGGCCTCGACCCAATCCTCCATCGCGGCCAGGTGGAGCTCCTCGAGCCTCGTGATCTCCTGCCGCGGGAACCCCTCGTAGGGAAGGTCCGACAGCGGCGGGCCGCGCCAAAGACCCAGTGCCTCCCGCAGCCGGGTCGCGGCCTCCGCGTCCTTTCCTTCGGCCAGGTCCGTGCGGCCGGCGGCGACGATGCGCTCGAAGCGATCGAGATCGACAGCATCTTCGTCGACCCGGAGCACGTATCCGCGCCCCTCGGTGACGAGCTCCGCCCCGTCTGAAGACCTCGCCCCTCGCAGCACCTTGCGGAGTTGCGACACGTAGACGTGGAGCGTGTGGGTCGCGGTCTCAGGGGCGCCCTCGCCCCACAGAACGTCGATGAGGCTCTCTGTGGAGACGACCCTGTTCGCGCGCACCACGAGGTAGGCGAGGAGCGCCCGTTGCTTCCCACCCCCCACCGAGAGCCTGACGTCCCCGTCCAGCACCTCGAGGGGTCCCAGGACGCGGAACTCCATGATGGCGTCGGACAGTAGCACTCCCACTCCTCCGGGCATACGGACTCGACGGCGGGCCCGCGGCGGCGGAACTCGCGCTCCGTTGCATGGATCGATCGCGTGGTGGCCCGACTCACCGACCCTGGGGTTCTCCTCGGTGGAGACGAGCGGACTCGAACCGCCGACCCCCTGCGTGCAAAGCAGGTGCTCTACCAGCTGAGCTACGTCCCCGCACCGCTCATGATAGGCGGCGGAAATCCCGGGTCGCCGGAGCGCTCAGTCCCCGACCTCGGCTCACGGCGAGGGATCCTCGGCGCCGTCGGCGGAGACCGGTCCCGGCGCGGTCCATGACGGTTCACCGTCCTTGTCGAGGAACTGGAGCACCGGGGTCCCATCGGCGGTGAGCCCCATGATCGCCCGGAGCTCGCCCTCAGAGTTCAAGAGCCGGAGGATCGGCGAGCCCTCGGCCGCCAGCCCGAGCCGGGCACGGACCTTCCCGTCCTCGTCCTGGAGGCTGATCGTCGGCGAGCCCTCCGAGCCCAGCCCGAACTTCGCGCGCACCTTCCCGTTCCGATCGACCATCGCCATGCTGGCCGACCCGTCCGAGAACAACCCGAAGGTGGCGCGCACCTTGCCGGCGTCGTCGGCGATCGCCAACCCGGCCGATCCATCCGGCTGCACGCCGAACCGGGCACGGAGCTTGTCGTCGGCGCCGTAGAACGAGAGGAACGGCAGGTCGTCGTTCGTCACGCCGAACCGTGCACGCACACGGCCCTCCGAGTCCTCGATCTCGATCTCTCCAGCGCGGATGACCCGTTTCCTCATGATCAGCCCTTCGATCCGACGGCGCGGGACGAGGCCCCGCTCCAAGCGGAGTGTAGGACGGCGTGACCGTGGACGCGACCCGACGACCCCGTGGAGCCCACCTCTCGCGCTTCAGATCCGAGAGAACGGGTCTCGTCACCCCGCCGTGAGGCGCTCGAGCCGATGGGTGCACTCCCGCAGGCGTTCGGGCAACGGCTGGACCCCGATCCCGGGCTCGTCCGGGACGGCCATCGTGCCATCCGGGGCCATCTCGAACGGCTCGGTGAGGTCGTCGTGGAAGTACCGGCGGCTGGCGCTCGTGTCGCCGGGGAGCGTGAATCCCGGCATCGACGCGAGCGCAAGGTTCGTCGCCCTACCGATCCCGGTCTCGAGCATGCCCCCGCACCACACCGGCACGCCGCGCGCGCTCACGACGTCGTGGACCCGCTTCGCCTCAAGCACACCGCCGACCCGCCCCTGCTTGATGTTCACGATCCGGCACGACCCGAGCTCGATCGCCGCCTCGGCGTGCGCGGCGGAGCGGATCGACTCGTCCAGGCACAAGTCGGTCCGGATCTGGCGCTGGAGCTTCGCGTGGTCCACGAGGTCCTCATGGTGGAGCGGCTGTTCGACCATCAGGAGCTCGAACGGATCGAGCCCTCGGAACACATCGGCGTCCTCGAGCGTGTACGCGGCGTTCGCGTCCACCGACAGCAGGATGTCGGGGTGACGCTCCCGGACCGCACGAACCCGCTCGAGGTCGGCGCCCGGCTCGATCTTGAGCTTGATGCGCCGGTACCCCTCCAGGAGGTGACCGGCGACCTGGTCGAGCAGGGCCTCCGCGGTCGGCGCGATGCCGATCGACACGCCGCACTCGACCCGGTCCCGCTCGGAGCCCAGGAAGCTCGCGAGCGAGCGACCCTGGGCGCGGAGTTCGGCGTCGAGGAGCGCGTTCACGAGGGTCGCCTTCGCCATCGGGTTGCCGCGGACGAACGCGAAGAGCTCATCGAGGCGGGCCGCACCGACGTCGCCGGCGGCGAACAGCGCCGGCACCAGGAGGTCGCGGAGCACGAGCCAGGCGCCCTCGTTGAACTCCTCGGAGAAATCGGGTTCGGCGCCCGCCACGCACTCTCCCCACCCGATCGCGTCGTCGGTCTCCACCTTCGCGAGCACGCAGGCCTTCTCGGTCATCTGGCCGAAGCTCGTTCGGAACGGGCGCACCAGCCCCAGGCCGACCAGTCGCAGTTCGACCGCGCGGACGCGGGTCACGCGACGACCTCGGCCAGCGCGAACAGATAGGCGGAGCGCCCCCGGTCGAACGCCGCTGCGACCATCCCCGCCGCGAGACAGGCTTCGATCGCGAGCGCCGAAGCCTCGCGCCAGGCCGCGCCCATCGTCGGGTCCCGGGCCCGCAGCTCGGCGAGGTCGCGGGGGACCTCCACGAGCAGAGCCCCGCCCTCGGCCGGCCGGACCGCACCCGGTCGGTCGCCTTCGCGCGCCAGGACGATCACGGCATCGGCCGGGATCGCGCGAGGGCCCGGCTCGCGCTCGAGATCCCACCGGACGACGAGCCGATCCGTCCGCTCGCCGCGGTTCACCGTGTCGGTCATCTCGCCGTAGAAGTCCCGTTCGAACCGGTCGGCGATCGCGCCGAGCTTGTGGAGGTTGAGATAGGCGTTGCGAGCGACGAGCGGGTCGAAGGTCCATCGCGCCACCCGGGCCCCCTGGTCGAGGGCCTGGGCCCGCTGGGCGAGCTTCAGCGCGAAGCCGACCCCTCGGTGCCGACGATCGGGCAGCGCCGCCAGCATGTGCGAATGCACGTGCAGGCCGTCCCGGTCGTCGACGCCCGCCCAGCCGAGCACATACCCGACCATCCGAGCCCCGACGAAAGCCCCGAACGGGGCGTTCCCGCTGTCGGCCAACGCGCGGATCATCTCCCGGGGCACCAGCTGATGCTCGCCCCAGGTCGCGATCATGACGCCGAGGATCCGGTCGGCATCCTCGTTCGTGGTCAGGGCTCGGAGCTCGACGCCGGCCGCCGAAGCCGCTCGACGTGCCAGGTCCCACGGTTCGGTCCCCACGTGGCGGAGTGTACCGACGAGCACCCGGGACGGGTCCTACGCTTCCTCGAGCCGATGATGGCCGAGGGCCCGCGGCCGAAGCCGCGGGCCCTCTCACGATGGGTTCGCTCGCGTCGCCTACCCGCCGGCCGGCGGAGGCAGCTCCTGCCACTCGTCCTCGTCGAGGTCCTTCCCCCGACGCCGCTTGAAGATGGCAGCCACCCCGCCGACGATCGCCGCGATGAACGCGATCCTCATGAGCTTGCCGAAGAAGCCGCGCTTCTTCTTGGTCTCCTCCGTCTCGTCGGTCATCGTCGCCTCCTCCCGTTGTGGGCCTGGTTGGACTTGAACCAACGACCTCATCCTTATCAGGGATGCGCTCTAACCGAGCTGAGCTACAGGCCCGGAACGATCGGGGTCCCCTTCAACCCGGCCCTCAAGGAAGCGTACGCGTGGCCCCGAAACCCTGTCAATCGCATTGCTGACCTGCGGAAACGCTACCGACGCTCGGAGAGCGTGACCTCGATGCCCCCGACGATATCGGAGATGAGGTTGTACAGGAAGGCTACGAACACGTTGACGAGCGACCACAGGATCACCATGGCGATGCCGATCGCGACCCCGCGGGTGAACAGCCAGTCCCCATGGATCTCGAACGTCTGATCGGCGAACAGGTCTCGGATCAGGCGCGTGACGGAGTCCAGCGCCCCGATCGCCCCCAGGACCCCGTAGAGGATCATCAGCGCCCCCATGATCACGGCCACGACGCACAGGTAGAAGAGCAGGGAGAACTTCAGGACCGACCACGGCCCAACCTTACGGATCGTGACCCGCGCCTGGCGGGACCGCTTCGCGCGCGAGCGCCGGCCCTTGCCCTCCACCGGCGAGGTCGCGCTCGAACGCGCGCGCGTGCGCGTCGGCGTTGCCACGGTGGCGGGCTCGGCGGGCTGGCTCATCGGCTCCCGCCCTTTCTACGCGGCGGCGGCCCCGGCGGCAACCACCGGCCCGTCATCCGGACGCCCCGGGGCGACCGAGGACGAGCCTCGCGTGGATCGGCGTGAGCACGCCCAGGACGACCGGGGCGATCGCCCAGTCCCACGGTCCCGGCCGATCTTGGACCAGCAGCGCTCCCACCCCCACGAGGGCGCCGCACGTCGCGAGCGATACGAACAGGACCGCCGACGGCAAGCGGCGCCACAGGCCGAAGGCCACGAGGAGCGCCAGCCCGCTCCCCGACACGATCGATGCGACGCCGGCGCCTGCCCTCACGGTGGGATTATCGCGGGGATGGGAGCCACCCAGGCGGAACTCGTGCGCCGAGACCTCCGGAGGATCCTGGCGATCCAGGCCCTCCGCGCGTTCGCGTACGGCTTCGGCAGCGTGATCCTCGGGACCTCGCTCGCCGCCGCCGGATTCTCGAGCATCGAGGTCGGCCTCGTCTTCACCGCGATGCTCGCCGGCACGGCGATCACCTCGATCGCGGTCGGGCTCGTCGGGGAACGGACGGGCCGACGTCGCGCCTACGTGGCGCTGCTCGCGACCATGGGTGCCTCGGGAGCCGTGTACGCCGTCACGGATTCCCTCCCCGCTCTCGTCGCGGTGGCGCTCACCGGCACCCTCTCCACCGACCCGAACGAATCCGGCCCGATCACGTCGCTCGAACAGGCCATGATCGGCGGAGCTCCGGCCCGGGAGCGCTCCCGCGTCTTCGGTCGGTACAACGCCGTCGCCTTCCTCGCCGGAGCGATCGGCGCCTTGGCCGCCGGCGGGCCCTCCGCGCTCCGACGGCTCGTGCCAACGCTCCCCCCCGACCAGCGTTGGCTGCTCGTCTTCCCCTTGGTCGCCGCCGCGTGCGTGGCGCTCGCTGTTCGACTCTCACCGGCGACCGAAGCAGCGAGCCCGCCGCAGAAGCGGTCGTCGGTCAGCCCGATCCACCGATCCCGTCCCGCCGTGATCAGGCTCGCCGCGCTCTTCGGACTCGACGCCTTCGCCGGAGGATTCGTGGTCACCACCTTCGTCGTCTTCTGGTTCCAGCGCCGCTTCGGGGTCACCGCGGCGACGATGGGCGTGGTGATCTTCGCGGCCGGGATCCTGCAGGCGGGATCCTCCATCGTTTCGGGCCGCCTCGGCGCGCGGATCGGGCTCCTGAACACGATGGTGTTCACCCACCTGCCGTCGAACGCGTTGCTCGCCATCGTTCCGTTGATGCCGACGATGTCGAGCGCGATCGCGATGCTGCTGCTGCGGCACACGCTCTCCCAGATGGATGTGCCGGCACGGCAGGCCTACGTGGTCACGTTGGTCGATCCGGACGAGCGGACGGCGGCGGCGGCCTTCACGAACACGGCTCGGTACGTCGTTCGTCCTTTCGGCGCGGCAGGCGCGGGGGCTGTGATGCAGGTGGCGGTAGGCGCGCCATTCGTCCTCGCCGGCTTGCTGAAGGCGGTCTACGACCTACTCCTGTATCGGGCGTTCCGGCGCGTTCCGCTGCCGGAGTGAGCGGCTACTACTCCTCATCCATCTGCACGATGACGGGCGCGATCGCGACGACGCCCTCGCCCTGCTCGACCCGCATGGTACGGACCCCCTGGCTCGCTCGCCCCACGCGCCGGATGTCGGCCGCCGGGACGCGCTGGACCTTGCCCGAGCTCGAGATCGTGAACAGGTCTTGGTCCTTCGAGCCGACGAACGCGCCCGCCAGCAGGCCGGTCTTCCTCGTCAGCGTGTGCCCGATGACCCCCTTGCCGCCCCGGCCCTTCGCAGGGTAGTCCTTGAGCGGGGACCGTTTGCCGTAGCCCTGCCGGGTCACGCTGATGAGCTCCTCCCCCGCCGACGCCACGCCGAGCGCGATGACCTCGTCGTCGGGACCCAGGCGCATGCCGATCACGCCGGCGGTCTGACGCCCCATCGGGCGAACGAGGGACTCCTTGAACCGGATCGCCTGTCCCTTGCGCGAGATGAGGAACACGTCGTCCTTCCCATCCGTGAGCAGCACGTCGACGAGCTCGTCCTTCGGCTTCAGGTTGATCGCGGCCAGGCCCATGCGGGGCGAGTCGTACTCGGGGAGGGCGGTCTTCTTCACCATGCCCTTCCTGGTCGCGAACAGCAGGTAGCGGCCCGCCGCGTACTCCTTCAGGTCGATCACGCCCTGTACGCGCTCGTCGGCGGTGATGCCCACACCGGGCAGGTTCGCCGCGTACGTCCCGCGCGCGGTTCGTCCGGCCTCCGGGACCTGATGCACCTTCACCCGGTAGACCTTCCCCCGGCTGGTGAAGAACAAGAGCCAATGATGGGTGGTCGTGGTGAAGGCGTCCCGGATGACGTCTTCTTCCTTCAGGTTGGCCCCGATGACGCCCTTCCCACCGCGACCTTGACGTCGGAACGCATCGATCGGCTGCCGCTTCACGTACCCGGCGCGGCTCACCGTGATAACCACGTCCTCCTCGGCGATGAGGTCCTCGACGTCGAGATCGCCCTCCTCGGCTCGGAGCTGCGTCCGGCGTTCGTCGGCGTGCTTGTTCCTGATATCGGCGAGCTCGGCGTTGATCAGGCCCCGGATCTTCTTGGGGTCGCGGAGCAGCGCCTTCAGCCGACGGATCTTCGAGAGCAGGTCCTTGTGCTCCTGCTCGAGCTCCTCGCGCGCCAGCCTGGTCAGCCGTCGGAGCGGCATGTCGAGGATGTGATTGGCCTGGATCTCCGACAACTTGAACCTCTTCATCAGCTTCGCGCGTGCCTCGTCCGCGTCGGCCGAGCCTCGGATGATCTTGATGACCTCGTCGAGGTGCTGGAGGGCGATCAGCAGACCCTGGACGATGTGGTCCCGCTCCTCGGCGCGCTTGAGC
>Ga0209642_10001458_pt1 | contig 15749 bp, 12 predicted proteins | sample RifCSP19_2_FD_184025 | JGI IMG/M metagenome (GOLD analysis project Ga0209642, IMG submission 184025) | Soil microbial communities from Rifle, Colorado - Rifle CSP2_sed 19_2 (SPAdes) (version 2) | ecosystem: Environmental > Terrestrial > Deep subsurface > Rock core/Sediment | place: Rifle... | reverse complement strand
AGCAGGAAGAGCACGGCGACGCCCCAGACGGCGGCCCGCCGCGGCCCGCCGCGGAGCGCCTGCCGGGTGTGCGCGAGCTGGTGGAGGCCGACGCCCCACGCCGCGGCCGAGCCCGCCGCGACGGCGAAGACCCAGGGCGTGAAGAGGAGGCCGATCGCGGCGGTGGACGAGCGCTGCTGCAGGAGCAGGGAGACGTAGAGGACGCTCCCGCCGACGCCGCCGAGCGCGCCCGCCACGAGCGCCCAGCGGGCCGGCGGGTGGCGCCAGATCGCCCCGAGGTACACGAGCACGAGGAGGACGAGAACCAGGGGCGCGAGGTTCAGGAGGAAGGGCATGGTCGTCTCCGGCTACCCGAGGCGCCGGACCGGGTTCCGGAGCGTGCCGATCCGCTCGAGCTCGATCTCGACCACGTCGCCCTCGCGCAGCGCGTGCTCGTCGGGCACGAGGACGCCGGTGCCGGTCGAGAGCACGGTGCCGGCGGGCACGGGGTTGTCGCGGGCGAGCCAGTCCACCAGCTCGTCGCAGCGGCGCTTCATCTCGCGCGTGTTCACGCGGCCCTCGAAGAGGAGCCGGCCGCCGCGCTGGATGCGGCAGGTGAGCGCGAGGGCGTGCGGGTCGCCCACTTCGCGGGGCGTCGCGAGCACGGGCCCCATCGCGAAGCAGCCGGCGAAGATCTTCGACTGCGGCAGGAACAGCGGGTTCTCGCGCTCGATGTCCCACGCCGAGAGGTCGTTGCCGATGGTGTAGCCGACGATCCGGCCCCGCGGCCCGAGGACGACCGCCAGCTCGGGCTCGACCGCCGTGAGCGTCGAGTCGCGCCGGAGCCCGATCGCGGCGTTCGGGCCCGCGGTGCGCGCCGCCGTCGCCTTGAAGAACAGCTCGGGGCGCTCGGCCTCGTACACGTAGTCGTAGATGCCCCTCGTGCGGCCGCCCTCGCCGGTGTGCGCCTCGTAGTACTCGCGGCTGCGCCGGTAGGTGATGCCGGCGCCCCACACCTCGGGCGGGTCGAGCGGCGCGAGCAGGTGGGCGCGGCGCGGCGAGGGCGCGCGGTCGAGCTCGCGCCACAGGAGCCGCGTCCGCGCGCGCTGCGCGAGGCGGCGCGCGCGGCGCTCGAGCGCCTCCGCCGTGCCGCACGCCTCGATCAGCGCCCGCACCGACGGCGCCTCCTTGCCCGTGATGTCGAGGACACGGTCGCCCTCGACGACGCCGACGCGCGCGCCGCGGCCCGGCAGGTGGAACTGGCAGAGCCTCATCGGAGCCTCCTAGCGGTAGACGGCCTTCATCGCGGGCTCGGGGTAGCGCAGGCCGGCGCCCGCGCCGACCGGGGCCGCGGCGGAGATGCGCGCGACGTCGTCGGCCGTGAGCTGGACCGCCGCGGCGCCCACGTTCTCCTCGAGCCGCGCGCGGCGCTTGGTGCCGGGGATCGCCACGAGGTCCTCGCCCTGCGCCAGCAGCCAGGCGAGCACGAGCTGGGCGGGCGTGCAGCCCTTGGCCGTCGCGATCGCCTCGAGCCGCCCGACCAGCGCGAGGTTCTTCGCGAGGTTCTCGTCCTTGAAGCGCGGGTGGTCGCGGCGGCGGTCGTCCGGCGGGATGTCCTCCACGCGCTGGACGCGCCCGGTCAGGAGGCTGCGGCCGAGCGGCGCGTAGGCGACGAACGAGATGCCGAGCTCGCGGGTGGTGCGGAGCGTCTCCTCCGCCTCGACGCGGTAGAGCAGCGAGTACTCGCTCTGCACCGCGGCGATCGGGTGAACCGCGTGCGCGCGGCGGATCGTGGCGGGCGCGGCCTCGGAGAGCCCGAGAAACCGCACCTTGCCCTGCTCGACGAGCCGGGCCATCGCGCCGACGGTGTCCTCGATGGGCACGCTCGGGTCCACGCGGTGCTGGTAGTAGAGGTCGATCACGTCCACGCCGAGGCGCTCGAGGCTCGCATCGCACGCCCGGGGCACGTACTCGGGCCGGCCGTTGACGCCGGGCGTGCCGTCGGGCTTGCGGAGGTTGCCGAACTTGGTGGCGAGCACGACCTGCGCGCGGCGCCCCGCGAGCGCGCGGGCGAGCAGCTGCTCGTTGTGCCCCCAGCCGTACATGTCCGAGCTGTCGAAGAAGTTCACGCCGAGCTCCAGGGCCCGCTGGATGACGGCGATCGACTCGGCGTCGTCGCCCCGGCCGTAGACGCCGGACATGGACATGCAGCCGAGACCGATCGCGGAGACGCTGAGGGTGCTCGTGCCGAGCGTGCGGTAGTGCATGGCTCCTCCCGTGGGTGGCATCGCGGGGGCATTCTACTGGACGGGCGCGGTACAATGCACCTTGCCATGGAGAACCGGTCCGTGGACCTCGGGACAGCGCTCGGCGCGCACCCGCTGGGCATCCCGTTCCCCACCGAGCTGAGCCTCGCGCCGCTGGTCGCCTTCTGGACGAAGGCCTTCGGCGACGACCCCTCCGCGAAGGGCACGTTCGCGCGCATCGTCCGCGAAGAGGTCGAGCGCACGCCCGAGCTGCGCGGCGCGATCACGGACCTCTCGGTGATCCAGAAGAACCGCAAGCTCGTGGACGTCCTCATGGCCGCCGCCTTCCCGCCCGCGTTCTTCGACGAGGCGTTCGGCGCGGCGATGGTGCCGTTCCAGCTCCGGAGCTTCTACGGCACGCCCCGGTTCGACCGGCTGCTGCGCGGCGCCGACGGCGCGCTCCGCGGGCGGCTCAGCCTGGACCAGGCGGCGGCAGCCAGGATGCGGCTCGTGTACGCGTACGCGCTCGTGCTCCAGCGGGTCTACGGCATCGGGACGGCGGTGGACTACTATCCGCTGATCCTGACGGTGCCGGATCCCGAGACGGGGCTCGAGCGCCACTTCAAGATCGAGTTCGACGTGCGGTTCATCGACGTCGAGACGATCGGGGGGCCGCCACCCGCGCTCGACGGGGCGCTGCGGGCGCGCCTCGCGCGCGAGCTGCCGGACCCCGACGCGCTGCACGCGGTCCTGCCGCCCGAGCGCTTCGTGCTCCGCGGGTTCACGATCTTCCGGGCGATCGACGTCACGGACCAGGAGGTCCTCTCCTCGATCAAGCGCGACCTGATCGACCGCGAGTCGATCGTCTCCGCCGTGCGCTTCCAGAGCCTCCAGGCCAAGCTCCAGACCTTCTTCCGACGGCCCGCGCTGTGCTTCGGCCTCGCCGCGCTCGAGGGGGACCAGGTGCTCCTGCTCAACAACACCGTGGAGCACGAGCACGCCTGCATCTTCGCCGACTCCAAACACCACTCGACGGCGGAGTTCAGGGGCTCGATCTACGAGCGCGCGGTCACGGGCGGCAAGCCGCTGGTCGTCGAGGACCTCCTGGCCTGGCCGGGCCGGGGGTGCATCGAGGAGGAGATCGTCAAGACCGGCGTGCGCAGCATCCTGGTCGCGCCGCTCTTCTACCAGGACGAGGTGATCGGCACGCTCGAGCTCAGCTCGCCGCGCCCCGGCGACCTGAACGCGACCCACCTGCCGAAGGTCGACGAGATCCTGCCGCTGTTCTCGATGGCCGTGCGGCGGAGCCTGGAGGAGCTGAACAGCCGCATCCAGGCCTTCATCAAGGAGAAGTGCACGGCGATCCACCCGGTCGTCGAGTGGCGGTTCCGCCGGGCGGTGCTGCACGGCATCGAGCGCGGCGTGCAGGAGGACGGCGGCACCTCCGAGATCGAGCCGATCGTGTTCGAGGGCGTCTACCCGCTCTACGCGCTCTCGGACATCCGCGGCTCCTCGACCCAGCGCGCGCTCGCGATCCAGGCCGACCTGCTGCGCCAGCTCCGGCTGGCGCGCGACGTGGTGGACGCCGCGCACCGGGCGCGCGCGCTCCCGGCGCTCGACGAGCTGCGCTACCGTGTGGACCGGCACGTCGCGCAGATCGAGGGCGGCCTGCGCTCGGGCGACGAGGTCGGCGTGATCGCCTTCCTCCGCGGCGACGTCGAGCGCCTGTTCGACCACCTGCAGGCGTTCGGGCCCGACGTGCGCGCGCGCGTGGAGGCCTACCGGGCCGCGCTCGACCCGCGGCTCGGCGCGGTGTACGAGCGGCGGCGGCTGTTCGAGGAGAGCGTGACGCGCGTCGCGGACACGATCTCGGGGTACCTCGACCTCGAGGAGCAGGCGGCGCAGGCGATGTTCCCCCACTACTTCGAGAAGCAGAAGACCGACGGCGTGGACCACCAGATCTACGTCGGCGCCTCGCTCCTCGAGGACGGCCGCTTCGACCCGCTCTACCTCAAGAACCTCCGGCTCTGGCAGCTCATGGTCACCTGCGGCGTCGCGCTCCGCGCCCAGCAGCTCCGCGACCGGCTGCCGGTGCCGCTCGAGACCACCCACCTGGTCCTGGTCCAGCACGCGCCGCTGGCGATCCGCTTCCGCTTCGACGAGAAGCGGTTCGACGTGGACGGCGCCTACGACATCCGCTACGAGATCGTGAAGAAGCGGATCGACAAGGCCCTGATCAAGGGCACGAACGAGCGCGTCACCCAGCCGGGGCGGATCGCGATCGTGTACGCGCAGCCGGGCGAGGCGCAGGAGTACCGCGGCTACATCGAGTACCTCCAGCACCTCGGGTACCTGACCGGCGGCGTGGAGGACGTGGAGCTCGAGGAGCTGCAGGGCGTGCAGGGCCTGCGCGCGCTCCGCGTCAGCGTGGACCTGGCCAGCGGGCGCCTGGGGCCGGCGACCGCGGCCCTCCCTCAGGCGGCCGGCGTCCGGTAGCTCCGCGCCGGCGCCTCAGCGCAGCCGCGCCGGCACCGGCTGCTCGACGTAGGCGATCGCGCAGTCCCGCCCGTGGAGCGCCTCGGCGCGCGCGACCGCCTCCTCGACGCTCGCCGCGGTCTCGAAGCCGAGGTGGCGCGGCACCGCCGGGTCCTCGGGCCCGGCGACGATGACGCGGCCGACGCGCTCGAGGCGCCGGAGGGGATGGACGGCCAGGAGCGCGTGCACGGGGTGGAAGCCGAAGCCCGTGCGGTACGCCGCGAGGTACTCGGGCCGGCGCGCGTAGTCCTCGGCGAAGCGCCGCATGATCTCGTACGGGTCGCGCGTGAGGGGGAGCACCCGCTCCCAGACCTCGGGGTACGACGGATGCGCGACGCGGTCCCACCGGTCGGGCACGGGCGTCGCCAGGACCACGGTGCACCCGGGCGCGCCCGCGGCGTCCACGACGCCGCCGAGGTAACCGAGGCCGGAGGACACGAGCGTGAGGATCGGGTTCATGAACGAGAAGACCGCGTACGGGCTCGAGTCCGGCACGCCCCACACGAGGACGTCGAAGCGCTCGCGCGCGAGGTCGCGCCGCGCCGGGTAGAGCCCGGCGACGGTCTCCAGCATCTCGCGCCGCGTCTCCTCGACGCCGCCCGCCACGACCTTCGCGACGTTCCAGGCGTCGGCCAGCAGCGTGTCCAGCTTGAACACGCGGCGCCCCAGCCGCGCCTCGAGGTGGCGGCCCATCTCGTCGAGCACCGCGTGCATGCGGTTGTCGCGGACGGACATGGACATGCCGTCCGGCGTGTGGGTGACGCGGATGGACTCCCAGGTCGAGAGCCCGACGCACACCGACTTCCAGCCGCCGTTGAAGCCGCGGTTGTAGCGGGCGTTCACGTACACGCTCAGGTCCGACTCGGCGACCAGGCGATGGACCTGCACCGGGTAGCCGTGCTCCGCCGTGCGGCCGAGGTCCACGATCGCGTCGCGGTCCTCGGCGTCGTGGCACGCCAGGCGCCCCCCGAACTCCGCGACGAGGTCCTCGCCCAGGAGGCGCGCGAGCTCCGCGGGCCGGAGCTTGCGGTGGAGCGCGTTGGCGCAGACCAGCGTGACGCGCCCGCGCGGCACGCCGGCCTCGGCGAGCTCGGCGAGCACGGCCTCGATCGCGACGCCGCGGATCGGCCCGTAGGAGGCGACGGTGGCGTCGTCGAAGGCGATCGTGACCGCGGCGCCGGGCCGCACGAGGTCGCGCAGCCGCCCGAGCCCCCGGGGCGCCGCGAGCGCCGCGCGCACCGCCGCCGCCAGGTCCGGCACCGGCGCCGGCGCCTGCGCCTCGGTGGTGGACAGGACCCGCGTGCGGTCGGGCAGCGTGGCGCTGAGCGTCCGCTCGGCGTAGGGGATCTCGACCCGCATCGACGGCATGATACGGAGAGCCCGTCCCGGGTACAATGCCCCCCATGCGGATCGAGCGCGCGAGCGTCTGCCCCCTGGACTGTCCCGACACGTGCAGCCTCACGGTCACGGTCGAGGACGAGAAGGTCGTCGCCGTCCGCGGGTCGACGGCGAACCCGTACACCAACGGTGTCCTCTGCGCGAAGGTGCCGGCGCTGTACCCGGCGCTCGTGCACGGCCCCGGGCGCCTGCGCACGCCGCTGCGGCGGGTCGGCGCACGGGGCGAGGGCCGGTTCGAGCGCCTGGCGTGGGACGCGGCGCTCGACCTGATCCACGAGCGCTTCACCGCGATCATCGCCGCGCACGGCCCGCAGGCGATCCTGCCGCTCAACTACGCGGGCCCGCACGGGATGCTCGCGGGCGGCTCGATGGACCTGCGCTTCTTCCACCGGCTCGGCGCGAGCCTGCTCGACCGCAAGCCCCTCTGCGGCGGCATCCGCACGGAGGCGTGGGTGGGCACGTTCGGCCCGGTGCCCGGCATCCGCCCGGAGCAGGTCGAGCACGCGCGGCTCGTGATCGCCTGGGGCAACAACGTCACGTGGTCGAACCTGCACCTGATGCCCGTGCTCAACCGCGCGCGCACGCGGGGCGCGAAGCTCGTCGTGGTGGACCCGAAGCGGACGAAGGTCGCCGCGCAGGCGGACCTGCACGTGGCGCTGCGTCCGGGGACGGACGTCGTGCTCGCGTGGGCGGTCGCCGCCGAGCTCGAGCGGCGCGGCGGCCTCGACCGGGCGTTCGTCGAGCGGCACGTCGAGGGCTTCGAGGCGTTCATGACGCTGGCGCGCGCGTGGACGCCGGAGGAGGCCGCGCGGACCTGCGGCGTCCCGGTCGGCGTCGTGCGCCGGCTCGCGGAGTGGTACCACACGCTCTCGCCCGCGGCGATCAGCGTCGGCAACGGGCTCGAGCGCAACCAGAACGGCGGCAGCGGCATCCGCGCGGTCTTCGCGCTGCCCGCGCTCGCGGGGAAGTTCGGCGTGCCGGGCGGCGGCCTCGTCAACGGCGCCTCGTTCGCGTTCCCCAAGACGCCCGCGCGGCTCGCGCGGCCGGACCTCGTCCCCCGGGGCACGCGGACGCTCAACATCGTCGACGTCGGCGCGCACCTGCTCGACCCGCGCCTCGAGCCGCCGATCAAGGCGGTCTTCGTCTACAACCACAACCCGGTCGTCGTGCACCCCGACCAGAACCGGCTCCGCCGCGGCCTCGCGCGCGAGGATCTCTTCGTCGTCGGCGCGGACGTCGTGCTGACCGACAGCATGGCGTACGCGGACGTGGTGCTGCCGGCGGCGACGCACTTCGAGCACGCCGACGTCTACGCGGCGTACGGCCAGCACTGGCTCCAGCGGGCCGAGCCCGTCATCCCCCTCGAGGGCGAGGCGCTGCCGAACACCGAGATCTTCCGCCGCCTGGCCGCGCGCTTCGGCTTCACCGACCCGGCCTTCCGGGCGAGCGACGCCGAGCTGCTCGACGACGCGCTCGACGCGGGCGACCCGCGCCTCGGCGGCGTCCGGCCGAGCGCGCTGCCGACCGACCGCGCGCTCGCCATGCGCGTCGGCGGCGAGGACGCCATCCTGTTCGGGAACGTGTTCCCGAAGACGAAGTCCGGGAAGGTCGAGCTGGCGTCGACCTACCTGGCGGACCGGTACGGCGCGCGGCTGCCGGGCTTTCGCCCGGTGGAGTCGCGCTATCCGCTGGCGCTGATCTCGCCCGCGTCGGACCGGCGCATCACGTCCACGTTCGGCGGCGTGGACGGCGGCGCCCCGCCGCCGCTCGAGATGCATCCCGAGGACGCGCGCGCCCGGGGCCTCGCCGACGGGCAGCGCGTGCGCGTCTGGAACGACCTCGGCGAGATCCGCCTGCCGCTCCGGATCACCGACGCGGTGCCGCGCGGCGTCGTCTCGACGCTCAAGGGCGCCTGGCTCAGAACGAGCGACAACGGCCAGACCGTCTCCGCGCTCTGCCCGGCGCACCACGCCGACATCGCCGAGGGTGCCTGCTTCAACGACGCGCGGGTGGACGTCGGACCGCTCGGCGCCTGATCCGGAGAGGAGGCCGCATGCCGCCCGTGGACCCGACCGACGTCCTGATGACCGGCGAGAACTCCTTCATCCGCCTGAGCCACGACGGCGGCACGACGCAGTCGGACCGGCTGAGCCACTGGCGGGTGCTCTGGTGCCCCGCGGGCACGGGCCACGCGCTGTTCGTGCAGAGCGAGCTGACCGACGGCCGGGTGCGCGTCTACGGCGACAATCCCGCCGTCGCGCGCTGGCTGCAGCGCACGATCGAGACGCTGCTCTTCCCGGCGTTCGCCGACGAGGGGCTGCCGGTGATCGCCGCCGCGTTCGCGCGCGGCGGCGACCCGCGCTCGGCGGCGCACGAGACGGTTGTCTCCGCGACCGACCGGCTCCGCCTCACCTGGTGGGACTGCCTCGACCCGTTCGTGCTCACGCTGCCGCCCGGCTTCAACAACCGCCCGCTCGGCGTGTTCAGCACGTTCTTCCCGGCGCGCGCGGCGCAGGTCGAGCTCGGCGGGCGCGTGGCGACGGGCCGGCCGTGGGCCGAGGCGCGCGGCGACCGGCAGGCCTCCAGCGCGTGCCTGGCGTGGTCGGAGACGTGGGTGAAGCCGCGCGCCTGAGCCTCGATCCCAGGCGCTCGTCCTGACGGCTCATCAGATCAGCGGCCGAACGCCCCCGCTCACCCGCGGGCCGAGCGGCGCGGCGCTTGCAGCCTTTCGCAAGCGCCGTGACGCGAAGGACCGACGGGCTCAGCGGGTGGTTGGACGGCCCGTTGCCCCGAGCGGCCCTCGGTAGTACATTGTACGACATGAGATCTGCCGTCACCATTCGACTGGACCCTGACCTGGAAAGGCTCCTTGACCGGCTCTGCAAGCAGACCGGCCGGACGCGAAGTGAGCTTGTGCGCGATGCCCTCCGGCGGCAGTTGAGCCTGATGAGATTCGAGCGGCTCCGACGTAGGACACTGCCGTTCGCGGAAGCGCGGGGATACCTGACGGACGAGGATGTCGCCCGCGACGTCTCTTGAGGGTCTTCCTGGACACGAACGTCTTGGTCAGCGCCTTCGCAACCCGGGGGGTCTGCGCGGATGTGCTGCGCGTGGTGCTCGCGGAGCACACCCTTGTGACGGGAGAGGTGGTACTGCGAGAACTAGGGCGGGTGCTCAGGACGCGAATCGGCCTACCGCCAGGGGCCGTCAGGGAGATTGACGAGTTCCTGCGGGAGTACGAGGTAGCTCCCAAACCGTCGGCGCGAGCCGCGGTCCCACAACGCGACCCCGATGACCAGTGGGTCGTGGCCTCCGCAGTCGAAAGCCGCGCGGATGTGTTGGTAACCGGCGATCGGGACCTCCTGGATATCGCGGCCGACGCTCCCATCAAGATCGTTGATCCTCGAGGGTTTTGGGACCTCGTCCGCAAGAACGGGTAGCAGCCTCTGTCAACCGTCCAACGTTGGGTTAAGCGGCGGCGCGCGTGCGCGCCGTCCCGCTTCAACGCTGAGTTGGGCAGCTCTTCCAAACTGCTATTCAATCACCTGGTCCACTCGCAGCAGGAGCGACTGCGGAATCGTGAGCCCGAGTGCCCTGGCCGCCTTAAGGTTGACGACCAGTTCGAACTTCATCGGCTGTTCCACGGGCAGGCTCCCGGGGGTCGCCCCCCGGAGGATCCGGTCGATGTAGGCCGCGGAGCGCCGGAAGAGATCGCGGAAGTCAACCGAATAGGACATGAGGCCCCCGGCGGGGGCCGCCTCGCGGAAGTTGTAGATCGCGGGCAGCCGGCGCTTGGCCGCCAGCCCGATGACCACCGCGCGGGCCCCGAAAACGACTGGCACACCGGAGACGAAAATGCCCCCGAAGCCCCCCTGGCCCACGGCCGCGAACGCCGGCTCCAGGTCCTCGCGTCGGCGCACGTCGAACACGCGGGCCACGATCCCGAGGCGTTGACCGGCCTCTTCCACCTCCTTGAGGCTCCTCGCCATGCCGGGAAAGCTGGTGTCGGTGAGGAATGCCACGCGTGACAGAGACGGGACCACCTCCCGCAGCAGCTCGAGGCGCTTGCCCGTCAGCTCGGGGCCCGCGTCGAACGTCAGCCCGGTGACGTGGCCGCCGGGGCGCGGGAGGGATGCGATGAACCCGCTCTCGACCGGGTTGCCCGCGAGCATCACCACGGGCAAGGTGCGCGTCGCCTGCTGAATGGCGGTCACCCCCTGATTGGACGGCGTAAAGATAAGGCGGACATCGCGCCGCACCAGCTCGGCGGCGAGGGCGGGGAGCCGCTCGATCTTCCCGTCAGCGAACCGTCGCTCGATAAGGAGGTTCTGGCCCTCGACCCAGCCGAGCTGCCGGAGCCCTTCCAGTTGAGCCTCGATGAGATGCGCCAGGGCCGCTCGCGGCGCCGCCTGGAGGTACCCGATCCGCTCCGTCTTGGCCCGTGCCTGCGCCCCGGCAGCCCATGGCACGAGCAGCAGGGTGGCCCCGCCCGCCATCAGCGCCCGCCGATCCATCACCACCGTCACGGTGTGTTCCTCGTGGCTGCCCAACGACCACGTTGACCGGCCGCGGCGAGCGAATGCGAGCCAGCGGGCCGCTCGACTGCGAAGTTAGAAGGCTTACCGCTTTTCAAACCGAGTCGCGGACTTCTTCATGGCGCGTTCGAACTTTCGCCAGCCCATCTTGTATCCGTAGATCGTCCCTCTCGGGAACCAGACGATGGAACCGTTCGACACCGCCAGAGTGCCGAGGACGGGCAACAAAAAGCAGAGCGACGAAGGAGCGACGCTTTTTGTTGTCCGAGTTCATGGCGTTGTTGGGCGGCTCGAACCCACCTTCCGCAAGTCCGATGCGACCCGACCAATGACGCTGGCGGCAGGAAGTACTTTGATCTGCCTTCTCGGGTGGATCAGATTCTGCCACACCCAGTTGTGATGTCGGATAACGGAGACGGCATCCACGTGCGGTCGATCCCCTGTTGTGTGCCCGTCCTCTACCACCACGATCTCGTAGTCCCGACTCGCTGCAGCCCGCACCGTCGTGTCTACACAGAAGTCCGTTGCACATCCCGTAACGATCAGCTGCCTCGCGTCGTGCTTATGGAGGATGTCCGACAGGTCGGTCTCGTAGAATGCGTCACATGCGCGCTTGTGCACCACCATATCACCGTTCTGCCGCTCCAACGACGCGAGGATCCTCCATCCGTCGGTTCCACGTTCGAGGGGGTCACCCTGAGGCCCGTCATGCTGAATGAAGATGACGATGCCGCCTGCCTGGCGTACCACCCTGGCGAGAGCGTTGATCCGACTAACGACGCCCTCGGCATCATGCCTCGGTGTCTCCTTCCCGAAGACACCCGCCTGCATGTCAATTACAAGAAGGACGATCACTCGCACCCTCCATCGATGAGGCCAATTTCACGCAGGGTGTCAGCCCAACGGGCCGGCTCAGCGGCGCGCGGAGCGCGTCCGCTGAAGCCGGGAGTTAGACCCCCACGCATTGCCATAGGGCGCGAGTTCTTCTCGAACGACCTGACGGACGGCGTCGAGAGTCGACCGACGGTGGATGTGCTCAAGCAACGCGTCGTTGATGAGCGTCTGATAGTTTCCACCGCCGGCCCTATCGACTGCGGCCCGAAAGAACTCGATCACCGCGTTGTCGAGGCGAATGGAGATCTTAGTCTTCCCGGGTTCGGGCTTCACGACGGCGCCCCGCTTGGCGCGCGAGAAATCGATGTCACGATATTTTTCAGCTACGGCCCTTCTCATAGGCTTCCCTCTGGCGCTTGTTCGCCCTCCACGCCGAAATCAACCGGACCGCGTCGGGTTCCTGGTACGTGTAAACCACGACGAGCAGGTTCGCCAGGTTGCTCAGGCCCAGCGTCACGAACCTCGGCTCGTCAACAGCGGCCGGGTCCTCGCGCGTGAGGGCAAAGTCGTCCTCGAGGACGGTGACCGCTTCCGCAAAGCTCACACCGTGCGCGCGTAGGTTCGCCTCCGCCTTGGGCGGATCCCATTCGAACCGCACTGAGGCAGTGTATAGACGATTGTCCTCTGGCGCAAGTCACCCTGTGGGTCTAACGCCGGCGTTCACCTGCGGCGGTCCGAGCGACCGGAGGGAGCGAGGCCACCGTCAGGTGAAACGGCTTGTTGGACATTCAGAGCGCTCGGCGCGAGTCGTTCATCGACGGGACCCCTCCAGCCGGCGGCCGATGTACTCACCTCGTGCAGCGTGAATCACTCGGTAACGACCGAGGGGCACGATCGGCACAATTACACAGAACCACTTCGTCTGAACGACCGAGCCGCAAGCCGGACACTGCTCATCGCTACCAAGAAGGCGCGTGCCGATAAAGTTGACGGTGGCAGTGTGTCCGGGCGACTCGTCAGTCGTCTGTGTCCAACAGCGGTAACAAAAGCCGACAGCGGCGACCCACTCCTGCGGGTACTGCTTCCAATAGTCCTCGGGTGACAGCACGGGAATTCGACGGCGAGCGAGCTCATCTCGGGCGATGCTGACGACCTCTGGTCTGTAGTCCGATCCCTGCAAGACGACGAGGCACCGGAGCGCGGCGTCGTCCATGGCCCGCATGCGTTCTTCGTGCTCTCGCCGCTCATCAGGGGTCATCCTCGGACTCCCTGCCGCATAGATGTCCAACGGGCACGCTCAGCGGGCGGGGCGAGCAGCGCGAGCCCCGATCCGCTGGAGCGTGATGTTCGGCACGGTCGTCTCCATCCCGGCACTGGGTCTTACTGGGCGGGCTTTGTGCCAACGACCAGGCCCAGGACATTCGGCGACTGGAGGCCATTGAAACCGCGACCAACAGGGATACCCGCTTGATTCAATGCGGTCTGCAGGGCGTCTGCGTGCTGCGGATAGGTCTCGTCGCGGCGCACGGTGAGCCCCAGCCCGACCGGCGTGTTGTCCATCGGCAGCATCCCACCCGCTTCGACACCATAGCCTCCAGCCCGAAGGAGATCTGCCAACTGCCTGGCGTACTGTTCGGCCTCAGCGTTCCCCATGACCGGAATGACGGTAACGGAGCCCTTCAGCTGGTTGGCGGCGGCAGCCAGAAACGCAGCCCTCTGCTCCGGGGTAATGCCTCTCGGACGCTGGCGATCAAGAGACTCGTCAGCCCGCGAGCGCGCCTCGGCAACAGCTGCGGCCGTCTGCGCACGCTCACCCTCGTCCGCCCGTTGCTGAAGTGCGGAAGCCCGCAGTCCGAATACCAATACCGCAACGCCCATGATCGCAACGATCCACTGGGCCATCGTGCTGAGGAACGAAACGGTCTCAAGCGAACTCCACCAACCCACTTACTCCCTCCTGCTCGCCAAAAAATGACGCGCTCCGTCCTTCCTCGACGCTGCCGAACTTGAAGTCGGTCTGCGATTGGGCAGATCTGTATAACACCTGGGTCTCTGCGGAGCGTTGCAGCGTATCACTTCGGTCGAATCGGTATCGCAGGCTGCTTGCTGCCTCGTTTCTCGATAGGTTACCACTCGGCACCGTCCTCCTCGCGCGCCGCGATAGGCTGCGCGGCGCCGCCGTCTATCCCGTCGGCCTATCTCACTGTGACATGGACGGGTAGGTTGCTGGCCTCACGCGTCGAGCCTGTCAGCAGGGCTCCGGACGGCAGCCGGCCCCCTGTTCAGGACGTGCGTGTAGATCTGTGTCGTAGCGACGTCACGGTGCCCGAGCAGTTCTTGCACCGTCCGGATGTCGTGGCCGTCCTCGAGCAGGTGGGTCGCGAACGAGTGCCGCAGCGTGTGCGGACCGGCCCGCTTGGACAGCCCCGCGCGCCAGACCGCGTGCTTCACCGCGCGCTGCAGAACGGACTCGTGCAGGTGGTGCCGACGCCGCTGACCCGTGAGCTTGTCCACGTACATGCGAGTCGCAGGGAAGAGCCATTGCCACGCCCACTCTCGGCCCGCGTTCGGATATTTCCGCGCGAGGGCCGTGGGGAGCTCGACCCAGCCGGCCCCGCATTCGAGATCGCTCCGATGCTGCTCCCGAACGCCCTCGAGGTGTCGGGCGAGATCTGTCTTGACCGCCGCCGGCAACATCGTCACTCGATCCTTGTCTCCCTTGCCGCTCCGAACGACGATCTGGTTCAATCCGAAGTCCACGTCCTGGACCCGCAGACCGCAGCACTCCAGCAGCCTGAGCCCCGCGCCGTACAGCAGGTACGCCATCAGCCGGGGTGCGCCCTGGAGCCGACGGAGTATCGCCCTCACCTCGTCACGCGTGAGGACCACCGGCAGCCGCTGCGGGCGCTTGGCGCGCACGATGTCATCCAGCCACGGGAGGTCGACCTCCAGCACCTCGCGGTAGAGGAAGAGCAGCGCGCTCAACGCCTGGTTCTGGGTCGAGGCTGCGACCTCGCCGTCGACCGCCAGCGAGGTGAGGAACCGCGTGATCTCCGGCGCGCCCATCTCCGCGGGATGCCGCTTGCCGTGAAAGAAGATGTAGCGGCGCATCCACGCGACGTAGGCCTCTTCGGTGCGGCGGCTGTAATGGCGGGCGCGAATGGCCTCGCGGACACGGTCGAGGAGGCGGGGCTTGGGCGGCTCGGCCGGACCGGTCTCGTGGACGGCCGGCGACGCGCTACTCGAGTCTCGCGACGCCGCGCGATACGACAGGGGTCCACGTGAGCGCAGGGTGACCATGCCAGCAGCCCTTTTTGTTCCTGGGGTCCTGACCATAGCTCATCCCCCTGGCGGAAGGCAAGGGCAACCCTGCTGCGTCCGGGTTGATACAGTTCGGGTCCGGCGTTGCCGACGAGGACGTCGATCGGCCCGAGTGCCTCCTCCACCGCGCGGACGGTGGCGGTCACCGCGCGCGCGGCACTCCCGTGCGACGTCAGATCGTCGTCGGTGCGGCGGCGCGGCGGAAGCGCGGGAGCGTGAGCTCGGGGCTCACGCGGTCGTAGACGATCTCCACCGGCTGGCCGATCCGCACCGCCTCGGGCGGCGTGTCGACCAGCGTGCTGATCATCCGCGGCCCCTCGGCCAGCTCCACGAGGACCACCGTGTACGGGACGTCGTCCTTGAACTCGGGGGACGGGGCGCGGTGGACCGTGCTGAAGCTGTAGATGCTCCCGCGGCCGCTCGCCGGCCGGTGCTCGACCCTCGCCCCGAGGCAGCGGCCGCAGAGGGCGCGCTGATAGAACTGGACGTGGCCGCAGTCGCGGCAGTGCTGGAGCAGCAGCTCGCCCCGCGCCAGTCCGGCCCAGTAGGCGCGCGTGTCGTCGTCGATCAGGGGCAGCGGCTTCGGGCCGCTCATCCGTTCGGCTCCGTGCCCAGGACGATCGTCGCGTTCGTCGCGAAGCCGCCGCCCAGGCTGTGGCAGAGCGCCAGCTCGGCGCCGGCCACCTGGCGCGCGCCGGCCTTGCCGCGGAGCTGGCGCACCATCTCGACGATGTGGAAGTAGCCGCCCGGCAGCCCGGGGTGCGCGTACGAGAGCATGCCGCCGTGCGTGTTGATCGGGATGCGGCCGCCGTGGGTGATCTCGCCGGCCTCGACGAACGGACCGCCCTCGCCCTTCTTACAGAAGCCGAGGTCCTCCAGCATCATGATCACGGTCCCCGTG
>Ga0209642_10001456_pt1 | contig 15766 bp, 13 predicted proteins | sample RifCSP19_2_FD_184025 | JGI IMG/M metagenome (GOLD analysis project Ga0209642, IMG submission 184025) | Soil microbial communities from Rifle, Colorado - Rifle CSP2_sed 19_2 (SPAdes) (version 2) | ecosystem: Environmental > Terrestrial > Deep subsurface > Rock core/Sediment | place: Rifle... | reverse complement strand
GCAGTGGGCGAGTTTGTCGGCATGCCCGATGCGGCCGTATATTCGCGCTCAGCACTGTTTTCTGGCAAGCCCGTGCCGGTCATTGCGCGCTTCTCGCTGGCAGGCGGCAATCCCAACGCACCCGATACGGCGAAGACCGCGCGCGGCATGGCCTTGGAGTTCAAGCTTCCTGACGGCAGCCTGCAGCACATGACGATGCTGAACACGCCAGTGTTCGGCGCGGCGCAACCGCAGACCTTTCTTGATCTGATAGTCGCCATGAAACCCGACCCCGCAACAGGCAAACCCGACCCGGCGAAGATCAAGGCATTCAAGGCAAGCCATCCAGACAACTTGGCGCAGGCGGAGTTTCTGGCCGATAACAACCCGCCGACGAGTTATGCCAACAGTAGCTATTTTGGCATTCACACCTTCAAGTTCATCAATCGCGACAACAAAACCACCTTAGTCCGTTGGCGCTTCATTCCGCAGGATGGAGAGAAGCGCCTGTCCGATGACGAACTCAGGTCCTCGCCGCCGCATTTCCTTGAGCAGGCATTGATCGAGCGGACGAAGCAGGGCCCGGTGCGCTGGGACATGATACTGACGATCGGCGTTCCCGGCGACCCGGAGGACAACCCGACATTGGCTTGGCAGGAGAGTCGCAAACAGGTGAAGGTCGGGACGTTGACGATTTCCTCGGCTACGCCACAGAAGGGAGCCTCATGCGAAAAGGTCAACTTCGATCCTCTGGTGATGGGCGACGGCATTGCCCCGACGAATGATCCGGTTCTTCTCTTCCGCTCGCCTGCCTACGCGGTTTCGTTTGCCAAACGGCTAAGCGGGTTGTAACAAACCGGGGAATATTATGGACACATGTGCCCCTAATTACAAACACATACTTCAACAAAGTTCACGCTCAAAAATGTCCCAGATGATAGGAAGGGCAAGGGTTTGCACCGCAGCATACTGCTTTAGGTATGTGAGGATGTAAATTCGCAGGCCTGACAAAACAGATGGGCGTTTTTCAGCGTGAACTTACCACCTCCATGCTTATATCCACAGCCCTCGTGGAATGAGTCAGCGCACCGACTGAGATAAAATCAACCCTGGTCTTTGCTATCACCCTGACATTCTGTAAATTAACACCACCTGATGCTTCTACCAGCGCTGCCTTGCCGATAATCTTTACAGCCTCTCTCATGACAGCAGGTTTCATATTATCCAGCATAATCACATCTGCTCCGGCAAGTATGGCCTCTCTAACCTCATCCAGATTTTTTACCTCAACTTCTATCAGCATATTATGCGGGATATTTTCCCTTGCCCTCAATACTGCCTCCATTACGCTCCCCACTGCAGCAATATGATTATCCTTTATCAGAATACCGTCGCAGAGACCGAACCTGTGATTAAACCCTCCGCCCATTCTAACAGCATATTTCTCAAGAATACGCAGTCCAGGTGTTGTCTTCCTCGTATCAAGGATTTTTGCCCTGCAACCCTTTACCTTAGCCATAAACTTGCCAGTAAGTGTGGCAATACCGGAAAGCCTTTGCAGGAAATTAAGGGCAACCCGCTCGCCTGCAAGAAGGGACGAAAGCCTTCCAGAAACTATGGCAATGGTCTTGCCCTTCTTTACACTGTTCCCATCCTTTACAAAGGCCTTGAATGCTATTTCCGCATCAACTGTTTTGAATACAGCCTCTGCTATGAGGATGCCTGCAACAATGAGGTCCTCCTTTACAATTATCTCAGCGCTTCCCTCTGCCTTCTTATCAACGGTTGCCCTTGTTGTTATATCACCGGCACCGATATCCTCCCTGAGGGCTGTCTCTATTATTTCCTGGATGTTGTAGCTCATACCCAAAGATGCATTCGCCATATCTGCTCCACATGGATTAAAACATGAATAATACTTTCCGACTTTAACACATATTATTTAAAAGAGAAAACTGGTATTGACAGAAAGCTGCACTTGCTCATTGCTCATTTCTTCCTGATTTTCCTATTACTGAAAAGGAAACGGAGGCACTCCATGGCCTTTGAATAGATTGGGACAACACTCTCACGGCCCCCTGCGATATTCAAAACCCTAATGCCGTTATCCCTGAGCCACACGGTAAAGCCTATTGCTGTGCCTTCAGTTAAATGATTAAGGTCTATGATAAAGCAGGGCTTGCCCTCCTTCCTGCAAAGCTCAGATGTAAGTAATGTGCCCCCCCTTATTTTCCCGATATACATAATCATCGTCCCGTCTGATTCTGTAAGGTTTCTTTCTGTCCTCTCCTCATAGTCAGCCGATTCTGTTTCAATAAGGTTATACTTAGCCGGTATTCTGCCGTCCTCAGCCCGTCTGCCTTTTGGGCAGTAGCCTCCGTGTTCAATCCCTGTTTCTATGGCAAAGTCTAGACCTGCCCTGTCAACGCCAGTCTGTCCGCCTGAAATAATCTTTTTGACATTCATAAAGTCTGGGCCGGCATTGACTATTTTTCGCCGGCAAAATATCTTGCTGCCATGTCAGAGGCAGTTCTTTATCTGTTCAGAATAAATTGGAGACTTGCATCTTCTATGCTCAATATTCAGGGTGTTGCTGCTTTTATGGTTTTACAGAAGGGGCGTCTTTTATCTCCCTTTTAAGCGAATGGCACTTGAAGCAATTTCTGAGCGGAAAAGCCACCTTGTCATGGCATCTTCCGCAGAACTCGCCGTTCCAGATGCCGGCCATGCTGATGGGCGTTGCCCCGGCCTTTGCCTCAAACAATTTTGGATGACAGTTGTTGCAGGAGAGCCAGAAGTTGTGGACGCTGTGCGGGAAAAGGACATCTGGCATAAAATCCATCTTTGACTTTATAACGATATCCTTTGAAAACTGGACCACATGGTCTTCCTCCCCCGTGATTAAATCAAGCGGTGCTATAATACCGTCACTGAGGGCCTTTGCCCAGTCAACGAAATTGTAGCTGTCCCTTGGCAGAAAGCGCAGTGTTTTCACATCAGGGGTAGGATCTATAATGCCATGTTTGTCATATTTTAACCCCCATGTCCGTTTGTCCGTGAATATACTCTGTTTGCCCTCTTTTGCAGGAGATTCACTGTTTGTTTTTGTACTTGTAAGAAATATTGTCAGTATAAAAAGGAAAGATATAAAAATATGTTTTGCGGAGGCCCTAACCATAATTATATCCTTTATCTCCCCTTTATCCTTGCAAGCCCCTCTTCCAGTTTTGACTTCTTCTGCAAGAACTCCTCAACCCTCGCCCTGTCCTTTTCTATAACCTCCTTAGGCGCCCTGGCAAGGAAATCTTCATTGGACAGTTTTTTTTGAACCGCCTCAATCTCTTTTATAACCTTTTCCCGCTCTTTTTCAAGCTTTCTTTTCTCCTCTTCAAAGTTTATAAGGCCCTCGAGCGGGACAAATATCTCTACACCACCTGCAATGACAGTTGCAGCATTTTCAGGCCTGCCCGCTGGCGCTGAAACCTTGAGGCTGGAAAGCCTTGCCAGCATATTTATATACTCCCTGCCTGATTCCAGCAGTTTCCTGACTGCTCCCTCATTAGAATAACAGACTGCCTCAATATTTAATGCAGGAGGTATATTCATCTCACTCCTGAGATTCCTGAGCGCCCTTATCACATCCATTATGCATGTCATATCCTTTTCTTCGTCTGGATAATCTGCTCCTGCATCTGGAAAGGGCTGCTGCATAATACTTCTGAGTTCCGTCCTTTGCAGTAGAACAGACCATATCTCCTCGGTAATAAAAGGCACAAGAGGATGAAGGAGCTTTAGGGAATCTTTTAAGACACTTAACAGAACAGCTTGGGCTGTCCTTTTCCTCTCATCCCCCCTCTCGCCTCGCAGGTCTGCCTTAATCAGCTCCACATACCAGTCGCAGAGCTCATGCCAGACAAACTGATAGGCGCTGTTTGCCGCATCATTGAACCGATAGTTTTCCAGAGCCTCTGTTGTTTCTTTAATGGCTGCATTCAATCTTGTCAGTATCCACTTATCTGCCAGCGAGTATGAGTTTTTCACTTCTGACTTCTGACTTCTGACTTCTGACTCCTCTATATTCATCAGTGTAAATCTTGCAAGGTTCCATATCTTGTTGCAAAAGTTTCTGTATCCCTCAATTCTCTCTTCTGCCAGTTTTACATCCCTGCCCTGCGCTGCCATTGCAGCAAGGGTAAATCTGAAGGCATCTGTGCCGTATTTATCCATTATTACCAGCGGGTCAATAACATTACCTTTGCTCTTGCTCATCTTCTGCCCCTCTGCATCCCTTACAAGGGCGTGGATATATACATCCCTGAACGGAACATCATTCATGAACTTAAGCCCCATCATCATCATCCTTGCGACCCAGAAAAATATGATATCAAAACCTGTAACAAGGGTGGATGTGGGATAGTAGCGGGAAAGCTCTCTCGTCTTTTCAGGCCAGCCCATTGTTGAAAACGGCCAGAGGGCTGATGAAAACCATGTATCAAGGACATCGTTGTCCCTGATAATCTCTTTAGATTTGCATACAGGGCACTCCTTTGGCTCTGTCCTTGACACTATGGGTTTTGCCTTTGCAGAAACAAACCTTTCCACATTTATCTTTTGTTTTTCTTCTGACTTCTGACTTCTGGCTTCTGACCCCTCTATTTCATATATCTCATCTTTATTGCATTTTATGCAGTACCATGCGGGTATCTGATGACCCCACCATATCTGACGGGATATGCACCAGTCCTTTATATTCCTCATCCAGTCAAAATATGTATTCTCCCAACCCTGCGGGACAATCCTTGTCCTCCCCTCCTCCACTGCCCTGATGGCCTCCTTAACAATAGGGCCTGCCTTCACATACCACTGCGGCGAGAGATACGGCTCAATAACTGTCTTGCACCTGTAGCACTTGCCTATAGCGTGTTTGTGGTCCTCTGATTTTATAAGGAAGCCTTTTTCTTTCAGTATGTGTATGACTTTTTCCCTTGCCTTGTGTGCATGGAGGTCTGAAATCTCTTCCATTACCTCTGGATTTATATCAGGGATATTGGCCTTTATGTGGGCGCGTTCGTTAAATATGGCAATGCGCTTAAGTCCGTGCCTCAACCCTGCCTCAAAGTCATTAAAGTCGTGGGCAGGCGTTATCTTTACCGCGCCTGTGCCGAATTCCCTGTCAACCATTGCATCAGCAAGTACCGGAATCCTGCGGCTTGTAAGCGGCAGTAACACCTCTTTGCCGATATATTTGTTATACCGCTCATCATCAGGATGCACAGCAACTGCAGTATCTCCCAGCATGGTCTCCGGCCGTGTTGTTGCAACAGTCAAATACCCCCCACCCCTTCCCTCCCGCTCAAGGGGGGAGGGTGAGGGTGCAAAGTGATAGCGAATATGATAAAGTTTGCCTGAAGTCTCCTCATGTTCCACCTCTATGTCAGAAAGGGCAGTGAGACACCTTGGGCACCAGTTTATCAGCCTCTCATCCCTGTATATAAGCCCTTCTTCATACAGTCTGACAAAGACCTCAAGCACTGCCCTGCTTAACTCATGGCTCATGGTAAACTGCTCGCGCGACCAGTCGCATGATGCACCAAGCCTCTTGAGCTGGTTTATGATGATGCCGCCAGACTCCTCCTTCCATTTCCAGACCCTTTCCACAAATATTTCCCTGCCGAGTTTATGCCTGTCAGTCCCTTCATGCATCAGCTTTCTCTCAACCACATTCTGCGTGGCAATGCCTGCGTGGTCAGTGCCGGGAAGCCATAGAACATCAAAACCCCTCATCCTCTTGTAGCGAGCCAATATGTCCTGAAGCGTATTGTTAAGGGCGTGGCCCATGTGCAAGGAGCCTGTAACATTGGGCGGGGGTATTACCATTGAAAAGGGAGGTTTTTTTGAATCAACATCCGCCCTGAAAAGCTCATTTTCAAGCCAGTAGTTTAACCACTTTTCTTCTATCGCCTTTGGGTTATATATTTTATCAAGTTTTGCTTCTGTCATATATCTCCAAAAAAACAGTAGGCAGTAAGGACTATGGAGTAAGCCAACTGCTTACTGCCTACTGCCTTACTGCCTACTGACATTTCATTATTTGCCAAGTTATTAACATGGCGGAAGCCATGTTTCTACTTCATTTTGGCTATCGCCTCTCTTATCTTCTTTACCTCTTCCTTTATCAACTCCTCAGCCAAATCAGGTATTACCTCCCATGCAATCTCTTCTATAACCTCCCTGGAAATCTTCCTTATAACCTCTTCCAGTTTATCCTTTGAAATAGCAGCCAGTTCAGCAACTTCACCTGCAAATGCCTCCTTTACCTTTGCCTCAACCTTTTCAGCAACAGGAATCACAGGCTGCGGCGCTGCAGAAGGCGGTGTAACCGAAGGGGCCATCTCAAACCATTCCTCGCCTACCCTTGTGGCAGGTGGGACAGGCGGCACTTTAGGCAATGGTGGTGGTGGTGGAACAGGCTTAGCCTCTTCTATAGGCTGCAACTCCTCTTCCTTCAACTCCAACTCTATAAATTCTTCTTCTGCCTTGGGCTTTTTAGGCGCTGCCTTTGGGGGCTCCTCACCGAAGTCACCCGCCCATATATCTTTTCCAGCCTTAGCAGCCGCATCTGATTCTTCAGTACCCATGAAATCACCCACCTCCCAGATATCAGCAGGAAGCGGGGCCTTTTTCTCAGGCGCTGCCAGCGGCTTCTCTGGTTCAGCCGGAACTGCGGGTGCAGATGGCTTCGCCAGCAGATTTTTAACCTTCTCTATAAGTTCCTGCGACTCAAAAGGCTTGACTATATGGTCATCTGCCTTTACCCGGCGGGCTTCTTTATCGTTGAGCGGTTCAAATGTGCCTGAGAGAAGGATCACAGGAATATGCCTTAGACCCGGGTCCTGCTTTATTATCTCGCAGACCTCGTATCCGGTCTTACCAGGCATTGCCACATCAGCTACTATAAGGTCAGGTTTTACCTCTTTTATTTTGGCTACCGCAGCATCGCCGTCTCCCACAATAATGAGGTCGTAATCTTCACTGGCAAATGTTATGGATATGACCTTCTGGATGGTGATGCTGTCATCAGCAAGGAGAATCTTTTTGGGCATTTCTTATAAACCTCCATGATGTTTGAGAAAATAACCTTACTCATTGGAAAAGTCAAGGGGTTTTTGGCCATTTTGGGCTATTTTCAGCCCCAATAGATTGCTACCCGCACAAAATCAATCTCCAGCCCCCAGATTCTCTTCTATCCGCAGATATACTGTCTTGTCTCTCACCACATCCAGACTGTCAATCTCCTTGAGCGCTGACATAAGCTCTTTTTCACGGGCATGGTGGGTCATTATGACAATGGGCACTGCGCCGCCGACCTTCCTGTCCTTCTGTATCACAGAGAGTATGCTTATATTGTGATTGCCGAGGACACCTGAAATTCTGGACAGTACACCGGGCTTGTCCAGCACGGAAAATCTCAGATAATAAGGTATCTCAAGGTTTTCTATGTGCTTTATCTCCACCTTTTTGACCGAGTCTTCCATATATGAAAGCGGCGAGACCCTGTGGCTTGCGCCCTTTTTAAGATTCCTGCATATATCAACCACATCTGCCGCAACTGCGCTGGCAGTTGGCATCATGCCCGCGCCTTTTCCATAAAACATAACAGGGCCAACTGCGTTTCCCCTAAGATATATGGCGTTGTAGACGCCGTCCACAGTTGATAACAGATGCTCAGCAGGTATCATCGTGGCGTGAACCCTTGCCTCAATCCTGCCATCTTCTTCCTTTGCAATGGCAAGGAGTTTTATCTTATAGCCAAACTCCCTGGCAAACTTTATATCCAAAGGAGTAATCTTGCTTATGCCCTCAGTATAGATATCCGCAGGTTTTATATGCGTGCCATAAGCCAGATTTATCAGAATCGCAAGCTTATGCGCTGTATCTATCCCCTCCACATCGTATGTAGGGTCTGCCTCTGCATAACCCTTTTCCTGCGCCTTCTTGAGCACATCCTCAAACCTGCCACCCTCATTTGTCATTTTGCTCAGGATGTAATTTGCTGTACCGTTTATTATGCCATAGATGGAGTTTATCCTGTTGGCAACAAGACCTTCCTTCAATGCCTTTATAATAGGTATGCCGCCGCCCACGCTTGCCTCAAATCCTATGTCCACATTGTTCTTTGCCGCAGCCTTAAAAATCTCTTCGCCGTGTTGTGAAAGGAGCGCCTTATTGGCTGTAACCACATGCTTCTTGTGGTTAAGGGCCTTAAGTATATAGGTCTTTGCAGGCTCTATACCGCCCACAAGTTCAATAATAATGCTTATGGAATGGTCATTTAGTATCTCATTGGCATCAGTAGTGAGCATGGACTTATCCACCTCAATACCCCTATCGCGGACAATGTCCTTGTCAGCAATCTTTTTCAGGACAAGTTCTGCGCCGAGCCTTTCCTGAATGGTCTTTGCATTTTCCTTCAACACCTTGACAACGCCTGTGCCAACTGTGCCGAAACCTATGAGACCTATGTTTATCTTTTGCATAATCACCTGCTATAATTTTTCTAAATATTTATTATAATCATCCACGGCAATTTCTATTTCGCGTAAAATTTCTCTTATCAAAGGGCGAGCCAATACCCTCCCTTTGTGATGAGGCACTGTGGTAGTCCGTCCATCAGGATGTCTATAAAACACATGGCTTCCTTTTTGACGTACCTTTTCAAAACCCAAAAAAAATAACAACTTTTCCATTCTTCTGGCATCAATTATTTGAAGCCTGCTCAATTTGTTACCTCAATCTGTTGAATTCCTACAAATTCAGGTAAATGCTCTTTAGACTCAGGGTCCATCTCTTCCAAACATAATTCTACTACTTCTTTAAGATTTTTTTGAAGCTCGTCCAGAGTCTCTGCTTGAGTATGGGCGCCAGGAATCCCTGGAACAATTGCCACATACAATCCAGTTTCAGGGTCTTTTTCAATATATCCAGTTATTTTATACATTTTAAACACCTCCTTGACTGCAATGAGTGGCTATCGTTTGTGGTACAGACGAAGCCATCAGATTTGTTGTTTTCCGTTTGTGTTGTATTAGTTGCCATAGTAAAAATTAATCTCCAAGATTTATATTTAAATCATGTCCAAAGCGTAACCCAGCAACCTCACAAGCAAGCTGAATAATTTGTCTAATATTTGACTTGCTATAATTGGTACCTATCCACCAACCAGATGACAATTGTTTTGAATACTCAGCAAGGTCTGGACGGCCAGGATAAAGTTCTTCACGAGTACGCGCTACATAACGTCTTTTTTTACCGTGCTTGCGTGATACAAAACGTTCTATAAAACTCGGATCACGACTAGAAAGCTCATTAAGAATATTTACCATAACAGCAGAAGCATTTCGTGCAGGAATAATTTTCCCGTTTAAAGTATAACTATAATCAGTTGGTTTGTCAGGTTGCTCTGGTTTATCAATTGGAATTGTTGGTTTCGAGGGTAGTGGAACAGGAGTCTTCAATTGTCCAAGCAAAAAAGAGGCAACCATATCGGGCTCAGGTTTGTAGCCACATAGGTCAGCAACCTTTTCAGAAATTAAATCAATAAGAATATTATCTTGTTCCTCGATAAGTTTACGCCATGCAATAGGTATATTCGTTTTAACCTCACGAAGAATTGAATCACTATCATGTTCACGATGAGCCTGTTTTAATGCCTCTCCATTGCGTATATTTTCATAAGACAAGTAGCGGTTAAAACGGTTAACTATCTCATCTAAATCACGCTCTAAAATATCCAATTTATAGAATCTCCGTTCTAAAATGCTTCCTCTTCCTGCAGGCAAGTAAAAATGCCATTCTTGACCATCAGTAAGAATAGCCATTGGAACTCCAGCACGAAATGCATACTCAAATAACTTAGAGTCTGCACCCTCTAAATTACCTATGTTCTTTACTTCAATAATAACTGTTGGTTTTGAAGGTGGATGACAAAGCGCATAGTCAACTTTGAGCGTCTCTAAGGGGTATTCTGGCCAAACAACGTTAGTATCAAATATTGGCCAATTGAGTGCTTGTAGTATACGCATTACAACGCCCCGTGAAACAGCAGCTTCATTAGAAAACTGGCCAGCGCGTATAGCTTTTTGTATATCTATGATATGTTCCTGCAAATCCATAACTACCCATTTTCAATTTTTTCTATGGCAACCAATTCATTTATATCTAAAACACCTTATCTATCCTTACAATTTGGTGGTATTGCCGAATCAGTCAGGCGGCGAAGTAAAAAGTCCCAGATGCAAGGCGGAGCAAGGCTTCAAGCGAGGCATACTGTTTTAGTATGTTGAGCGAAGAAGCCGCAGCGACAACACAGCAGATGGACTTTTTACACAGCCGCAACAGTTTTTTCAAACGCCTTCTTAATCCCCTTAGCAGCCTGTCTTGTCCTCTGCTCGTTTTCTATAAGGGCAATCCTTACATATTCATCGCCGTATTCTCCGAACCCTATGCCAGCGGACACAGCCACCTTTGCCTCTTTCAGGAGAAACTTTGAGAACTCCAGCGAACCCATCTTTCTGAACTCTTCAGGAATCCTCGCCCATACAAACATGGTTGCCCTGGGCTTTTCTATAGGCCAGCCTGCCTTGTTAAAACTATCTATAAGCACATCCCTGCGTTTTTTGTATGTCTCACAGATATCCTTAACACAGTCCTGCGGACCGTTTAATGCTGAGATGGCTGCAATCTGTATGGGCTGGAACATGCCGTAATCCATGTAGCTCTTAAGTCTTGAAAGGGCGGCTATCAGCTTTTTATTCCCTACGGCAAAACCGACCCGCCAGCCCGGCATATTATAACTCTTGGATAATGTGAAAAACTCTACGCAGATATCCTTTGCCCCGGGTACCTGGAGGATACTGGGCGCCTTATATCCGTCAAACACAATATCTGCATATGCCAAATCATGTACAACAAGCATATTGTGCTCCCTTGCAAAATCCACAACCTTTTTAAAAAACTCTAAATCAACAACCTCTGTTGTAGGGTTGTGCGGGAAGTTTATAATCAAAAGTTTTGGCTTTGGCCATGTCTGCTTAACAGCATTTAAAAGCTCTTCAAAGAAATCACGGCCGGGAAGAAGAGGAATGCCTCTCACATCTCCGCCTGCTATAATCACCGAATAGGTATGGATGGAATAAGTCGGATTCGGGACAAATACCACATCACCGGGGCCTATTATGGCCAGTGCAAGATGGGAAAGCCCTTCCTTGGAGCCGATTGTTGCAATGGCCTCTGATTCCGGGTCAAGCTCCACTGAATACCGCCTCATATACCAATCTGTTATGGCAAGCCTTAACTTGTATATGCCCTTTGACGCAGAATACCTGTGGTTTCTTGGGTTCTGCACAGCCTCAATGAGCTTGTCAACAACATGCTTTGGTGTGGGCTGGTCAGGATTTCCCATGCCAAAATCAATGATATCCTCCCCGCGCCTGCGCGCCTCCATCTTTAACTCTGTAGTGATGTTAAAGATATACGGCGGAAGTCTTTTAATTCTGTGAAATTCTTCCATGAATTAACTCCGTTTATCGTGTTATAGCGTTTGTTGCGTTTACACTATAACGCACTACGCTATAACGCTCCACGCAATAGCTCTGCATTATAAGAACTTCTCACAAAAGGCCCCGAATAAACATACTTAAGCCCTATATCCCTCCCGCATCCCTCATATTCCTTAAAAACCTCAAGTGGGACATATTCCTCAACCTCAAGATTTTTTATGGATGGCCTGAGATACTGGCCTATAGTAACAGCAGTGCAGCCGGCGTCTAAAAGGTCTTTCATAACGGATTTTACCTCATCCATTGTTTCGCCAAAACCCACCATGATACCTGATTTTACGATTATATCAGGCCGCATTGTCCTCGCCATTTTAATCACCTCTAAAGACCGCCTGTAATCTGCCTCAAATCTCACCCTTTTATAAAGGGAAGGGACAGTCTCAAGGTTATGGTTGAATATATCAGGCCCTTCATTCAGAACAGTTTCCAGCGAGTCCTTGTCCCCCTTAAAATCAGGGGTCAAAACCTCCACAGAAACAGCTGGGATAGTATCCCTCAACGCCTTTATTGTCAAGGCGAATTGCGTTGCACCGCCATCACGGAGATCGTCTCTTGTGACTGATGTTATAACAACATGTCTGAGCCCAAGTTCCTTTGCTGTAAGGGCTATATTTTGGGGCTCATCAGGGTCTACCACAAGCGGCATAGCTCCTTTCTCAACTGAGCAGAAACCGCATTGCCTTGTGCAGACATCACCAAGGATCATGAAAGTTGCAGTGGGCTTGGAAAAGCATTCCCCGATATTTGGGCAGCGCGCAGACTCACAGACTGTGTGCAGGTTCCTGCTTCTGAGGATATTCTTCATAGTATGGAGCTTGCTGGGCTGGCCCAGCCGCCGTGAAAGCCATGGAGGAAGACGCCTAAGAGGATGTTTAACCATATTTTTTTATACTATCATCATATGGCTTCGAATACAAGAATTGCCAAAAACACTAAAAACACCCATATTTATTGACACATGCCTCACTAACCTGCTATTCTAAATAACTGGATGACAGCAATGGTTTCCATAGTAGGCAAATCAGGGAGCGGCAAGACCACACTCCTTGAGAAGGTTGTGGCTGAATTAACAAAAAGAGGCTACAGAGTCGGCACTATAAAGCATGACGCCCATGGTTTTGAAATAGACCATGAAGGAAAAGACAGCTGGCGGCACAAGATGGCCGGGGCAAAAACTGTAGCACTGTCTTCACCGGACAGGGTAGCAGTAATAAAGGATGTTGACGAAGAATGGCTGCCTGACAAACTTGCATTTTCTTTTATTGATGATGTGGATATTATAATAACAGAGGGGTACAAAAAGGCAGCCTATCCAAAAATAGAAGTTATCAGGAGGGCGAAATCAGCAAAGCCCATCTGCAGAAAAGATAAAAATCTGATGGGTATTGCCAGCGATATTAAATTTAAGCGCAAGGATGTGCCGTGCATTAATATCAACGATTCAAAGGCTGTTGCAAATTTAATAGAAAACAGATTCCTGGGAAAAACTGCACCCTCCGGCCGCAACAATAAGGCAGAACTGACAGTAAATGGGAAAAGGATAAACCTTAAACCATTCATAGAAAAGCTGCTTGCAGAAGCTATAACCGGGCTTGTAAGCGGCTTGAAGGGATGTAATAATCCAAGGCATATCGAGGTGAAAATACAAGGACGATAACTATTTTGAGACACGAGGGGGCAGGGTAATATAGTTTTGAGTTGGAAGTTCGGAATTCGCAGTAAAAATCTCCTAACTACAAACTATAAACTCTGAACTGAACAAGACATGACAGGCATAATCCTTGCAGGCGGTAAAAACAGGAGAATGGGTTTCAACAAGGCCTTTATCGATATTGGCGGTCAGCACATTATCCAACGGACAATAGGCCTGTTCAGGGAGTTGTTTGATGAAATAATACTTGTTGCAAACGACCTGGCTGAATATGGAGAATTAAATGTAAAAACTGTACGTGACATATTTAAAAACGCAGGCAGCCTTGGCGGGATATATACCGGTCTTTTCCATGCCTCATCTGAATACAGTTTTGTCGCAGCATGTGATATGCCGTTTCTCAACAAAGAAGTTATTTCAAAAGTTAACATGGCCGCAAGGGACACGAATGCAGTGGTGCCTTTCATTTTGGGCAGATACCATCCACTCCATGCGGCATATTCTAAAAAGTGCCTTAACCCTATCAGTGAAATGATAAAAGAGAGAGATCTGCGTATCACGAATCTCTTCCATAAAATAAAGATAACACGTCTTGATGAAAAGGACTGGTTCTCCAATGAAAAGATTTTATTATCCCTTGATAACATCAATACAAGGGAAGACCTCGACCGAATAGTTCAATCCCCCCACTTTATACCCCATAAAATATGAATAAGCCCGGATTTGCCAGGCTTGTAGCAATCATGCAGCAATTGCGGGGACCGAAGGGCTGTCCCTGGGATAAGGAGCAGACCTTCCAGAGCCTTGCACCCTTCGTAATAGAAGAGGCATACGAGGTTATTGACGCTGTGGATGCCGGCTCACCCGCAATGTTAAAGGAAGAACTCGGCGACCTGCTTTTCCAGGTTATTTTCATGTGTCAGCTTGCCGTAGAAAAAAGGTATTTTGGTATAAACGATGTAATCAGTGTGTCAATAGACAAGATGATAAGGCGGCATCCCCATGTCTTTGGGAAAACAAAGGCAAAAACATCAAAGGATGTCTTAAAACACTGGGCAAGGATAAAAAAGGAGGAGAAGGGAGATAAAAGAAGGGCCGCCGGATATCTTTCAGACATACCGTTCCACCTCCCTGCGTTGCTCAAGGCGCATAAAGTAACAGAAAAGGCATCGCTGGTAGGTTTTGACTGGGGCAGCATACAGGAAGTCCTCCTGAAAGTTGATGAAGAAATGGCAGAATTCAAGGATGCCCTAAAAAAAGGCAACACTGTAAGAATAGAGGAAGAAATCGGTGACCTTATCTTTTCATTGGTAAATATAGGAAGATTTATAGAAATAAACACGGAAGAGGCTTTGAGGAAAACTATCGGCAGGTTCATTACAAGATTTCATTATATTGAAAAAAAACTCAGGCAGAAAGGAAAGGCCATTGGCAGTGCTCCACTCAAAGAAATGGAAAAACTCTGGAACGAAGCAAAGGTCAAAGAAAAAAATCTAAAATGACTGCACGGATTTGAAAAATATACTTCGGGCTCTTTTATTCAGCTCACCCGCCTTAAAAATTTTACAATCAAAGATAAAAAGTCAAGGATTACAAAGCCTTAAAAAGATTTCCCCACAACATGTGGATAACTTGTTAGCAACCATGTAAATGTAAAAAAGAGAATGTGATTAAATAAGGTCTCCCGATGGTCTGCATAATTTTTAATCAGTAGATTTACTATGAAATTCACAGAGTTGCATGATTTAACACCTTTATTCAAAATGCCATACTCTATACAGAGAAATTATATAATCTTCACCAAATTAAACTACCACGCCTTTATCCCACACACAAAGATTTTGGCGTGGAGGTAAGTAAGGGATTTTATTGCAAGTCATGATTTTTTGAACCATCTCTCAGTGACCATTTCTGTCAAGAAAATCATTTCAGGACTCTTCAAAAGATGAGTAAGAAAAAGATAGCTCATTACACCAAAACATATTGCAAAAACCAAAATAAAGAATTTTGCAATAGTTATCCCGCCGTCAGACCAGTTAATAAGAAGCGATATGCCATATACTCCAAGCCCCATTGGAACAGATGATAAAATCACCTTAACAGCAGAGGTAAATATCTTTCTACCGCCGATTCCCCCGAGCCTCTTCCTGAGTATAAGGAAGAGGATCAATAAATTTATCATTGAAGCAAGGGACGTTGCCAGGGCCAGACCGCCGTGCTGCAAAGGCCCTATAAGCATGAAACAGAAAATCACATTGGCAATTACTGCTGTTATGCCGACCTTAACAGGTGTTAATGTGTCCTTTAGTGAGTAAAATGCAGACGCCAGTATCTTAACTCCTCCAAATGCAACAAGGCCGATGGAAAAAAAATAAAGTGCATAAACAGTACCCCTTGTTGCTTCATAGCCGAACTCGCCCCTCTGAAAGAGCATGGTAACAATAGGTATACCGAGCACTACAAGGCCGACGGCAGCAGGGACGGTGATAAATGTCACAAGCCTTATGGCAAAAGATAA
>Ga0209642_10001455_pt1 | contig 15766 bp, 13 predicted proteins | sample RifCSP19_2_FD_184025 | JGI IMG/M metagenome (GOLD analysis project Ga0209642, IMG submission 184025) | Soil microbial communities from Rifle, Colorado - Rifle CSP2_sed 19_2 (SPAdes) (version 2) | ecosystem: Environmental > Terrestrial > Deep subsurface > Rock core/Sediment | place: Rifle... | reverse complement strand
ACGGCGGGTGCGCCGAACAGGGATGTCGGCGCCCCGCCGGGTCGCCCCATGTGACAGCGTAGCTCTCTGGAACGAACTCCTTCCCTGCGAGGCGAGAAGGTCTTGCTCCTACGGCGCCGGCGTGGGCGCCGACGAGGGCGCCGGGGTTGGCGTCGGCGTCAGTGCCGGGAGAGGCAAGAGGAACGGCGCGTTGTTCGGCACCAGCATCACCTGGATGCCCGGCGCTAGCTTCTGGATGTACTCGAAGGTCAGCACTTCGGGGTTGTCCCGCAGCGCCGCCGCGATCAGCGCCAACGCCTTGGCCTCGGCTTCCGCCTCAATCAGCCTCGCCTCGGCCCGTCCTTGCGCAGCGATGACCGCCGCGTCCGCCTGGCCCTGGGCGACCTGACGCGCCTGCTCTGCTTCCTGGCGCCGCTGCTCGACCACGAAGAAGGCCTGCTGCGCCAGTTGTTCGGCGATCTGCTTCTGCTCCACCGAGGCGGCGTACTCGGGCGAGAAGGTAATATTGCGCAGAATGAACTCGATCAAGACGAGACCATTCTCGTCGAGTTTCTCCGTAAGAGCAGTGGTGATCTGGTTCGTGAGCTCATCCCGCTTGCTGGTCACGATCTCCTCGACTCCGTATTGAGACGCGGTGTCGCGCATGATGCCGCGGGAAAGCGGACGGACTAAATCCGCGGAATAGCGGCCCTGCCACTCGATGTGCAACTGGATCACTGTATCAGGGTCGACGGAGTAGATCACCGAGGCGTCGATCTTGACTTGCTGGCCGTCGGCCGTGCGCGCTTCGACCGAGTCGTCGCCCGCCACCTGTCCTTCCGACGGCGCGATCGACATGGTATAGGTCTGGCGCGAGATCGGATAGCGAACTACGGACTCTGCAAATGGGATCACCCAGTGCAAACCCGATTCGAGCGTCTCTTCGCGGTATCCTTGGGGCGCTACCGCCGACACCACAACGCCGCGCTCGTTGGCCTGGATGAAGACCAGGCCGGCGCCGACGCTGGTAAGGAGCAGCGCGACCAGGACCATGCCCGCCACCAGCGCCCCGGCCGATTTCAGGCTCCTCCCTTGGGAAGCGCGTACGACGGCCAGCACCACCACGCCCAAGGCTGCGGCCCAAGCTACCGTGGCCAGCAACCGCAATCCACTCGCGACATCCATGGGTCCCTCTCCTATCTTTCCCTGCTGTGTGATTTCGTCTCAGCTCTGAGCGGATTGTACCATCGTGAGGACGGGTGCTCCTCGAGAGACTCACTAGGACGCTCCCGGAGGTAGCCCAGGGATTCCTCTTGGTCTCGCTTGGTTGTCATAGCCCGATGTAAGCAGCGGCGTACCATAGACGTCTCGACGAGGCGCTACGCGCTCACCGTTCGCTCAAGGTGGCCGGCACGCGGCTACCTCTCCAGCAGGATCGTCATCGGGCCATCGTTCTCGATCTCGACCAGCATGTGGGCGCCAAACTCACCCAGCCGGGTGGGTACACCCTGGGCCGCGAGATGTTGCGCGAAGAGCCTCACCAGCGGTTCAGCATCCTGCGGCAAGGCGGCCCGGATGAAGCTCGGCCGACGGCCCTTGGAGGCGTCGGCGTAGAGAGTGAACTGCGAGACGACCAACGCTTCGCCTGCGATGTCCTGCACCGAGAGGTTGGTCTTGCCTTGGTCATCTTCAAAGATGCGCAGGCCTGCGCTCTTCTCGGCGAGCCAGCGGGCTTCGGCCTCGCCATCGCCATGCCCAACGCCCAGCAGGATCACCAGCCCCCTGCGGATCTCGGCCAGGGTCTCGCCCCCAACCGACACCTTGCCTCGCCGGACACGCTGCAAGACGACTCTCAGGGGACTACTCCTTCGAGCCTCCGCCCTGGAGGTAGTCCTCCAGCAGGCGCGCCACTTCGCCATCTTCGGCGTGCCGGCCACTCTGCGCCTTCGAAAACAAGAGCCGATCGTTGACGGTGACTTCGAAACGCCCGCCGTCGGATGGGATGAGGGTGATCGACGCGACCCTCACCTCGATCTTCTTGAGCAGCTCTGCCATCAGACCGATGGCTCTGTCCGTATAGTGTCAAACCCGGCAGTATTCAATGGAGATCTTGAGCGTCATAGCGCCTCCGTTTGACTCGGGCCAACGCCGACCTCGCCAACCATTCCAGTTGGAACGAGCCGCGAGCAGCACGATCCAGTTCAGAGTGTACTATGCCGGCTATGAATGCTCAAGGAAGGCATGGCGGCGACCAGGGCACTCTCATTCTCGGCGCCCAGGAGGGGGGGGCGGCTCGCGAGCAGCGCCATTGGCTTGGATGGCGCCATGGATCGTTGCCCCTCGCGCACGAAGCCCCTAGCGTGGCACACGCGATAGCGCTCAGGTCAAGCACGGGTCTGAGCGGGAGATTGATCGCGCCTCGGGCGCTGAAGGCCCGGGAATCTGTGCGATAATCGGGAGACGAACGGAGGTGAAAGATGCGTCGATTCATGACCTTCGTCTTTGGAGCGTTTTGCGGAGCGCTGGTGGGCGCCGTGACGGCCTTGCTGCTGGCGCCGTACTCTGGGGAGCAACTTAGGGAGCAGGCTGCGTCGCGGGCCCGCGGCTTGCGCGATGATGTGCGGCAAGCTTACCTATCGCGCAAGGCACAGCTTGAGCAGGATCTGGAAGAGCTTCGACGCCCGAAGTCTCGTGTAGGCTAGCGCCTCGCTGACATGCTGCAAAGGGCGATCAGCGTGGAGGTTCTTGGCCAACGTGTGCGACGCTCTCGGCTACCGCGCGTCGTGCCCCCTCCACTGCCGCCCTCGGACCGATCGTTTCTCCAAACCGAGGACGATCCCACAAGTGCCTTGTTGAGCCGCATGGCCGCGCTCTAGGTGTCGATCTCAGATCGACCACAAGTTCTCGTGACACGCTCCCAGGTCAGCGGAGGACCTCATAGCCATAGGTTGCAGGTAGCCATGTATGGCGAGTCGTACCTAGAACCAGCAGGATCGCCTCGTCGTATTCCTGCCCGAGGTGCAGTTCAGCGCTGGCCGACTGATCCGCGGCGACGTTGATCTCCCTCACCCGCACCTCGCTGCCGCGCTCCACCAGCACCAGCCGGTAGCTCTGCGGCAGCCGATTGAAAAGCCGAACGAATCCTGCGCCCTCCCAGCCGCCTTCGTCCACCTCGAAATCCTCGTGATATCCGAGGGCGCCGATCGCGATGTCGTCGATCAGAAATCCCTCGCCGTTGACGGCGGCATCCGTGATGTACTCGAAGCGAAGCAACACGTCCTCTCCGGCGAAAGCGCTAAGATCGAGCTGTTCTTGAATCCAGCCGGCCTCGAACAAGCCGCTGCGACCGTTGTAGCCCCATCCGTAGGAGTTCCCGGAAGGATCTTCGGCGGTGCCGGAAGGGGTCGAGATGATCTCCCACGTCTCGCCGTCGTCTTGCGAGACCTCCACGTAGACGTAGTCGTAATCCTCCTCGAGGTCGTACCAAGTCCAGTATTCAAGGACGATGGGTTGATCCGTTTCGGGAAAAGAGAACGCCCGAGTCAGGGTCATGTCGGACTCGTCGCCTCGATTCGACCAGAAGGCGTAGTCGCCGGAGTGCGGGTCGGCCGGGACGACCTGCGCCAACGTCACGCCGGTGAAGCTCAACTCGTAGTCGCCCGGGCATCGGAAGCGAACGTAGTCCACGCCAAACTGGTTGACTTGGCGGCCTAGCTCCCCCACCGGGCATTCATCGAACTGGTCACTGAACTCCACCGCTGGAGCTCGCGAATAGGATGCCAACCGGTAGCGCCCATCGCCGACGCTCTCATCCTGCAGGAGCATCGCCACGGCCCAGTCACGGAAGAGATCCTCGGCCGTGATGGGTCGGCCGGTTTCGGGATCGAGGGCTTCGCTCGAGGCAAGGCTCTGCTCGATGGACTCGAGTCCGTTTGCGGCATTGCCGACTAGTGCCTGGGTGGCGTCCGGGCCGAAGCGGTCGAGGAAGTACGATAGAAACAGGAAGGCCTGTCCGTAGTGGGCGCCGCGCGTCTCGTCCTCCGAAGGCCAATAGGTGAGAGGAAGGTCTGGATCCATGGCGTACAGGGAGTCGAAACCTCCTAAATCGTATCCGTTCAGATGTGCAGCCAGTTCCGAGAATCCCTCGTTCATCCAGGTCTCTTCGTTGGCGTCTCGGTACCAATGGATCATATGCTGGAACTCATGCGCGAGAACGCCCGCCATGTAGCTGTCGTCCAGGGTCACGTTCTCGGCGCTCAAGTAGAACATCTCGTGGCCGTTGGAGTACTCATGAACCAACGGGGAGTACTCATCGTTGGAGGAGAAGTAGCCGGCCACCCAGGAGCCCAACCCCTCGGCGTACAGCATGTAGATGTGACCGTCGCCGTCGACGCCGGGCGACCACTCGCTCCCAAAGAACGCGCGATTCGTCAGGTAGGCCTTCTCCTCGAATTCCTCCACGATGTCCCGTACGTCGTTCAGATCGTAGTCGAGGCCGCTCTGGATCCAGAAATAGACATGCTCGCTGCCGTAAACCAACTCCGCCTCGAGCTGGAAGTTCTCGGAAGTGTCCACATTGCTCGCCCAGAAGGATTGCACAGTTCCCAGGGGGATCGGATCGGCGCTCTGCGCTACCACGCGGGGGATGTTTCTGCGGCCGAAGAACCGCATAGCGAGCGCCACGGGGTCCGCGACAGGGACCACCACCGACGAGAGCAAGCGCTGCGTCGCCTCGGCTTGGGGAGGCACCGGCGTCGGCTCCGCGGGCAAGACAACGGAAGTAGCTGTCGGGCGTGGCGTGTCGAAGAACGGTGGCTGAGGCTCGGCCATCTGGACGGCGCCCCAGAACGTGATAAGGCCCAGCCCTCCGACGACCACGACGCATCCCAGACAGCAGAGTGTGGCCGTGATCCCCCCTCCAACGATCCAATACACCGACGATGATCGCTTCGTTTCCATGCAACCTCAGCAGCAAGGACCCGATCCAATCCTCGATGCGACTCAGGGTCGAGGCCGCACGAGGGTCTCGTCCTGCGGACGGACGATCGGCAATTGTACGCTAAAGCGGGTTCCCTGGCCGACGGCGCTTTGGGCGACGATTCGGCCGCCATGCGCCTGCACGACCTCACGACAGATGGCCAGCCCGAGACCCGCGCCGCGGCCTTCGCCGCTGCGCCGGCTCTTCTCGAGTTGGTAGAAGCGCTCAAAGACCCGCGAAAGCTCTTCCGGAGGGATGCCTGGCCCGCGGTCATCGACGTGGAGTGTCACCCAGCCGTCCTGCGTCTCGCCTCGGACCACGACCGCGCTGTCACGCGGGGCATAGCGAATGGCGTTGTCGAGCAGGTTGGTGAAAACCTGCGCCAGGCGATCCCCATCCCCAATGACCGTGGGGAGCCCGGACAGGATACTCTGGATCGAGACCCCCTTCTCACGGGCGCGCAGGCTCAGTCGCTCGACCACGGCGGCCAGCAACGCCCGTAGGTCAAGCGCGTCGCGCGCGAAGGCCACCTGCCCGGCATCCAGACGAGCCAAGTCCAGCAACTCGTCGACCAGCCGGCGCAGCCGATCGGACTCCTCGTGGATCACGCGAGCGGCATGCCTCTTGGCTTGTTCGTCCTCGGCCGTCCCATCCAGGATCGCCTGGGCAAATCCCTGGATGGAGGTGAGGGGTGTCTTGAGTTCGTGGGAGACATTGGCAACGAAATCCCGCTGGGTGCGTCGGCTGCCCTCGACCTTCTGCACCATCTCGTTGAAAGCTTGGGCCAGGCTTTGAGCCTCCTGCGGCCCGCTCGGCGACATCCGCTGGCGGAAGTCGCCGTCAGCCACGGCTTTTGCGACCACTGCCATATGCTGCAATGGAAGAGCGATCCAGCGCGCAACCAACCAAGCCAGAAGGATCGAGACGAGCAGGGAGACTGCCCCTGCGCGCAAGAGCGGCGCCGTGAGCTCTACGCCCAACAGGGAGAAGGCGCGCAGCGTGGGCCGTGGCTCCGCCAGCACGAGCACCCTTCCCCCCTGCAGGGCTTCCGCCCGATAGAGCCATCGCCTTCCGGTGTCATCGCGGAACTCGCCGTGCGCTGCCTCGCCCCCGGCCGAGAGGGCCTGAAGGATGTCTTCACTGGGTGGCAGCGTGTCCGGCCGGCTGTCCGCCAGCACCTCTCCGCCCGGGGAGAGGAGAAAGCCACGCACGGCGAAGAGCACATCCATCCTGCGCAGGGCGCTCTTCAAGCGCGCTGGAGCGGCCTCCGCAAAGGCGGCCGCTTCGTTGCGCCGGTCGAGCGACGCGGCGATGAGGTCCAGGTTTCGGTACACCTGCCTCTCGGCCAGCGGGTTCCGCAGTAGGAAGTAGAGCAAGCTGGCGCCAGCCATGAACAGCACGATGCCGATGATCAAGACGTAGGTCAAGAGAAGGCGGGAGGTGAGTGAACGGAACACGGAGGCCTAGCTCACCAGTTTGTATCCCACGCCGGTGACGGTCTCAATCGTCACCACTCGGCTACCGGCTACCCGTTTCCGCAGGTGGGCGATGTGGACGTCGACCGTACGGGTCTGGCCGTAAAACTCGAAGCCCCAGACGAGATTGAGCAGTTGCTCGCGGGTCAGGACGATCCCAGGGTGCTGCGCCAGCGCAAACAGCAGATCGAACTCTTTGGCCCGCAGGGAAACGAGCTCGCCTGCGACACGGACCTCCCGGCGAGCCGGATCGACTTGGACGTCTCCCACTTTCAAAGGACGGGCCCCCGCCCGCGGGATGCGTTCTCCCCTTCTTAAGATGGCCTTCACTCGGGCAACCAGCTCGCGCGGGTTGAATGGTTTGGTCAGGTAGTCGTCCGCGCCAAGCTCCAGGCCGACGATCTTGTCGATGTCTTCGTCCCGCGCGGTCAACATGATGATCGGAACGTCCGACTCGGCCCTCGTCCGCCGGCAAACCTCAAGTCCGTCCACTCCCGGCAGCATGATGTCGAGGACGATCAAGGCCGGTTCGCGGCTGTGGATGCGCTCGAGCGCCTGCGCGCCGTCGTACGCAGTCTCCACCTGGAAGCCTTCCCGCTTCAGGTACAAGCCAACCAGGTCGACGATATGCGGCTCGTCGTCGACGACGAGGATTCTCTCACCGGTCATGGCGGGGCCTAGAAGATAAGATCGGCAAGCGCTGCATCGTGATTAGGCGACTAGGCGTTGGGGCGCCTGGGCGCCAGGATCTCCGCATGCGTGGCGCTGTACACCGACTGCCGTCGATCGTTCCTCGTCGGCTGAGCGCGGTCTGCGGTCTATGGTCTGTGGTCAGCGGTCTACTGTCCACCGTCATCCCACCAGCGCTACCGCTTCGATCTCGATCGCTGCTGCGCGCGGAAGCGCGGCCACCTGCACGGTGGAGCGAGCCGGTGGATCGGCGGTGAGGAACTCGCCGTACACCGAATTCATCAGGGGGAAATCGGCCATGTCTCTCAAGAACACCGTGGTCTTGACGACCAAGGCAAGAGAGGAGCTCCCCGCCTCGAGAATCGCTTGCAGGTTGGAGAGCGCCTGGCGTGTCTCCGCCTGGATACCGCCGAGGACCATCTCCCCTGTGCTTGGAACCAGGCCGAGCATCCCGGAGACGAACAAGAGTCCGCCCGATCGAACGGCTTGCGAGTAGGGTCCAATCGGCCCCGGCGCAGAAGCGGTTCGGATCACTTCCCGTATGAGCTCGCCCATCCGAGCCTCCTGAGGCATGAGGATGCAGGATTCTAAGCCCGGCCTGCGGTTCCGTCAAAGCAGAGAGGGGCAGCGAGTTCATCCCATGTCGCGCCACAGCCATCCTCCTCCTGCACCTCGGATCGTTGGTCCCTTGGGGGCAGGAAGGCGGGGGGAGCGGATGGGGCGGCTCACGAGCCGCCCCTACGAATACCGCCTCCTGCGCCCACAGCAATGAGGCGGGTGGAACCCTCATCCTCTAGTGGGCGGCCGAGAGCGCGGAACTGATTTCTTGAAACGCAGAGGCGCTTGTCTTCAGGGCGAGAGATCTGCGCGCGTGACCTGAATCATGCGGCGCCCGATCGGGTCGACCAGGTAGCGCCCGGCCACCGGCCCACCTTGCCCTTCGCAAGCGAAGTCGAACTCGCTCAATGCAACTTGGCCGGTCGCCCAAGTTGGCCTGCCAACCGGATAAAAGGACTCGGATTGGCTTACCGTGGCCGAGGGCCTCTGGAACTCGTCAACCGAAACGAGCTCCGCGCTGCGTAGGTCGGGCGCCAGCACCAAGAAGGAAAGCTGCCGGTCAACCCCGCACGCGTCCCCGTAGCCACTTCCGGAGAACGCCAACACCATCCTCCCGTTTGGGGAGGCTTCGACCACCCGCGCTCCCTCAGTGATCTTCCAACTCCGCGACCCGTCCGACTCGGCCACCCAGATGGTATACCTCACGCCCAACGGTCCCTCCAATGGCTGCCCGGTCTCCTCCGCTAGCGAGTACACGACGTGTTGCCCATCGGGCAGCCAGTCGAATTCCAGAACCGTAGCTTTCTTTGTCAGTGCCGCTGCGGGGACGACGTCATGACGCTGGCCGACTCGATCGACCCAGGCGAGACCGCCCTCTGCGGTCACGAAGCCGATGCCGCCTCCGTCGGGCCGATAGCGAGGGGCGAAGGCGCCAGCGGCGAGCTCTACGCGCGAGATGCTCTCGACGACCATCTCTACTAACAGACCCTCATCCCCCTCGCTGAAGGCCACGTTCTGGCTGTCGGGGGACCAGACCTGCAGGCCTCGCTGCTCCTCACTGGCAGTCAGCTGCCAGGCTTGCGAGCCATCCGTGGAAAGGACCCAGATGTTGTAGACGCCTTGATGGATCCTGGAGGAGCGATCCGCAGACGACACGATCGAGTTGGGCACGGACCGATAGGCGATGCGCCGGCCGTCCGGGGATACGACAGGATCGAGATTGAAGGCGTAGGTGCTCAGTTGACTAAACCGCGTGCCGTTGAGATGCATCGTCCCAATGTCACCCAGCCAGCGGAAGTCTGGGTTGGTGTGGAGGAGAACCGGAACCACCGTGTCTGGATCGACGCCCATCGACTCCCAGAACGCCGATGGAGGGAGAGGGGCTGTGGGGCTCGGCGTGCTGGTCGGCGTGCCTGGGATCGGCTCGGGAGACCCCATCCCAGACCCAGCAGCCGCGGCCAAAGTGGCCAGATCGGCGTTCTCTGTCGAGAGCGCCGAGACCGTGCTGGCGAGGTTCTCACTCGCCGTGGCCGTCTGCTCGAGGCCTAGCTGGAGCGTCCCACACGCGGAGAGAAGGAGCGCCGGCAGGAATAAGGATGCACGGGATCCTCTGTAGCGACTCATTGCCATAAAGTCCTCTCCTAGACGACGATATTGACCAGTCGGCCGCGCACCACGATGACCTGCCGTGGCTGTTTGCCCGCCAGATGGCGCTGGACGGCTTCGCTTGCCAGCGCCAGCCGCTGCAGGTCTTCCTCGGCAGAGTCCACGGGCACGCGAATCCGATCCCTCAGTTTCCCATTCACCTGGACGACCAGCGTCACTTCCTCCTCTTTCGCCAGGTTGGGATCGAAGGAGGGCCAAGGCTGAAGGTGGACGGAGTAAGGTCGCCCGATGCGCGCCCAGAGTTCCTCGGCCAGGTGAGGCGTGATGGGCGCTAGCATCAGCAGAAGACCTTCGACGGCTTCCCGAAACGCGGGATGGCCGCCCAGCCCAGCGCTGGCCGCCTCAGCCATCGAGTTGGTCAGCTCCATGATGCCGGAGACTACGGTGTTGAACTCAAAGGTCTCCAGGTCATGGGCCACCTGACGGACGGTCTGATGGAGCTTGCGTCGCAGCGCGGAAGAGAGGCGCGTCTCGCCTGCGGAGGGCGGAGCATCGAACGTCTCCAGCACCAACGTCCACACGCGGTTGAGCCAGCGCACGACGCCTTGGATGTTCCCGGCGCTCCACGGTCCGCCTTCCGCCCAGCGATAGCCGAACAGTAGGTAGGCGCGCACAACGTCGGCGCCGTATTTCTGCACTTGCTCATCAGGGTCGATCACGTTGCCGCGTGACTTGCTCATGCGTTGGCCATCGGGGCCGAGGATTTGGCCTTGGTTGCGAAGTTGCAGCATGGGCTCCGGCCCGCTCGTGATGCCCATGTCGCGCAGAGCCTTGTGGAAGAATCGAGTGTAGATCAGGTGCATAGTGGCATGCTCTGCGCCCCCAGTGTACGTATTCACGGGCATCCAGTGCTCGTATTCTTTCGGATCAAAAGGCCCTCGGTCATCGTGCGGGCTCAAATAGCGCAGATGGTACCAGGACGAGCACATGAAGGTGTCCATGGTATCGGTGTCGCGCACGGCAGGTCGTCCGCAAACGGGACACGTGGTGCTCTTCCAGTTCGGATGTAGCTTTAGCGGACTCTCTCCTGTTGGAAGCCATTCGACGTCATCCGGTAGGAGCACAGGCAGCTGATCCTCTGGGACGGGAACCTGGCCGTGTTCCGGGCAATCGATGATGGGGATCGGCGCACCCCAGTAACGCTGGCGGGAGATCAGCCAGTCACGCAGGTGGTAATTGACGGCCCTCTTGCCGATGCCTTTCTCTTCGAGATACGCGACCGTCCTCGCCACGGCCTGATCTGCGGGCGTCCCGGTCAACGGACCGGAGTTCACCATCGACCCATAGGAGTCGTGGTACAGCAGATCTCGATAGAAGTCGCTCTGCCACAGCATCTCCATCAACGTTCGGGCCGGAGTCATGTCTGTTTTGAAGGCGCGCAGGCGGGTGAGAATACTCTGCTCGCGCTCCAGCGAGTCCCAGTAAAGGATGGAGTCGTGGAAGACGAACGCCCAGCAACTGCCCACAATCTCAATCCAGTGCCCGGGAACGACGTGTGCTTGGGCCAGCTCGAGGTAGCGATCGGCCTTCGCCGCCGGGATCGTGACGTTAAGCGCATCACCGACGCGCTCGAAGTGGATGCCCTCCTGCGCGAGAGCCTGCGCGAAACCCTCTTTCCAGGCGCCCGCCCCAGCACTGGACTTCGCCAGTTGCTTCGGGCTCTCGATCACAGGTAGGATCGGCAGGCCGTAAGCAAGAGCGAAGTCGAAGTCGCGCTGGTCGTGCCCCGGCACAGCCATGATGGCGCCCGTGCCGTACGTCATGAGCACATAGTCGGCGATCCAGACGGGAATGCGTCCACCATTCACGGGGTTCACTGCGTACGCGCCGGTGAAGACCCCCGTCTTCTCCTTGTCTGCGGCCTCGCGCTCGATCTCGCTCTGTCGCGTGGCGCGAGCGACGTACTCCTGCACGGTCTCGGCTTGCTCGGTGGTTCTGAGCTGCTCGACCCGCGGATGTTCTGGGGCGAGGACCAGGAACGTCGCGCCCCACAGTGTGTCGGGTCGTGTCGTGAAAACCTCGATCGCCTCTCCGCGCTCGGTCAAGAAGGTCACTCGCGCGCCTTCGCTGCGGCCGATCCAATTCGTCTGCAGCAGACGCACGGGCTCCGGCCAATCGAGGTGAGAGAAGTCTAGCAATTCCTCGGCATAGTTGGTGATGCGGAAGAACCACTGCTCCAGCGCCTTCTTGACCACAGGGGTCCCACAGCGTTCGCAGACGCGCTCATCGCCGATGACCTGCTCGCGCGCCAAAGTGGTGTTGTCTTTCGGGCACCAATCGACCAGGGCCATCTTCTTGTAAGTGAGGCCGTGTTCGAACATTTTCAGGAAGAACCACTGTGTCCAGCGGTAGTATTGCGGGTCGGAGGAGATCACCTCGCGCGACCAATCCCACATAGCGCCCATCGAACGCAGCTGACGCCGCATGTTGTCGATGTTGGCGTAGGTCCATGTCTTGGGGTGGATGCCGCGCTCGATAGCGGCGTTCTCGGCAGGCAGGCCGAAGGCGTCGAAGCCGATGGGGAACATGACGTTAAAGCCCCGCATGCGCAGGTAGCGTGCGCGCACGTCCGAGGCGCCCATGGCGTACCAGTGTCCGATGTGCAGATTGCCGGAGGTGTAGGGCAGCATCGTCAGGAAGTAGAACTTCGGCTTATCGGAGTCGATGGTGGCTCTTGAGAGCTGGTCGGCCTCCCAGCGCGCCTGCCAGCGCGGCTCGATGTTCTGCGGAACATAGCGCTCAACGTGCGGTTTGCCTTTCGCCGCCCTGGTTCTGCTCTGCTGTCTCATGTTCCTACCTCCGTGGTGCTCGGCGGCGGCGCCTCCTGGCGCCGCACGCCGGATGCTGTTTGTGGGGACAAACGGCTCGGCGCCGACTTCCTTAGCTCGGCGCACGATCCCCTCCGTCAGGGACGAAGGGGAACTCCGCGGTACCACCCTGCTTGCCCGGCCGAGCGGGCCACTCACTGCCGCGCTAGAGGGCGGCTCCCTCCGCCGGCTACTGACGGTTCACCGGCGGCGGCTGTCCCGGGATCGGGACGGCAGGCGAGTTCGGCCTCGGTCACGCTCGTCGTCGAGGATCGAGCGCTCCGCGGGCGCCTTGCCGGGCTTGCACCCTCCCCGGCTCGCTGGCGGATGGCCTACTACTCCCGCCTTGGCCTGTATTCGGTTGTCAAGTGGACCTGAAGGGGGTCGAACCCTTTACCTCTGCAATGCCATTGCAGCGCTCTCCCAGATGAGCTACAGGCCCATATCAAGCGGAAGGTTGTGGTGGACCTGGCGGGATTCGAACCCGCGACCTCTTCAGTGCGATTGAAGCGCGCTCCCAACTGCGCTACAGGCCCTGGAGCAACGACGAGATTCTACCTAATGCGCTCATGAGCTGTCAAGCAAGAATCGCATGGTGGGTGCATTCGACCTGCTGTGGCAGCCGCAAATCCCCGCGCTGGGCCCGAGTGATACCGGGTCGCGCGTAGGGGCGAAGCATTCGCCGTGGGGAGTGGCTGCACATCCGGCGGCTTGACGGCGAATGCTTCGCCCCTACCCTGTCGGAGAGGCTACCAGGAGTCGGGCATCGCTGATGACCTAAGGGCTGTCAGACAGTCGGTTGCCACACTACGTGAGATGCACCTCGCACGGCATCTCGGATCTCGCGGCGGCGAGCCCCAGTTTGTCCTGCCCACGGGGCGACGATATAATGCTGCCTCCGGAGGAGGCTGCATGAGAGAAGACAGAATCCAGCGTTTGGCGGAAAAGCTGGCGCAACACGATCTGCACGCCTTGGCGCTGGCCCCTGGCGCAAGCCTGTTCTACCTCACCGGGCTTTCGTTCCACTTGATGGAAAGGCCGGTCGTCGGCATCTTTACCGCCGACGGGCATGCCGGACTCCTGGTACCCGAACTGGAACGATCGCGGGCGGAGAGCAGCGGCCTACCACTCCGAGTGATCCCCTATGGCGAAGAGGAAACCTCCAGAATGCAAGCATTCGCCGAAGCCGTCAAGGAGTTCGACCTCGACGGCCATGCCATCGGCATCCTGCCCCTCGAACTGCGCGCCTTCGAGTTGAGCTTGCTCGAGGCGGTCGCCCCCGGAGCAACCTTCGCACCCGCGGAGGGTCTTCTGGGTGGCTTGCGGGTGGTCAAGGATGCGGAGGAGATCGCTTCCATGCGCCGTGCCGTGCGATTGGCCGAGGCGGCGATGCGAAGCACCCTCCCGTTGGTCAAGATCGGGATGACGGAGGAGGAGCTGGCCGGGGAGCTTGTCATCCAGCTTCTGCGCGCGGGGTCGGAGACTACCTTGCCCTTCAAGCCCATTGTCGCCTCTGGGCCGAACAGCGCCCTACCTCACGCGCTTCCGACCGATCGCGCTCTCGAGCCGGGCGACTTGCTGATCATCGACTGGGGCGGAACGGTGAGCGGCTATGGCTCGGATCTGACCAGAACGTACGCCGTCGATCGCCTTGACGAGGAGTTGGCCCGCATCCACCAGGTCGTTCAGCAAGCCAACGCCGCCGGCAGAGGCGCGGTCCGCGTTGGAGGCAGCTGCGCCGAAGTGGACCGCGCGGCGAGGGAAGTCATCGAGAGCGCCGGATACGGCGCGTTCTTCTTCCACCGGACGGGGCACGGGATCGGCTTGGAGGCGCATGAGCCGCCGTATCTGCGGGCGGACAACCTCGAGCCGCTCCAACCAGGAATGGCGTTCACCGTCGAGCCGGGCATCTATCTTCCTCAACGCGGGGGCGTAAGGGTGGAGGACAATCTGATCGTGACAGAGCGGGGGAGCGAATGTCTGAGCACGCTTCCTCGAGAACTGACGTTCATCGGATGAGAGCTCTCGTACCTGGCGCCGAACCGTTCCTGTTCCCTGGCGGAGAAACCCGCATCCTGCTCGTCCACGGATTCACCGGGTCGCCCAAGGAGATGCGTTGGCTTGGGGAGCGCCTACACGGCGCGGGCTTCACGGTCTTGGGCGTGCGGCTCTTTGGCCATGCGACCAAAATGGATGACATGCTCCGCGCTCGCCGGGAGGACTGGTTGGCCTGTCTGGAGGACGGCTATCACATCCTGGGCGGCCCCAAGTCTCGCATCGTCGTCGCGGGCCTCTCCATGGGCGGCGCGCTCTCCCTGGTCTTCGGCTCCCGCTTTCCCGTCGCCGGAGTGGCGGCCATGTCGACTCCCTATGAGTTGCCGCCGCACCCTCTGGCGCGCTGGCTGCGTCCACTACGCGGCCTGATACCCTTGATCGGCCTCTTCTGGCGTTACGCGAGCAAGGTCGCCATCGGCTGGCACGACGCTGAAGCCGCCAGGGACCATTTCGAGTACCCAGCCTATCCGATTCGATCGGGCCTCGAGCTTGACGCGTTGCTGCTTGAGATGCGCCGGGCGCTGCCGGCGATATCGGCGCCCGTCCTTCTCATGCACGCCCGGCATGACCCGGCCGTCCCCCCTGCGCACATGCCGGCGATCTACGGTGACCTGAGGACGAGCGACAAGCGCATGGTCTGGTTCGAGGAGAGCGGCCATGTGCTGACGAAGGACGCGCAGCGCGAGCAGGTATTCGCCGAGGTGGCCGACTTTGCCAAGCGCCTCGGCGGCGGCGCCTCCTGGCGCCGGATGCCGTTCTTGGGGACGAACGGCCCGGCGGAGGCGAAGCATGAGCCAGGTTCTCGAGGGCGGTGAGCCTTTCTTCCGCCACGGAGTTAGGGCCGCCTGTTTGCTCATCCACGGCTTCACCGCAACCCCCAAAGTGATGCGAGGACTGGGCAACGCGCTCGCAGACCAAGGCCATACCGTGTTGGGCGTGCGACTCTTCGGACACGCCACGTCCCCCAGCGACCTCTCACGCGCTCGTTGGCAAGACTGGCTGGCAGACGTCGAGAGCGGCTATCAGATGCTGCGAGGCGTGCACCAGGACATCGTGGCGATCGGCTTCTCGCAAGGTGGCGCCCTGGCGCTACTACTGGCGAGTCAGTTCCCGCTGCGTGGCGTGATCGCCATGTCCACGCCGTATGCCTTGCCACCAGACCCGCGCCTGAAGCTTCTGCGGCCATTATTGCGCCCCCTGAGCACGGTCTGGCGCTTCGCACCGAAGGGTAAGCCGGTCTGGCACGACGCACAGGCGCTCCAGGAGTATCAAGCCTACCCCGTCGTTCCCACGCGGGCGGTGCCTGAGGTGGATGCGTTGTTCCGCGAGATGCGGAGCGTCCTGCCCTCCTTGAGGTTACCCGTTTTGCTCATCCATTCGCGCCAAGACCCGTTCATCCCGCCAAGCGACATGGAGTCGATCTACGCCGCCTTGGGCTCGGCGGCGGCGCCTCCCGTGCGGGGCAGGAAGCGACCCGAGCCGGCGCTCGCCGTCAAGCGCCCGTCATCGACGATCACCTCGCCGCGCCGCAGCACGGTGACGGGCCAGCCCTGCACGGT
>Ga0209642_10001453_pt1 | contig 15777 bp, 30 predicted proteins | sample RifCSP19_2_FD_184025 | JGI IMG/M metagenome (GOLD analysis project Ga0209642, IMG submission 184025) | Soil microbial communities from Rifle, Colorado - Rifle CSP2_sed 19_2 (SPAdes) (version 2) | ecosystem: Environmental > Terrestrial > Deep subsurface > Rock core/Sediment | place: Rifle... | reverse complement strand
CTTTGGAGTGGTAACAATACAGTAATGGGTAAAAATGATAGGGGGTTAATGTCAAAAACATACAAGCTGAAAAAAACTATGCAGAAAAAAACTATGCAGGGTGCTACTGTTTTTCTTTTTCTTCTTTTTTATTTTCAGTAGCACGAAGTTCCTGCAATTGTTCTGGTTTGATTTTGTTTTTCACACGTTGCAGTTTTGCACGAACCCAATCTTTCATGCGTGAAGGCGAATTCATTTTGTGGATAAGTTCTGAACGTTTCTGTTCTGCATATTCTGTTGTGATGAATTGCTTCTGCTCTCCTTCCAACAGAATTTCAAGAAATTTTTCACGGTATTCAAAAGGACGTGTTACGTATTTCAGTGCGTGTTTTGTAAGTTTCTTTACACGGTTATTGTAATCTTCAATTTCCTTTTCTATTTCCTGTTTTGTTTTTTGTTCTTCCATGCCTATGCTTAACCTATGTAGTTTTTTTCCTGTTGCAAAGGAATTATTTTTTCTCGTTTATATTGCTTGAAAATTATGACAGTTGTGATTGAAGATAAGATTAGCATTATGAAGTAGAATAAGTTTAATGAACCTGCGTTGAGCCATGCAAAATAAAATCCAATATCAAAGAGCAGTGCGATAAGGAACAGATGAATTGTTTTCATTTTATTCTTATGATGTTCTTCCTATCATTTGAGTTGTATCATACAGTTTGAAAAGAGGTTGTGCGTAGTATACTATGTTAATTGAAGATGGCTTTGCATCTTTGTTTGTCAGAAGGTTATCTTCTATGGAAGTCAAGTCAAGATACAGAACCTCGCACACGTTGAATTTCTTGTTGAAGTTTGGGTAAGCAACTATGTCTAAATGCTGTCTTAATCGCAAGTCAATCGTGTTGCTGTATTGAGTTGTGCATAAAAGGATAATGTTACGTTTACGGATTTGCTGAATGAAGTTAGAGAAGTTTATACTTTCTGTTTTCATGGAACGTCTGCTGTCAAAGAAAATTTGCATCTCATCAATCATAAGAACACAGTTGTCTATTTTGCTGTTCTTGTCAAGGAGAAGGATTTCTTCGTTGCTTATGAATGTTCCGAAGGACAGGGTGAAGTTACGGAGAATTTTGAAACCGTTCTGGTAGTAACGCAAACCGTCCTTTATCATAGAAAGTGTTTTCCCTGCTCCTCTGCGTCCTTTGTATAAGATTATCATTTTTTCTTTTTTCTTTCAACAGGAAATTTTGTGTTTATATAATGCTTGATATATCTCAAAAGAATTACATCTGCAATCGTTGAATAAATTCCAACCATCATAGCAGTTGTAATGTTGTCTACAAAAGACATTTTATCGTTCCTTCATGGAACGTCGTTTCAGTTGCTCCTGATGGTATTTCCTTTTGTTTTTATTATGCTTCTTTCTTTTCTTTTTTCCCATTTTATATTATGTATGCTATTGAAATAAGAACACCGAGAAACATTCCATAAATTAATATTGCTATATCCTGCAACTTGTGGTATGTTTGGATTGACATTTTATTTCTTTGTCTGAACTATGTTTGCAAAATCAGACATTCCCTGAATTACTTCCTGTGTCTTGTCACCTCTGTTCATGGTTACGAATTCTGTTCTGCTTTTTCTTTCGTTGGAGATTTTTAATCGTAGATATTCATTTACAAATTCATCAAAGGCAGGAACAAGTTTATGCTTTCTCATGGAGAAGTTATTCCACATCAGCTTGTTTACAAGAACTATTTCCTTCCAATTTATATCTGTTCTTATGTCAACATCTTTTCTTTCTGCCTTGAACAGTTCCTTTGAGGTAAGGACATCTTTGTTCATTTCCTTGTTTGCAAAATATTCTTCAATATGGTTCTTTGCAGTTAAATCTTTTTTCCCTTTTATTATTCTCTGTGGAACAGGAAGGATTTCCTTTTCTGGCTCTGGTTCAGGAATGTCTATAATAGAAACAGTTCCTTGTTTTCCTCTTTGCTTTTTTATTGTTACTTTATTCTTTTTCTTTTTCATTTTGAATTAAGGAGTTGCAGGTGGTTTTCCTGTAAGAGTTCCACCACTTGCAAAGTAAATTATTACTCCAAGAATTATCAATCCAAAGACAACATTCCTGAAAGTAAGATACTGTGCAAGTCCACCAGAAGCAAGATTGTTCAAGTCACGAGCAACTTTTGTTTCAAGATAAACATTATACAAACGAGAGTTTATTATCGGCTCTGATTTTTTGTCAAAACGGATAGGGTTAGGATTGTCTATGTTGTAAAAGAAATATCTTTTGTTTCTCCACCAACCGAACCTGTCAAAGAAAGAACATTCGTTAACTGCAACGTTGAATTTCCTTTCATTTATTCCTGAACCGTGAGTGATTGTTTCATCAGTGCTTTTGAATTTCTTTTCTCCAACAAAGTCACCGTTGTTGTCATAGAAAACTGCAATATATTTTGTTCCTAAAAATCCCATGTTAAGCTATGTATTTCTTTCTCTCCTTTATGACTATTTTTTGAACAGGTTCTTTTGTATCGCCAATCAGGAACTCCTTACCCTCTCTTTTGTCAGGTTTCCTTTTATTGATTACAGGTTTATCAGAAGCAAGAACATTAAGAACTTTTCCCATATTAGTAACTCATCTCCGACTTCTTTTTCCTGTGCTTTATTATTTTTGATTTCTTAGTCATCTTCTTACTACTTTTCTTTTTTCTCATTTCATATCAACTCATATATATTTTTTACGTTCCTTGTTTATTTTGTTGTCAATTTTATTTTCCATGTAACCTTTTATGTATGCAGGAGCAAGTTCAGATTTCTTCTGTCCTTTTGGAACTAACGGATTGCCTGACTTTGCCTGAAACTCTCCGTAAGCATAAGCAAGAGCATCTGGTTCATTATGTTTCAGCTTTATGCTCATAACATTCTTCTCTCCCTGTGGAGTTAAAGTTCCGAATTTGATTGGTTGTTTTTGCATTTTATTTCATCTCCTAAATATATTTTTTTCTTTTCTTTTTAACTGCTTTTTGAATTTCATCATCATCATCAACATCTTCATCTTCAAAGAATTTCTTTTCCTTTTTCAGTTCTTGTTTAAGGGTTCTTTGCTTTTCAAAGACATCTTTGGATAATGGAACTTTATACTTTTTCTTTTCTTTATATCTGACACTTTCAACTGCTAATCTTCCCATCAATACCATGCTATCTTATCTCCTGAATTTGTTTCATTTTGCATTTTAATCTCTCTCTTAAATATATTTACCTCGTTCTTTTTTTCCTTCTTGTTCTATCCTGTCAATACGAACATCTTTGCTTCCTTTGGAACGTGCTTCATAAAAAAGTTTCTTTGCTTCGTCCTGTGTTTCAACAGGTTTTCCATACTTTGTTTTCCTTCCCAAGAAACCTGCTTTGTAAACTTGAAATTGCTTTTTCATTTTTTAAGTTCCTTTTTTCCTGCCTTTAAAATGTTCCTTCCAACTTTTCCTGCTTCTGTTCCGACAGCACTTCCGAACCTTGAAACTCCTTGAATGAAGGCAGTTCTTTTTGGGTGTTTCAGAGCAGTGTTTTGTTTCCTTACTTCTTCCAACTCTGCTTCCTTTTTTCTCCTTTCAATTATTTCCAAATTTTCTTTCTTCAATCTTGCAAGTTCTTTATCAATACCATTACCATTTTTCTGTTCCCTTCCTTTCATAAGAAACTTCGCATCTCGTTCCATTCCTGTTTGATTAGCCATGTTAATTCATCTCCTTAAATGTATTTACTCCTTTTTCTTTGAACTTGTTTTTCCCACTCATCATAAGGAATTTTATTTCCGTAGTAATCAACTGAATTTTCTTTTGTTCTTTTTTTAGGTGCTTTGATAACTCCTGCCTGTATCATGTCACGAGCCATTCTTCCATAACTTCCCTGCAATCTCCAAGCCATGCCTGTATCAACTAAATGCTGAAAGAGTTTCTTTGTTCCTTTCTCGTTAAGTTTTCCTTGTTCGTATGCAATTATATCATCTGTAACATTCATTTTATTTCATCTCCTAAACATATTTACTCCTGATTTTTTCTATTGTCTTTGAAATTTTTCCCTGATGAATTCTTTTCCTTTCAAATTCTGCTTCTGATTTTTTCATATAGCAGTTATCTCCAATCCTTTCTTTTCCTTCATAGATTGCATAGCATTTTTTGACTTTTAAACTTGTTTTTTTCATATGTATTTTCCTCTTGCCTTTTTTACTTTCTTTTCAATCATGTCAGTTTCAGTATTGTAAATATACAAGTCACCTTCTCTTTCATAGCCGACACTCTCCTGTTTCCATTTCCTTCCCCATGCACGTATCTGTTTCTGCAACTTGTTACTGTTCTTTGCATAAGCAGATTTGGAACTGAAACCTGTAACCTTTACAACTCCTTCACTAACAAGTTTGTTCTTGCTGTCAGAATAATATCCACCTGAACCTTTTACAGAAGTATATCCACCGTAGTTCTGTGAAAAGAATTTCCTTACAGCATTAACTCTCATGTTCATTTCACCGTGAGTTATCTGCCTATTGAAATCTTTTGTGGAAGGAACTATTATTGTCTGTTCAACAGGAAGGTGTAAAATTTGCTGTGTCATTTTATATACTTGCTCCTTTCTTTTTTTACTGCTGTTTCAACTGCATCAGGAGAATAATCTTTTTCTATTTGCCTTGAATTATCTGCCTTGAAACCATTCTGTTTAAGAAATTCTTTTATATGTCTTTTAGTTGTAGTAGAATAAGTTCCATGAATAATTGCTTTTCCATTTTCAATATGAGCAACATCAGTATCATAACTTCTGAGAATTAGTTTTCCATTTTCAGTTCTTACATTTGCTTTTCCATAAAAACTTTTCCTGCTATCATATTGTGGAATTAATTTTGTTTCCATTTTATTTGAAACCTCTATTTTTTCTTTTCTTGAATTCTGCCTTTTTCCTTCTCTGAATATCTCTTTCTGTTTCTGGTTTGCTCTCCCTGATTTCTTTCTTTGTTATCGGCATTTTATCCTCGTTAAATTAACGTTTTCTCTGTTTATATTTTTATCTGTGGTATTTTTCATTTTCGTTGTCATTCTTTAACAGCAACAAGTATTCCTATTATTATGAACAAGGCACTGACTAAAATATGAACCTGTGAGAAAAGGAACATCAATCCGAGCAGAGCAAGTAATGAGCCAGACAGGGTATATGACTTTATAATGAAAGCAGTAAGGGAAATCAGGACAAGTATAATTGCTATGATTAAATTTATTGTTTCTGTGAAATCAAAGGTTAAGATGCTTGTTCCGTATTTCTTTGCAAGTGATTGAACAAAGAAAACAAGTGTCTTTGTTGTTTCTTTTCCACCTTGTTTACAGTAAATTGTAAGTCCATACTCTCCTTTTACAGAAGTGTCTGATGCAGTTAATTCAAGATTATAGACAGAGCCATTCTGTATCATAGGTTCGTTGTTATGCAAGGTAATTCCATCAGGATTAACAACTGTTGCGTTGCATAAAGCAGTAGTGCAAAATGCTCCATCAATTATGCAGGGAACAGAAACATTAACAGGAAGGGATTGCTGATAAGTTGGTTGTGCAACTATGTTTGGTATTACCATGAAAAGTAATACTACACAAATCAGCAGGATATAATTTCTATGTTCCATTCTCCGTTGTCCTGTTTATTTATTTGTTCAAGATAACATCTTATTTTGTCTGTGATTTCCGTCGCTGATACATTTGAAAGTGAAATGTTTGCAATAGGATAAAATGTAAGTTCCCTTGTTCCGAAATTCCATACTCCTGAATTTATTGCATCATAATCTGTAACATCTTCTGTGAATGTCAAGTTCCTTGCTGAATAATTCCATATTTCTTCTGGTGTTGCTGATGCAGGATAAAATGTAAGGTTTCGTGGAATGTAACTCCATACTTTTTCAGAAAAGAAATCTCCTATTGAACTTGAAATTGTTCCTGCATAATTCCATGTTGAGTTTGCAAATTGCATTAAGATGTTAGGAGAAATTTCTCCTGCATAGTTCCATACTCCTTCTGCTATTGAAGTTGTGTTTACAGGAGCAGATACGTGCATCTCTGAACTTCCCTTGATGTCTGTAATTATTCCTGTTGTCTTTTTTATTTGAATGTTAAGCCAATTATCATATTCAAAGAAAGTAGAGCCGAACTGTGCATAAGTTCTAATTCTTATAATTCCTGACGGAGAAATGATGTCTGTCAAAGGAAGGGAGTTTGATGCAAATTCTCCGATACCAACAGGAACAGAAGTCGCAAGTCCTGAATAAGTTAATGTGTTTGGAAGAATTATCCAAGAAGAAGAAGTCCAATTCCATACTGAAAAGTTTATTGTTGATTTCACGGAACTTTCTCCCATGTAAAACAAATCTATGTTTGTTATGTTGCTTAAATCTGAAATATGGATTGTTGTATCAAAATCGTAATATGCTTCGCATACCTTTGGATTTCCTGTTGAAGATGAGCAGGAAGTATAAATCCAATCTTCAAAATCATTCAGGAAAATTGCATCTCCGTTGTAAGTTCCTGATGTAACTGTTCTTGTTGGTTTGTTTGTTTCTGCTCCTTCCAAGTCATAAATCCAAGAACCTAAAAAAGAATAAGAGCAAGTTGCTGAAAGCATATAAACTCCAAGAGTTGAAGGAGCATCTAAATCATAGTAATAGACACCATCAGAATTGTTCAAATAAAGCATAGGTGCATCATTCAAGTAAGGTGAATGAGATGAATTCACATCAAGAGGATTGTAAATATCAAGATAGCAAGTTCCATTATTTATTTCTAATCCCTGATTGTCTTTCAACTGCAAGAAAACTGTTGCCTTGTCGTCAGGAGAATATTCTGTTCCTGATATTTTTATATCTCCCTGTGGATTGTTTGTGTAAGTCAAGTCAATCCAACCAAGAGCAGAACCAACATCTTTTGTTGACGATAAAAGAAGATTATAATCTCCTTCCTTTGTTATGATATTAGAGCAATCAAAAGATGCCTGTGTAAATCCTGAAAGAGTTGCAGTAAATATAGGATTGTTGCAACTTTTTAAATTTACAAATAATCTTATGTCTTGTGGAGATGATGTTGCATAAGTTTGAAATACAATTATTGCAGATTGAATTTTAGTAATTCTGTCAGATGGATTTATATTTAAATCAAAAGAATAATTCAAATTTTTTGTTATTGAAGGAACATAGGAAGGATTTAAAGAAATTCTATTATACTGCTGTGTTGGGTTCTGCTCTGCTGAAATTGAAGGAAGAATAGACATAAGAGCAACCATCATCATAAGCAGAACCACTGCTATTGACTTGTTCATTATCCTTCTTTTTTCAACAACAACATATCCGTTCATCTTAACATAATCAAGAGCATAATCTACAAGAACAACTTCTTTTCCGTTTACAACTTTATTGCTCACTGCACATCTGATAAGGTTCTTTTCTTTTTTCATTTTATGATTATTTGCTCCCATTTTATTGTGTTCTTTTGTTTATATCTTTTTCCAATCTCTCTCTTTAAGGAAGGAACAGTTTAATTGCACTCCATACTATTGAAATGAAAAATAATATGAAAAATGGGATTGCAATTTCCGAAGGAACATAAGTCCATACATTTATTTGTTCAATTACAAAGCCAATCATTCCTGAAATAAAAAAACTATCGGCACTGTTCACTTTATCAACTAAATTATTGTAAAAATCTGAAACTCCCAAAGAACTTTCAGGATTTGGAACAGAAGCATCTATGTCAAAAGATGCAAGTATTAAGTTCAGTGTAAGAGCAACAATAAAAAGAATTATCAGAGAAGCAAACAAGGGAGTATAGTTTCCTTCTCCTCTTTTATTTTCAGGTAGCAGATTTAGTTTCTTTCTTTTTGTTTTTTGTTCCATGTTATTTTTAATCCTCTCTCTTATCCTCTCCTGAATTTGAAGTAAGTTAAAATCACTCCCAATAAGACAAGAAGGATTACAACTCCTATTCCTATATATCCTATAAACACGAAGTAAATGAATTCAAGGATTGATATTATTGATGCAAGAACAAGAGCAAGTTCTATGCTTTCTTTTCCAACGATAAGTATAGCTACAACAGATGCAATTATTACTATCAGTGCAAAGGCAAATCTTTCTGCACTTGTAAGAAGTTCTTTGTCAGGGAAAAATGTAGTGAAGCCAGAAAGGAATGTTCTTGTAAATGAAAATTCTGCTCCTGCTATTTCTGATGTTGTTATTGAAAAACTTTGAACATCAAATCCGTTGCTGTTGATTGCATAAACGGTAAAATTTGTAACTCTGTTCTTGTTCAAACTTTCAACCTTGAAAAGAATATCATTTGGATTTATCTGTCCATCAAGAGTAACTTTTATATCTCCACTGATTGAAATAGCAGATTGATTTATGAACCTGCTCATGTTTACTGTCTGGTTCAAAGTTTCATCAAACCAAGAAACATTAAAACTGTCATAATTGCTATAATGTCCATTTATAGAATATGCTATGAAATTTGAAACAAAAGTATCTTCAAAATCAACAAATCTTAATGGAACTGTTTGCGACAGTTGGCTAAATGTTCTTGCATTACCAGAATTAAAAAGGTATGTTACGTCGTCAGAAGAAAAGAAATAATCCTTAAACATTCCAATTTCATCTATCTGAACAGATTGATTGTTAGCTGTTTCAGTTCCCATGTTAAGAGTATGAAAACCACCAAACTTTTGTGATGCACAATCGCTTTGAGGGTAAACCATTCTGTAAAGATTTAAACTATTCCCAGATTGAGCTAAATTCCAATTTACTGATTTAACATTATGATTATTAGCAACTGTATCATAACAACTCCAACCAATTAATGTTTCATAAGTTTTTACACCATTAACCCAGACAGTAATAGCAGAAGCAAAGCTATAAGTCGGAGATGGCTTTATTGCAATAGCAATAAAATTCCAATTATTAGGAGATAATGAACCCACTCCCACTTGTCCGTTGCTTGTAATGGAAAAATTTGTAGTTCTAAATAAATTGATTGTAGTTGTTGCATTTGATTTAACCCAAAAGCTGACAGAATAAGTTGTCATAGACGGTAATTCAGCAAAACTTTTATTGGAATTATTATACCATAAATGAGAACTTCCTAAAATTCCTGCTTCATTCAAAATAACTCCTGTTCCTATTGTTCCATTTTTGGTATTATTTGCATCTATCAAGATTGTTCCTGATGTTTCATCTGATTTATAATAATTGTAAATACTGTCTGATATAGATGCAGACATCAAGGGAACAATAAAAACTGAAAGTAAAAGAAGCAGAGCAATAAAATTTATTCCTGTGGCTTTATTCTTTTTTTGTTTCATTTTTTATTTTTTCTTCCTGAATATAAATTAAGAGCAACTGCTATTGCAATTATTGTTACTAAACTCAAAAGTATTCTTACCCATGAAGGCATATCTTCCTTTCCATAATTGAAAACAAAATCAAGAATTCCACCACCTGTTCCTGCAGGAACAAAAGCAAGTCCATCATCAAAGTTTTCCATGTAAAATGTTTGGTTTCCTGCTCCACCATAAGAAGTAATTATTCCTGATGCTAAACCAACATAATTGTAAGATGCAAGAGAACCAGAGAAGTCAGCAGTTTGATAATCAATCAAGTCCGTTCTATTTGAATTATTGTAAACACTAACAGAGAAATTATTTCCTGTTCTTGTCACGGAAAAATAATAATTTGTATTGTATTCCAAACCTAAAAAGTCCAAACCGTAAATTGAAAATGTAATGTCCTCGTTAATCCAATTAAAAAAGTCCATAGCATATCTTCCTGCATCTTCATAAACATAAAAAATCAAGTCATTTGCATTAAAATTTTCAACAGAACCACCTGAATTTGATATGCTCCAAACAGGAGAATAAGTTGTCCCAATAGTGTTGCTTACATTTAATGTAAAGTTATGCATAAAGTTTCCATTAAGATTTCCGTATGCTTTTTGAACATAAAAGGAAGAATTTGCTTCTGTTTGGTTTTCAGAATAAATTATTCTTGTTGGAGTTATTGTCAATAAGTTTCCTGCTCTTGTTCCAAAGTTATAATAATCTTCTGACAAATTATAAAGCCCTGTAATTTCTGTTTGGTTCAAAGCCCTGTTCCAAATTACAGGCTCGTCAATATCTCCTCTATATGCTTCCAAAGTCTGACCTTCATATCTTGCTAAGTGCATAGTTGCTGTTCCGTCATTAAAAGTTCCTGCTGACGAATTTACAAAAACTCCATCATAATAAAACTCAAAATCTGTTCCGTTGTTTTGGAATATTATTTGATGATAATTTCCGTCATTCCAAGCACTTCCTATATCAGATGAAATTATCCAATAGTTTGGTAAACCATACCCACCCCAATAAAATTCAAAAGAATGATTGTTATATCCTGTTGTCATAGCATATTTATCTTGCTCTCCGAAAAACCATCTTCTATTTGAATTTGCATTTGTATCATTAGAATTAATCCACATTTGGATTGCAAAAGTTCCTGATGGAAGCCCTCTTATCTGACCATAGCCACCATCAAAAGAATATGATTTGTTCTTCAAGCCATTCTGATTGATTGTGACAGAACCAACAACAGTTCCGTCATAATTTCCTGTTTCGTCATAAATCGTTGAACCTGATGGTTCGTCTAACCTATACAAAGCTATTGTATCTCCTGTTGAACCCAGCTTTGTTGGATTAGAAATATCCCAAGTTGTAAAATCCTGCTGAATAGCAGAAACATAGTTCAAACTAAAAAAAACAAAAAGTAAAAAAAACGAGAGAAGCATACCTAACGTCTTTTTTTGACTTGTGTGACTATAAGTATTGTTTCTTTTCATTCTCTCTTTTCATGGACAAGAACTTATTTAGTAAAACTTCTGTATACGAAAACAACAAGTCCTATTCCTATGATAACTGTCAACAGAGTTACAACCCATGCAGGTGCGTCAGCAACGAAACCTGCATTAGCAAGTCCGTCAGTTCCGAAGATGACAGGTGCAAGAACAACTGTAAACAATATCAAAAGGACACCAGATAGTAGCTTGTCTATATTTGCGTTCACGTTTGATGCTCCTTTCTTATTCACTTTAAACACCTTCAAAATATCTAATATATTCTCCTTTATAAATATATTTATAAAGTTCAAATTTTTGATAGGTAGTGTAAAACACACCCAGTTTATACCAACCCCACTTTTCATACAAAAAATGACAAAAAAAAGATGATAAAAAAAAAGAGTTTACCGTCGGTGAGCAAAAAAGAGGAAAAAATGCAAAAAAGCCAAAATGATGATTTACCGTCGGAAATCTCAAAACAGCAAATTTCTGAATTTATCAACATATCTTTGGCTACAAGTCGCATAAAAAAGATAGTAGTTGAGGAGAAAAAGGGTGATTGGGAGTTCAGAACTAACATAAATTTATTCATTTTTGGTAGGATTGGCTCAACAAAAAGCACCTTTTTAGGTGAAATTGCACGGAAAACAGCAGGAAAAGAGCCATTTACGGACTTAACTTACCCTGCTTTGATAGGCAGTATTGATAAATTAACAAGGCAATTATTGATTGGTGCTTGTTGGGAGTGCAGGAATTCCCTTTTGTTGCTTGATGAATTTGATTTTGGAAACAGAAAAAAAGATGCAATAAGAACTCTTTTGCAACTTATAGAAGGTGGAAAATACAGCAAGAAAATTGCAAGTTTTTCTGCTCCAACGCATGAAAAAGATGGTGATTTGTTCTATTCTTTTGAGAATGGAACGTTCAATATAAAGACAAGATTTGCTCTTATAACAGCAACCATGAAAAATCCTTATCAAACTCAAAATGCTGAATTAAAAGCACTCATGTCAAGGAGCATCTGCATACCTCTTTATCCAAATAACAAGGAACTAAAAAGAATTGCACAAGGTTATCCTATCTTCACTTACAAGGAAATTCCTGTAAAAGAAGAAGTGAAAATAAACAAAAAAGATTATAATAGAATACTGAATTATGTTGACAACAGAAACGACGGAACAAATTATTTAAGAATTGTAGGAGATTGCGTAAGAGTTTTTGCTGTTCTTAAAAAACACAATTTCAAATTGTATAGCTTAATAATAAAATTCGGACAGAAAAAATTCACATGGAAATAGAAAAAATTAAAAAATTGGTTTGGGAAATGGGAACAAGTGGAGTTGAAAATTGGGAAATTGTTCAAAGATTAGAAAGATACTATGGAGTTATCATGACAGAAGAAGAACTTGTAAAATTCATAAACAAAAATTTCAGAGGAAAAAAATGAAACAAGAAGAAAAGATTGCTCGTGCATTTTGGACAGGTTGGTTTGCAGGTTGGTATCTATTGTTTACAATAATTTTTTTTGCCTATGACAGATTTAAAGAAACAAATAATCAGGAAACATTCTTCCTTATTTCACAGATGAGTTTATCCATGCTTCTTTTTTATTTCCTGAATATTCTCATGGATAAATGGAAATCATATTCAACGGAGTTACTCCGTTCCAAGAAATTAAATAAAAAATTGAAAATAGGAGAAACAAAAGATGCCGAAACCTAAACAATCACAGCTTGATGACTTTTCCGACAAGGACAAAGTTCAAGGTGGAAACTTTTGGGATTACAAGCAGGAGCAATCTGTAATAGGATTATTCAGAGAATGGCTTCCTGATGGTTTTGGAGAACACGCAGTTCTTCAAACAGAAGAAACTCCATCTTTGCACCTTCCAAATCTCACTGCTCTTAATGGAAGATTGAAAGCAGGACTTGTTAAGTCAGGAGATAAGGTTAAGATACAATACATAGGAGTTACAAAATCCAAAAAGACAGGCAGGAATTATGAGGACTTTGACGTTTTCATAAAATCTGCTTGATGACACCAGAAAGTAGCTACAAGGAACAGTTATATATTTAAAGTTATTTTTTCTTGTTCCTGTATCTATTTTCAATAATAGACGAGGGAGAGAAATGAAAAAAAGAACAAGGAAAAATGTTCAGAGAGAGAGAAAAAGCAAGAGTTTTACAAGGAACTATCTTATTCTGCAACAAGAATTTCTTTTGAATGTAAAAAGTCAAAAATATAAGATTTCAGGAAAAGATTATAAAAATCTTTCAAAAGCATTTAAGAGCAAGAAGCCACTTACAGTTTACAGCAAGGCAATAGTAAAAAGAAAAGTTGTCAGGAAAAAACTATTTGATATTTCTCCTATCAAGCCAGAGATAACAAAAAAAACAAGAACAAAAACAAGGTATCAATTATCTTATACATTAGCAATAAGAGAGCCACCTTACTTTGTTTCAATAAAGGCAGTTACTATTGACAGAACAGTTACAAAGGGATTAAGGATTGCTATTGATAATGTCATAAAACAACTTTCAAGAAGAAAAAATATAGATTTTTCAGTTTTCAACGACGGTTCTTATATGGGAATTTCTGCTCAAACTATTCCTGCATCTATGAACAAGGAACTTGATGATGGAAGTGTTTGGATTGAAATATTCGTCGGTGGTGACAAGTCAAGTTCCATTTCTGCAAAGAGCAGTGAAGGAAAAACCGTCGGAGTTTACATGAATTATAAGGAGATGCTTCAATTCCTATGAAAATAATAACCTCTGACATAGACAGCAAAAATCAACTTGAACTTGTCTGGTATGTCTATCAAGGATTAAAGCACATTAAAAGTATAAAGGAAATAGAAATTGTTCCTTCTGTCAGAAAAGGTTTTCATATTACAGTATGGACTTCCTTCCCTTACAAAAAGAAGCAGATTTTCAAGTTAAGGAAAATTATTGGAGATGATTTAAGGAGAACAGAGATTGATAAACTTCGCAACATAAAAGAAACATTTTTCAACAAGAAGGAAAAACTTAATTTAAAATGAAACAATTAATACTCACGGTGCAGGAAGATGGCTTCTCCTTGCAGGAAAACGCTGTCCTCTTTTCAACTGCACCGTGTATACTCTTGCAAAATCAAGGGAGCAGGAAGGAGAAAAAAGATATTGCATCTTTCAAAAACCATTCTCCTTCTTGTTTTAAAAAATGAATTACTGTGATATTTGTGGATTGGAAATCACCGACGAGGAATTGAAAATAATAGGAAATGACACATATCACTTTGAATGCTACGAGGAGCATAGGTTTGATGATATAGATGATTAAATGTTAAAGAAAATGCTTTGCAGGAAACGTTGCAGGTGTGGAAGAATGATTTTGATTGATGCAAGGAACAAGAGAAGCAAGGTTGTATGTGCTACCTGCAAAACTTACGGATATGAATTAAGCAGGAAAATGTTTTTAGGTTCAGAGAGAGAGGTTACAGCAACATAAAAATGATAACAATAAAAACTTTGATTGAAAGAAGAATGACATCCTCTCACGCCCTAAAGGGCGGAGTATCCTTAGGGAATAGAAAGGTATATAAAGGTATTATACCTTACTCTTATATGGAAAAAACAACCCAGACAGCAGGAGAGACTGCAACCGAGAGCATCGGATTAACAGAAATGCAAGAAGATAACCAGCCAAGTTTTTACGACTTAGCTGAAGCTGATGGAACTTTAATGTATCATCAGATAGACAGCAACGGAAATAGCATTAGTGCGGAGGACTACTAAAATGGCTAACAAATTGACTTTGCCAGAATACAACAAAATAAAGAATAAGAGTTTATGCGTTGTAAGTTTTAAGGATGGAAAAAGAACTTTGACCTATGGCAACATTTCCTACAAGGAAGCCATAGACCACGTCTTTAAAAAACAAGCACAAGGAGAAGTTTGTTTGATTATTCCAAGTTCAAACGAACAAGGAATAAAAGGTTTAGGATTGAGGCAATACAACGAAGCAGAAGAAACCTTAGAATATTATGGAAGGTGTCTTCAGGAAAACAAAGAAAAGGTGATACCACAAAATTATAACGTGGTTCACCCAGAGGATAGAGGAAGATGAAGAAAAGACAAGATGGCATAACCATCTATCCAGACAAAGCCCTAAGAAACAAATTAGAAAAGGAGGCAGAAAAGCAAAAGAGAAGTTTGAACAATTTTATTTTATTTATTCTTTCTTCTCACAAGGGAAAACATCAACGAGATTGTAAAATTATTCTACTGTGAAAATGCAACCTCACCAGAGAACGAAGCAAGATTAAAATCTTTTGTTGAAAGCAAGGGACTTGTATACGACAGAAACCGTCTTTCAATCTGCATTTCCTATTTCCTTCACAAAATAAACAAAACAAAACAGCAAATCCTTTCTGAATAAAATGCAAGATTACGAAACTGAACTCCTTCAAAAGAAAAAAAAGAAACTGAAAAAGATTTTCGTTGTAGTCGGTGATAGTGAGGACAGCAAGGAGCATTTCATAGAAACTTTTGAAGATAGAATTATCAAGTTCATGTCAAAACATATAGGTATGGAAAATCAGGTAAGCAATCAATCCCTCTTTGAATATGTTTACAGAACTTTGTTTCACAGATTTAATATATACCAGAGGTTCTATTATTGGAGCATCATTAAAAAGATAATCCACAAGCTAAACTTTTCAGGAAAAATGTTCATAGTAATCAAAAAAAACAGTTCATACGTTCTGAAATCGGAAGAAGAACTTGCAAAATTCAAAAACCGTATTAAGAATTCAATAATCGGCTTAAAACTTCTTGAAAAAAAGGCAATAGAGTGGGTTGAAGATAAGAAATATTTGTCACTTGAAAACAACAATTAACGACTTCTAAAACACCTGATTTGTAACTACCATACAG
>Ga0209642_10001451_pt1 | contig 15784 bp, 20 predicted proteins | sample RifCSP19_2_FD_184025 | JGI IMG/M metagenome (GOLD analysis project Ga0209642, IMG submission 184025) | Soil microbial communities from Rifle, Colorado - Rifle CSP2_sed 19_2 (SPAdes) (version 2) | ecosystem: Environmental > Terrestrial > Deep subsurface > Rock core/Sediment | place: Rifle... | reverse complement strand
TGACTAATTTTTTCCTCAATCATAATTCTTCCTTTTCTTTTGGGAATAAGTTTTTGTTAAGTTTGAAAATAAAATAAGTAATTCAAAAAATATTAATTAAGATTACTAGAAAGTTATGTAAATGAATACAGTTAAATTTAAAAAATTTGTGGATATTGTTAAAAGACTAAGAAAAGAGTGCCCATGGGATCGAGAACAAACAAACGATTCGATTAAACATGCTACTCTTGAAGAAGCACATGAAGTAATTGAGGCAATAGATAATAACGATGATGAAGAGTTGAAAAAAGAATTAGGCGATCTTCTGCTTCATGTCGTATTTCATAGTGTTATAGCTGAAGGTGACGAAAAGTTTACTCTTGATGAAGTGATTGACAGCATTCAAGAAAAATTAATTAGACGGCATCCACATGTTTTTGGCGATGTGAAAGTCACTGATTCAGAAAATGTTAAGAAAAATTGGGAAACTATAAAAATGCAAGAGGGACGAAATTCTGTGGTTGAAGGGGTGCCCGAAAACCTACCGGCATTGCAAAGAGCGCATAGACTACAAGAAAAGGCGGCAAAAGTCGGGTTTGACTGGGAAAAGAAAAGTGATGTATGGAAAAAAGTTATTGAGGAAATTGAGGAGATGCATGAAATTGAACAAGTCAAAAGTCAAATGTCAAATGTCAAAAGTGAAGTCAATGAAAAATTAGAGAGTGAAGTTGGAGACGTATTTTTTGCTTTAGTCAATTACACCAGGTTTTTAGGCATAAACCCGGAAAACGCTCTGAGGAAGACAAATCGAAAATTCATTGATCGTTTTAAATTTGTAGAAGAAAAAATCAAGGAGAGCGGTAAATCCGTTCCAGAATCTTCATTACCTGAAATGGATAAATACTGGAATGAAAGCAAAAGTATATTTAAATAATTAATACTTAACAAAATCCTAAATGGAGTGTTAGTAATCAGATGGAAGATAAATCAAAACTTTGGTATTTAGAAAATTTCAATCTTTTCAACAATCTAAATAAAGATCGAATGATGGAACTAAATCGGATGATTTCCGACCGCAATGTGGAAGGTGAGCAACCGATTTATTTCGCCAATGAACCATCAAAAACTATTTACTTCCTAAAAACCGGCCGCGTAAAAATTACAAAATATCTTGCTGATGGAAGTGAAAAAATAATTGCTATTATAAATCCTGGGGAAATATTTGGAGAAATGGCTTACTTAGATGAAGGGCAACGAACTGATTTCGCTGTTACAGTTGAACCTTCTATGATTTGCGCAATCAATAAAAATGATCTTGCCGCGTTTATTGAAAAAAACCCCGAACTGAATCTTAAGCTCACGAGAATTTTAGGACTTAAACTCCGAAGCTTTTCCGAAAGAATAGAAGATCTTATTTTCAAAGATGCTCATCAACGTGTCGCATCTTTTATCTTAAGATATGCTGATAAAAATGGCAGAAAAGTAGGTGATCAAATATTTGTTAAACCATTTCTGAAACATCAAAATATTGGCGAGCTTACAGCTTGTTCCCGCCAAACTGTGAATTATATTTTGACTGACTTGCGCAGCAAAGGAATTATAGATTTTGACCGAAATAAACTTATTATCAATAAGCCTGATGAAATAAAAAAAATCATTTCTTAAGTAATGTCTGATTCTTGACAGTGCTTCCTAAAGAGTTTCGTTAAATTAGCATAAAAATCCTAACATGATTCTAACTTTAATCTTATCTGATAATTGTGAAGCTTGTGATAGAGCTAAAATAACGCTTAACAAAATTAAGTTGAAATATCCTCAAGTAACCGTTGAGACAATTCACATTAATTCATTTAATGGTAGAAGAGTATCAATTACTCCAGCCTTACTAGTCAACAATAAGTTGTTTTGCTATGGCGATATTGACGAATGGAGATTAAATAAAAAAATAGCGTCAGGTCAAAATACCAGTTAGTAAATCTATGGATTAACTGAACGCAAAAGGAAGATAATCGTTGCTATGAAAATAAAAATTGAACTCCAGCATTTTATTGGTTGCCCTAATTCTCCAATTTTAATTGAGAGTGTTAAAAAAGCAATAAAGGACCTTGGTAACATCACATACCATGAGGTTATCGTTGATTCAAATGAGAAAGCTAAAAAGCTAAAATTCAGAGGATCACCAACTCTTTTAATTAATGGTGAAGATTTTGAAAATCAACCGGAACCAGACGATCCTGCTCTTGCCTGCAGATATTATCCTAATGGCTTGCCAAATGTTGATCAAATAAAAGAAAGACTAGCAAGTTTTAATAGCACACCAGAATAAATTAAGATAGTTATGAAAACAAATTTATTTTTCTCTCGGAAAGTATTTCATATTCCCTATCCTCAAACGGTTCTCGATAATTATTATTAACGTAATTCTTAATCCACTTGACTCGTTCATCATATAGCTTGATTATCTCTTCTTTATAAGCTCTGAATATATGATTTACAAATTCAACGACTCTCCTATCTTTGAATAAAGCCGGATCAATATAAAATTTTGTGGAAAGCGTTTTAAGAACATCAGCTTTAACATATTTATCCCCGGTTACCCAACGATTTACAGTTGCTAAACCAATCGGTTTTCCCTCTTCACTCATTGAAATCAAAATAAGATGAACCAATTCACCATTTTCATCAGTTGCAAATGTATGGAAGTGACCGTATTCGTTTTCTCTATGTATATGGAAGAACAATTGATATCCTGTAATCTCATCTTTTATTCCGCCATCAATAGGATAATGAGTATATGGATCGTATTCATATTTTCTACCATCCATGATTTTTTTTACCAGGTTCGATCCTTCTTTTTTTAATTCGCTGATTATCGCAATGATCCGTTCTTTAAATTCATTTTTAAACTCGATCGCTTTTATAATGAATGGGGCAGCTTTTGTTTGGGAAGCAGTAATTAGACCCAATATTATAATGCTGCCAGTCTTTAAGAAATATCTTCTTTTCATAATCGTAATTTTTTTTGAATTATGCGGAAGAATTAAATTCTTCCGCAATTGAAGGTTTTTACTTTTTCTTTGGTGCACATGGGTTACAAGGATTTTTCTTTTTCCCATCCATTTTCATCGCACACGGATTGCAAGGATTTTTCTTTGTATCGTTTTTCTTCATTGCGCAAGGACTGCAAGGGTTATTTTTGGTATCGTTCTTCTTCATCGCACAAGGATTACACTTATTGTCAGACTTATTTGGTCCGCAAGTTCCACAAGGATTTCCAGAAGCGTTAGCATCGCTGGATACAAAGCTAGTAGTTATTTTTACTTCTTCATTAACTTTACCAACAACCATTGAGGGAATCTTAACGCCATAATCCGAAAGCTTGATTTTGAATTCTGAATTTGCAACTAATAAATTTCCCGGGGCTTTTGCTTTAGTTCTTTCGCTTTCTTTAAAGTAGGTGAGAGTTGCTGGAACTTCTATTTCTTTCGTAATTCCGTGAACGCTGAACTTTCCAATCAATGTAGTATTTACTTTTTGTCCATCGATCAGTTTTTTAGAACTAGGATTTTTCAATGAGGTCAACTGGAATTCTGCATAAGGGAATTCACCAGCATTCAACCACATTTCGCTTCTCATATGCTCATCCCTGAGGTCAATTCCTGTTTTGATATTGTTTATCGGTACTTTTACTTTACCCGTTGGTTTTTGAGTTATGTCGTTTACGTTTAACATAACGGTAGCGTCTAAACCACTTGCCAGACCAACAATTTTCTCAAACGGAGCATCTGAGATGAAAGACGCTTGATTTCTTCCGTCCTTTGAATCGACAGAAAATGTTTGAGCAAATAAATTTGTTCCTAACATTAATGTTAAGATTACTGCAAGTTTTGCGAATGTTTTCATTTTGTTCTCCTTTATTATTTTTAAGTTTTTATGCAGCAGCTTTTGTATTTAATAATTTTGCTGGGGGAAAATCAATTTCCGGTCTTGCGAGTCTGCCGATGTAATTGGTGAATGTTTTATCTACTACCAATGCGACCAAATCCACCAAAGATCTCTCATCATAACCACGCTCGTAAAAAGCATTTACTAATTCCTCGTCCGCTCTGCCTCTATTGTTAACAATCGATTTAGCAAGGTTTGTTAAAGTGCTAAGTTTTTTGTCACTATGAATTCCGGCTCTAAGCTGTAAAGTTTCATCATCACTAAGACCATTCATCTTTGCAATAGCTGTATGAGCTGATAAACAGTAATTACAGCCATTCTCTTCCGATACTGCTAAAAATATTGCTTCTCTTTCTTTTGCATTGAAAGAACCATTTTTTTGTGCATCCGAAAAGGTTAAATGGGAACTGAGAGCATTTGTCGAGTTTCCGATAACCGCATAAATATTGGGCAGCATACCAATTGCTTTTTCTATACCTTCAAATATTTGCCGGCTTTGCTCCGATGCTTGTTCTTTTTTAAGTGCTGATAGTTTTTTCATTTGTTACTTCTTTTGTTTAATAAATAAATTGTTTTGAATTTCTAATGCTAAGATATTGGTTGTGTGCAAGGACTTCTGTCAAGAATTTGACAAATACGGATTTATCTGCTGGAAATTATAGACCAATAAATAATTTATGTGATTAATCTATGGTCTAGTTCTCTTTCTCCAAATAAATCCAATTGTAATGGCTGAAACCAAAGCTATGAACGCGAATGTGTAATCCAGCCCAAGAACAAATTGATCTTTCCATTCCTTGTAAGTTGTGCCAAACAACTCATCTTTTTTTTCTACAAGTTTTTGTGTCTTAGTAAATACCTCACCGCCAAAACCTATCCATGTGAATATGGCTGCTGCAACAATCAGCAGCCAAAAGTAGAATACTTTCTTTTGTTTCTGATTTAGTTTCATCTTTCTCACTTTATGCGGTTGCAGCAGCTATAATCGTTTGCGGCTTATACAATCCACCAAGTATTGCTCCGTATATTAAATGACCAACAAGACTTGCCATTGCAACCATTATTGAACCAGAAAATAACCCAGCAGTATAGCTTCCCCCGCCCATCACACTCATCATTGGCATTACCATCACTTGTGCGACGAACCAAGGTATTAATCCAAACAAAGACCCGCTTTTGAAGTCAGGAGCTTTATTTATCTTTTTTAGGAATATCGCAGCAAAATTTATTGCAAGTATTTCACCAACCATAAAATGGGCTATCCATCCTACAATTATTGGTGCTCCCATTGTGTTTGCTAGCATTTTGGGTATATCCATTTCGAAACCCATAAGTGGTGCCATAAATGTAAATGCAGTCATTGCTGCAGTTGCTATTAAACCTGCAGTTAATGCAGATTTGATTGAAAATTGTGTATTCATTTTTTACTCCTTTGTTTGTTGAATATAATTTCTGGAGTAAACTTAAATTACAATCGAATAATTGGTTGTCAAGTTTTTGACAAAACAGCATTAATTGCGGCTGTAATCATTATACTTAAAAATTGAAGTGATAACGACTAAACAATGGGGAGTACTGAGAAAAGTATTTTGGTTGAAAGGTTAAATTATTAAGAATAAACTGGGGTTTGTGGAAGGCAACCGGAATTCTAAAAAATTTTTCACAGACTTTCCAAGTTTCGGAATTTTTCATAGGCATCAATAATATCTTTAACAAGTTTATGCCTCACCACATCGGATTTGTCCAGGTATACAAATCCCACTCCTTCAATACCCCTTAAGATTTCTTTCGCCTGAACCAGTCCACTCGTTGTTTTAGGAGGAAGATCAATCTGAGTAATATCCCCAGTAATGATTGCCTTGGAATTTACGCCAAGACGCGTAAGAAACATCTTCATTTGCAAATCCGTAGCATTCTGGGCTTCATCGAGGATGACATACGCATTATTCAACGTACGTCCACGCATGTAAGCTAAGGGGACAATTTCAATCATTCGCTTTTCAATATTCATTTTTAGTTTTTCAGAAGGAATCATGTCATCAAGCGCATCATACAGGGGACGTAAGTATGGATCAATTTTTTCTCGAAAATCTCCAGGTAGAAAACCTAAACTTTCACCCGCTTCAACTGCAGGACGTGCAAGAACGATTCTGTTAACTATGCCCTTTTTAAGTGCTGCTACAGCAATTGCAACTGCAAGATAAGTTTTTCCGGTTCCTGCCGGACCAATCGAAAAACAAATATCATTTTTTGCTGCAGCATCTAAGTAGACTTTTTGTCCAGGAGTTTTTGCTTTAATTACATCATTCTTTGTGTAAAGAACAATCGAATCAAATTCTTTAGGCGAGATAATTTCTCTCCCTTCGATTGTAAGATCCAAAATAGTATTGATGTCTGATTCTCTGAGAGAACCTTTTGTATTCAAAACATAAACCATTTCTTTAATTGTTTTTTCAACAATATCTACTTCTTCTTTTACACCTTTTATAATTACATTTTCACCTCTAAATGTAATCATGGCATTAAAGCGATCTTCAAGAAGCTTCAAATTTGCATCGTTAGAACCGAGCAAACTAAGCATATCTACATTATCAAGAATTATTCTTTTTTCTAATGCTGTCATTTTAATTTAAATGCAAAAAGCCCTTATCAAATAAATGACAAGGGCTTTTCTGAATATTTACAGTTTCATTAAAAATAAATTATTGAACCGGAGCTGGTTTATAATTCATTCTAACTTTGTCGTATTTGGCTTTTTCTTCTTCAGTAAGTTTTGGAATTGAGAAAACTTGCTGAGGATAAATCAAATCAGGATTCTTAATTTTATCACGATTTGCTTTGTAAATCATTGGCCAAGCAAATCCATTTCCATAATGTTCGGATTTTCTTGCGATTCCCCAAAGATGATCACCTCTTACAACAGTGTAATTGGTTTCTTTTACTTCTTCAACCCATGAATCTAATGATCTCTGCATTTGATTATGAACTTTATCGAAGAACTCCGGTAATGCACTGATCTTATTCATTTTAAGTGCATCAAGATCTTTTTGTCTATCAACTTTCGGACCTTCTTTTCTTCTTGCTTTACCATCAAGTTCATTAACTGCTTTTCTGAAATTATCAACATCGGATTTTGTAGCACCGACCATTGAATATAATTCATTCACACAGTCTTCATAACTCTGAAGTTTTGTGGTTTTAAGATTATTAACTTCGTTCTGAAGTGCGCTAATCTCTTTTGTTAAGGATTCTTTCTTATCCTTAAGACGGGTCATTTCAGCTTCCCATTCATCTGTAGTCATTTCTTCTTGTGCAATTACAGTAACTGAAAAAAGAAACAGAATAGCGAAGAAGCTCATTAAATATTTTTTTATTTCCATAGATATACCTCCAATTTCAATTTTAAAATTTTATTTAGGCAGTTTTGTTAGATTGACTGTTGTTTCTGCTTTGTCTTTTGCACATTGTTGAAGCTTAGCATTCTTATCTGCAATTTCTCTCTCGAGTTTTGCACGTTCGTCTTTCAAAGATTTTGCTTCAGCTTCAAGTGAACTAACTTCACTTCTCAGACCTCTAAGTTCTTCCATCTGAGCTTCGCTAACTCCTCCGCAACCCGTTAAAAACGATGCGGAAGTTGCAATTGCAGCAATGATGACGAGATTTCTCACCGCTTTTGTTAACTTCATATAGTAACCTCCATTATTAAATAATTTATTATTGATTGATTTACATCTAGAATATTACGTGTTAATTTACGATTTTTGGGGCCAATTCTGAATATCTAGATAATTCTTATCTATATTTACGAAAATTATCCAATAAACGCAATATTAAAGTTTAATTCGGATGAGTTTAAGAATGTCATAGCAAATCACATCAACCGTCGTTCAACCAGACTTGTGAATGAGTTGCCTCCTACAATGATATGATCGAGCACTTCTATATTCAGGATTTTCCCGGCTTCAACCATTTTTTTTGTAATTGCAATATCTTCGTTACTTGGTTCTAAATTTCCGCTGGGATGATTATGAACTAGTATTATGCTTGCAGATGAATTTTCAATTGCAAATTTAAATATCTCTCTCGGATGAACTACACTGGAATTTAAGCTTCCAACAGATATCGCTTCAAACTTCGTAACTTTATTTGCACTGTTGAGGCAAACAACTATAAATTTTTCTTTTAATTCATCTCTGAGAATTGGGACAAAAAACTCGGCAATATCTTTTGGCGAAGTAATCTTTTTATCAATTGACCACTTTGATTGAGATTGCATCCTTCTTCCAATTTCAAATGCAGCTAACAAACTTATAGCTTTGTCTTCACCTATACCGGATATTTTTTTTAATTCAGCTAATGAAAGAGATACAAGACCGGCAAGGTTTACATGCTTATGGACTAACTCGTGTGCTATGGTCAAAACCGATTTCCCCTTTTTGCCGGTTCTAAGGATGATGGCAATCAATTCTGCATCGGTAAGACTACCGCCTCCGAGCTTTTTTAATTTTTCACGCGGTCTATCTTCTGAAGGAAGATCTTTTATAGTTAAGATACTAATCTCTCCATCAATTGTTTAACTTAAATTTATCTATAAGCTCAAATTTTCCGCTCGAATAACGAACAATATTCATGTATCTATTTATTCGGTTTGAATCAAAACAAATATTATTATGGAATCCTACGGAGCTTATACCCGAAATCATTTTTTGTTTCAACGCATCGCCGCCTGAAAAAGAATTGCGCATAATCGTCAAAAGGTATTTCATCGTATCGTAACCGTAAAGAATATTTCTATTCACATCCAGATTTATTTTTGAATAGAAATTTTTACTGAAGATTTGATAATTTTCATCGCTGAACTTCAAGAAATAATCCGAGCAAAAAATTAGGTTGTTGTCTAAAAAGGAAGCAGATTCTAAATCTGATGCACTCATCCAATCCTGGTCGCCGTAAACCGGAATGTTCAGATTGATTTGGGACAAAAACGATACAATCACCGGAATATCGCTTCTATCAGCAAGAGGAATATAAATCCCCTCGCTAAGATTTAATGATTCAGATAATTTTTTAATTTGTTCTTTCAGATCAAGGCTGCCGCTTTTATATGATTCGCGCAAAACAATTCTGCCGCCAAGTTTTTCAAATTCTTGAGTAAAGCTGCTGCTTAATATTGGAGAATATCCGTCAATCGCATTAAGTACAGCAATTTTTCTTTTGTTTCCCACATAGTAAATATATTGAGCTAATAATCTTCCTCTGGTTATAAAGGAGGGATTTGCTTGAAAGAAATTATCGTTCGTCTCGGTAAGATAATCATCGGTTGCCGTTGGCGAAATGATAGGAGTATTTATGTCATTAAATACATCGAGAGCATCCTTCACCTCCGAACTGAAAATAGGACCAATAATACATTTAAGGTGTTCAACATCCTTAAACTCATCATGAATTTCTTCCATTTTGCTTCTGCTTAATTCGCTGTCACGAATTAATATTCCAATTTTCTTTTCGCGCCCCTCATTGTATTCGGATAATGCAAACTTAATTCCCTCCAATATTTCAGAAGCTGCGGCTGAAGATAAATTTGAAGAAAGCGGTAAGATAACTCCCACGACATCCGACTGATCTGCATTTTTATTCGTCAGAAGTGCTGCTTCATATAATTTTTGAGCTTCTTTCATTTCAGATGAATTTGGATACAAGCGAATTAGTTGGGTAAATGTTTCCTGTGCAAGCTTATCGTTTGTTCTGCGAAGATGAATTTTCCCGCTTACCAAAAGCAAGAATGGTTTTATGGATGAAAGCTTTGTAGAATCATAAATCGTTTTAACTTCCAAAGCTGATAAATAATTTAAAGCAATATCCTCAGCTTTACCTCTTGCAAAAATATTTGTCTCGGATTTTTCAGAACTGCTAATTACCGAGCACAAACTCCAGAACGATTTTGTGTACTCTTTCTGATCAAGATAGACTTTTGACAATGTAATTTCAGCTTCTTCAGAATATTTGCTTTGTGGAAATTCTCTTAACAAACGAAGCAGGTTTTCTTCAGCCACAGAATAATTTTTTAGCTCCAGATTTATTTTGCCAATAAATAACAAGGCAAGAGTAGTTTTGGTATTTGTTTGATATTCATTTACAATTTTATTGAAGCTGCTAAGTGAGGAAGTGAATTTGGAATTCTTGAAATCTTTAATTGCCGATTCGAATAATTTTTTTAGCTCATCGCTCGATTGTGCAGAAACGAGAAATGAACAAGTGAACAGAAAAATAAATATCTTTTTAAGCATCGTTGGATAATGTTGAATTAAATTTTTCCGAGATATTCTTTTTACCGTTTAAAGCGTTTTTATTGTCAGGATCAATTCTAAGTGCTAATTCAAAATAATCTAGTGCCGATTTAGTTTTGTTAGAATTCACACATGCCTCACCTAGATTGGCATAAGTTTCGGATGAAATTTCCTCGGCAGATTCTACATATTTGATAAAACATTTTTCTGCTTTAAGATAATCACCCGATCGTAAAAATATTTTGCCAGCCCATTCATAAGATACAATTCCCTTAGGATTTAATTTTATGGCTTTTTCAATTGAAAGCATTGCATGTGTATCCATACCTAAATTATAATAACATATTGCATAAATTAAATGCAGCTCCCAAAACGACGAATAAAGTATTTCTGATTGCTTAGCATAAGATAACGCTTGTTCAAAATCCTTCATCTCAATTTCAATTTTAGCCAAATAGATATACGATTCATAAATTAATTCACGGTCACCTTTAAGAGATAAAAAGCTCAAATAATTTATGCGAGCCATTTCATAATCTTTGAACATGAAATAGGAATAACCCAGGAAAAATGACACAATTGGTTTTTCTTGAGGAGTAAGAAACGAAAAGATTTCAATCGCTTCATTCCACAATTGATTTTTCAGCAGGAATTGTCCGTAAAATAATCTTACATCTTTATCTGCCGGATTATTTTCCAAATAAGTTTCTATTAAATGAAATGAGGAATTCAGATTGCCTGAAAGATCATACAATTCAGCTAACTCAAAGTGAATATCCGGATTGTTGGGATATTCGCTCAGCAGCTGCTCACATATCTGAATTGCGTGTAAATATTTACCCTGGGCTTTGAAGTTTGCCGATGCGTTAAGCTTATGCTTAATTTTCAAATCAATATCCAAACATTACTCCCATTCTATTGTTGCAGGTGGTTTGGAACTAATATCATATACGACACGGTTAATTCCTCTAATTTTATTTATGATTTTATTAGAAATTTTAGCAAGCAAATCATTATCAAATTTAAACCAGTCGGCAGTCATACCATCAACAGAAGTTACAGCACGAAGAGCTAAAACATTTTCGTAAGTGCGGGCATCACCCATTACGCCAACTGTTTGAATTGGCAGAAGCACCGCAAATGCCTGCCAAATCTTATTGTAGATTCCGGCGTCTTTAATTTCATTTAAAAATATTTCATCAGCCTCGCGAAGCAAATCTAACTTTTCTTTACTTACATCACCAATTATTCTTACAGCCAATCCAGGTCCAGGAAATGGATGCCGTTCGATAAAATCTTTTGGAATATTTAAGCTCAATCCAACATTTCTAACTTCATCTTTGAAAAGTTCTCTGAATGGTTCTATTAATTTTAAATGCATTTTTTCAGGAAGCCCGCCTACATTATGGTGAGTTTTAATCGTTGCTGACGATCCTTTAACCGAAACGGATTCAATCACATCAGGATATAAAGTCCCTTGAACAAGAAATTTCACACCCTCGATTTTTTTTGCTTCAGCTTCAAATACTTCTATAAAAGTACTTCCAATAATTTTTCGTTTTTGTTCTGGATCAACAATTCCTTTTAATCGTGACAGAAATTTTTCAGATGCATCAACAAGAATAAACTGCATATGAAATTCATCCTTAAATAATTTTTCTACTTTCTCACTTTCATCTTTTCGCATCAACCCGTTATCAACGTGAATACAAACAAGTTGATCGCCAATGGCTTTTTCAACCAGTACAGCAGCTACCGTCGAATCAACTCCGCCGCTTAATGCACAGATCACTTTTGAGTCGCCAACTGCAGATTTAATTTTATCTATGCTTTCATCAATAAAATTTTGAGGTGTCCAATCACCTTTTGCATCGCAAATCTTAAATAAAAAATTTCTAATGATTTTTTCACCTTCTTCAGTATGAACGACTTCGGGATGAAACTGAACTCCGTAAATTTTCTGTTGTGTGTTTTCAATTGCACAAATTGGTGAGTGATGCGATGTTCCAATAACATTAAATCCCTGTGGTAAATTGGTAAGATAATCTCCATGACTCATCCAAACAGTAGAATCATTTTTCACATCATGAAACAGAGATGAATTCCCTTCGATACTTAATTCAGCTTTACCATATTCACGATCTTTCGCAGATTCTACTTTACCGCCTAAATTTTTACAGAGAATCTGAAGTCCGTAACATATTCCAAGAATTGGCTTATTAAGCGTAAGGATATCATTGTCGAGTGCAGGTGAGTTGTCATCATAAACACTCATTGGTCCGCCGGATAAAATAATACCGATGGGATTTAGCTTTTTAATCTCTTCAATACTAATCTTGTGTGAGTGAATTTCACAATATACTTTTGATTCTCTAACCCGTCTTGCAATGAGTTGAGTGAACTGAGAACCAAAATCTATGATAAGTATTGTCTGGCGATTAAACATTTATAAATGAATTGGAGTGAACGAAATTTGAGAAGCTGCAGCCCGTGATTTAAATCGTGGGCTGCTGTAAATATCATAAGAAATATTTACTTGCCGAGCATCTGGCTGTAAGATTTGCTGTCTAACAAATCTTTCAGCTCATCTAAGTTTTGAATTTCAATCTTGACCATCCAGCCTGCACCATAAGGATCACTGTTGACAATTTCCGGTGAATTACCAAGTGCTGAATTAATTTCCAAAACCTTTCCGTTGCATGGAGCAAAAAGATCGCTGACTGTCTTCACTGCTTCAATCGTTCCGAATGATTGCCCTTTTTCAATTTCTTTCAGGTTTGGATCAATATCCACAAATACAACATCACCCAATTCGCCTTGAGCGTAATCGGTAATTCCTATTGTACCGGTTTTACCTTCAACTAAAATCCATTCATGATCTTTTGTATAGCGTAAATTTTCTGGAACTTTCATTATTCTTCCTTCATATTATTAAAATTAAAATTTTCTAAAAAGTGAGTATCAAAATTGCCATTTAAAAATCTTTCATCTTTCAGAACTTGCAAATGAAACGGAATTGTTGTTTTAATTCCTTCAATTGTAAATTCTTCGAGCGCGCGTTTACCTCTGCCAATCGCCTCATTCCTATTTTTTCCCCACACAATAAGTTTAGCAATAAGCGAATCATAATACGGGGGAATTGTGTATGATTGGTAAACGTGAGAATCAATCCGGACTCCATATCCTCCGGGAAAATGAAGCGATTGAATTTTTCCCGGCGATGGTCTAAATCCGTTTTCAGGATCTTCGGCATTTATGCGAAACTCAATGCAATGCCCGATTGGTTTTTGCGGGGGCGATTCGATTCTTTCACCGGAAGCAACTAGAATTTGCTGTCGAATCAAATCAACTTTATAAACCATTTCGGTAACTGGATGCTCAACCTGTATTCTTGTATTCATTTCCATAAAATAAAAATTCTTTTTCTTATCGAGCAAAAATTCTATTGTTCCTGCACCTTCATAATTAACTGCCTTTGCACCAAGTATTGCCGCTTCACCCATTTTATTTCTGATTGATTCATCTATCGCAGGAGATGGTGACTCTTCAATTAACTTTTGATGACGCCGTTGAACGGAACAATCACGTTCACCGTAATGGTACACATTACCAAAAGAATCGCCCATAATTTGAATCTCAACATGTCTTGGATTTTCAATGTACTTCTCAAGATAAACATCGGGATTGCCAAAAGCAGATTTAGCTTCTGAACCCGCTGTTTGATAAGCATTATCAAACTCGCTTGCTTCGTTAACGATGCGCATACCCTTTCCACCGCCGCCTGCAGAAGCTTTTATTATCACAGGATAACCAATGATTTGAGCTAATTCTTTGCCTTCAATAAGATTTTTTAGCACACCGTTATTGCCCGAAATCACGGGAACACTATTTTTTCTCATCGAGTCTTTAGCAAAGGACTTATCTCCCATTGCCCTGATCATTTCGGGAGATGGACCAATAAATTTAATATCTGATTCAGTACAGATTTCGGAGAAGTCAGCGTTCTCGGCAAGAAATCCATAGCCGGGATGAATTGCATCGGCACCAGTGATTTGGGCAGCAGAAATGATTACAGGAATTTTTAAGTAACTATCTTTACTTGATGCCGGACCAATACAAACTGCTTCATCTGCAAAGGTAACGTGAAGTGAATCGCGATCTGCTTCGGAATATATTGCAACGGTTTTAACTCCTAATTCTTTGCAAGTTCTGATTATTCTTAACGCAATTTCGCCGCGGTTAGCGATTAGAATTTTATTAAACAATTAAACCTCTTTAAAAATCGGAAATTAGTTCGGCTGAACTAAAAAAAGCGGCTGATTGAATTCTACAGGTTTGCCGTTTTCAACAAGAATTTTTACAATCCTTCCGTCAACATCAGATTCAATTTCGTTCATCAGCTTCATTGCTTCGACAATGCACAGTACGGATCCTTTGGTAACGATATCTCCAACCTGAATATAGGGATCGGCATCAGGCGCAGGTGCACGATAAAATGTTCCAACTATTGGTGAACGAATTTCATGGGTTGTTTCAACTTTCGCTTCTGTTTCTTTTTCTTTCCCGGACGTATCTGTGCCATGTGCATAATCAACAGCTGAAGGAGGGAGAACTAAGTGAGGACTAGATCCACCAGTAAAAGTGCGAATCTTTTTTGCAATTTTAATTTTAAAACCTTCCTGTTCAATCTCAAGGTCTGTGATTTCACTGGAATCAAAAATTCTTATTAATTTTTTGATGAGATTTAAATCCATGGTATTTTCCTTTAATTAGGATTTTATTCTTTCCACGTAACCGCCGGTTCTCGTATCAACTTTTAAAACGTCACCTTCATTGATAAAAAGGGGAACATTTATGCTTACACCGGTTTCAAGTTTAGCAGGTTTATTCGCGCCGGTTGCAGTGTCACCTCTAAAACCTGGTTCAGTTTGCACGACTTTCAGGTTAACAAAAATTGGAATTTCAACACTTATAATTTCATCTTTGCTAAAAAGTATTTCGATTTCTTCGCTCTCTTTCAGATAATTTACACCATCACCAAATATATTTTTAGGAATATTTATTTGTTCATAGGTCTCATTATCCATACAGACTAAAAAGTCACCATCCCGGTAGAGATATTGGTATTTTTTCCGTTCAACCCGAATAATTTCGATACCTTCGCCGGAGCGGAATGTATTATCCAAAACCTTACCTGTTCTTAAGCTTTTTAATATTGTTCTTACGAAAGCACCGCCCTTGCCAGGTTTTACGTGCTGAAATTCGACGATTGTAAATAGGTCGTTCTTATATTTTATAATTAAACCGTTTCTGAAATCTGAAGTATCTGCCATTTGCCCTTTTTGTTTATAAGTGGAGTGAAAAAATATCCATAGATGGCTTGAAAGTCAAGAAATGAGAATTTTAAATTTTTGAAGGGAATTTGCTAAAAACTAATGAGTTTTCATAGATTTTTGGCAAAATTAGTGGGATTTTTGAAAAATCAAATTAAGTAGATATGTAAGATTAATGAAAGTTATACCTACACATAAGGTGGATAGTCTTTTTAGAATATATGCTGTACCCCCAAAACT
>Ga0209642_10001447_pt1 | contig 15799 bp, 17 predicted proteins | sample RifCSP19_2_FD_184025 | JGI IMG/M metagenome (GOLD analysis project Ga0209642, IMG submission 184025) | Soil microbial communities from Rifle, Colorado - Rifle CSP2_sed 19_2 (SPAdes) (version 2) | ecosystem: Environmental > Terrestrial > Deep subsurface > Rock core/Sediment | place: Rifle... | reverse complement strand
GATTTCTGGCAAGTCAGCGACCACGATGTTTGGCAAGTTAAAGTCTGCTGTCGCAGTAGTGGTTAGGGTGATGTCGTCGTCGTTGTCGCTCCAGAAATCCATGAAGCATACGGCGCGGTTGGTTGAGTTTAAAATGGCTTTGATGTACCGCATTATTGAGCTCTGTGTGCCGACTGTTGCGTTCGCCGTGTCAGTTTTTCTGCCAACCACATCCCGAATTACCGTATCGGTTGTTGCGTCAGCAGTGGGTACATCATGGAATCCATCAACTACCGCGAGGTTCGCCGCTGTCGCCAACGTTGAGGAAGCAACATCCAGATTAGTCTTCACGATTGCACCGATGCTTCCCGCAGTAGGAGTCCCAGGCAAAGCGGCATCAGCAAGATAAGGCGTATCCGCGACAACTGTGGCTAAGTTTCCGCCTGACTCAAGAGCCACGGATGCGCCTATAAGGTCTGTTTTCAGTTTAACTGCGTCAACCACTGTATCTACGGTTGTGACTAAACCATCAGTGGTTGCATGCGCAGCGGCTATGTCGCTTGTTTCTGCTGGGTCACTGGGGATAGTGTCTGTTTTTAGTTTGATTGCATCAACCACCGTATCCACGGTTGTGACTAACCCGTTTGTGGTTGAGTGTGCTGTGGTTACGTCACTGGTTTCTGCGGGATCACTTGGAATCAGATCGGTTTTGGCTTTGATAAGCGCAGTTTCAGCTTTGATGTCGGTGACTTCTCCGCCGCCCACTTTGAAGGAGTGAATGTAATTATCAACGAAAGTCCCACCTACACAAGCCCATTTTGTCTTCCATGTTCCAGCGGCGTCGGGTGTAACGTCAAAATAGTAGTCACCCGCTGACGATTCAGTAGCGTTGCCAGGGGCTGCGTGGTTTTCTGACTCATCAACAACAACTACAGTGGGAACTTGACCAAGAAAAGGATTTCCTGTTGCGGTTTCGATAATGTGCACTTTATCGCGGTATGTTTCGCCGACTTGGAGGTCACCCAACTTCAGATTCCACCTCTCTAAGTTCTCTCGCTATTTCTTTTATTGCTCCCCATATAGTGGGGTTGCTCATTATGTCAGGTATGGTGATGCTTCCTAAGCCTCCTGGTCCTTGTGTAGTGGTGATGCCTTTCCAGAAGCCATAGTAAATTATGCGGGTAACAATTTTCACTGCACCTGCCTGTGCGCTTTCTAGGCTGACTGTTTTGCTGCCTGTTGTACCCGTCATGTTGGGGATGTCAGCGTGGAAGATGTTTAGGACATCTATGCTGGTGTCAATGATGTACTCCATTTCAGTGTTTGATGGCGATTCACCTGTGATGTTGAGTTGGGATTGCATGATGTCAGCAGTTACGTCTGCCATGCTACGCTTTCACCCCGTAAGCCATATAGATGCATGGAACATTTGTAAGTGCACCAGCATCGATACTGACAATGTTAGTTGCGTATGTAAGACCCATCACTGCACCGTCACTTTTCTTCCAGAGAACAACCCGCCATATACCATTAGCGGCATTACTGAAACCGCTCAAAGTCAAAGTGTCCGAGCTGCTAACTACTGTTTCTCCAAATTCCATTCGCGTGTAGATGCCATTTACTCCTTTTCTTATTGTATAACTTCTACTTGGCATTTTTCATGTTTCTCCTGTAATATTGGTCGTGACTGAAAACCATGTCAAGAAACGGGTCGTTCAGCAAATCCTTATCTTGCATGACACAGTGCCCGCCGATTCCTTCACCGCTAAACATGCGCGGACGATTCCCGAGATACTTGTGGATTTCATCAGTGAACTGCCACAGCTTCTTTTCGTCCACGCCGAACCGTTCAGCCAAGACGTGAGTATGCTGGGCGAAGACGATTAGCCAACCGTAATATGTGACGTCCATCCAGAGTTTCGCCAACTCAAGCGAAGTTGTGCTATCGTTCCACGGTTCAATCTTCACTTTCGCCTTACGCATTTCTTGAATGAAGAGTTTAGGTTCTTTTTCGCCCGCCCAATATTTCGTGTACCTGAGCATATCAAAACCCATGCGTTTATGAACCCCGCGAAAAGGACTGTAAGCAACGATTGATTCACTGCATAAATGCTTGATTTTCTCCGTGGTTTCTGGCTCAACTGAACTGTGAATGATAATCTCTTTGGGTGTGAACTTGAGGAAATATTCACATATGGCTTCTTTGAATTGCCCGTAATCTCTGAATGGAATGCAGATATGCAAAACATCAGTTTTTGCGGGTTCGTGCCCTTTGCATTTTGCTTTGTAAATGTCAAACCCATAAACCTGAACTCCGCTCTTCTTAAGCAACTCATAGAAGGCGCTGCCGATTTCGCCCATGCCAACTATAACATCGGTTTGTTTAAGCATCTTATCTCTCTCGGTTTCGCTTTTTCACCGTAAACGATTGCTCCGTCAGGCACGTTTTCCGCAACCACGCTGCCAGCGCCAACTGTCGCGTTCTCGCCAACCGTGACGCCTGGCAAGATAACTGAGTCTGCGCCTATGCGTGCACGGTCTTTGATTGTTACAGGTGAACGTTCCCACACTGAAGCCATCGCGTTCGGGTACTTATCATTACATATTGTGCAGTTGGGACCTATGAAAACGTAGTCGCCAATCACTGTTCCAGGCGGGATAAAAACGTGGGCTTCAATCTTGCAGTTTTTCCCTATGACTGAGCCACCGATTTCGACGAATGACGCGATTTTTGTGCCTTCGCCGATTGTGCTGTCGTAGATGTTGACTAGGTTTTCATGCCAGATTTTAACGGTGATGTGTACTCGGCTGTCAATTATGGGCATTGATTATTTCTCCGTAAACTTGTTTAGGTTTGAAGGTGCAGTCTCGGCAGGTTTCAATCTGTTTTCTGAGCTTCATACTGTGTAAAGCGCGTACCGTCTGGTATTTGCTGTTGTTCCAGACTTCGCTGATTAAGTTCTTGTTCAAGTCGCCGAGTGCTGTCATATTGTTCCAATCGTGGTTGCACAACCCTACTTTTCCATCCCAGTAAACCACCATTTCCTCAAACGGCTTCGTGCAGGGTTCAACACAACTTTGCTTTTCTAGTGATCCGAACCCGTTTTTGCTATGCTCTCGGTAAATGCGAACGCGGTTAACATGTTTACCCCATTCCCTGATGAATAGTCCATGCCATTTGGGTGGTAGTTCTGATTCAACGATGCTAATTTGCGTGGTTAACCCAGCTTCGCATGCTTCATGCAGGAAGGGCAACCAATCGGTTTCTACGGGTAACTTGAACTTGTGCAGAGATAGGCTGAGGAAGGTGACGTTTTCAAGGATAGCTCGCTTATTCCATTTGTCAAGGAAATCTCCGTTTGTGGCTAGTTGAACTGTTCTGAAGCGTCTAAGTTGGAGCATGAGGCTGGAGAATTGCTCGTAGCTGGTGCTTTCGCCTCTGAAGAATGGAACTATTGTGGTGCTGTCTGGTAACTGGTCGATGATTGTACTGAATAATCCGATGTTCATGTTGCCGTAGGGGTAACGCATTTGGTGACGCGGGCAGCCAGTGCATGCGCGGTTGCACTTGTTGGTTAATTCAAGGGTGACACGTTTGGGTAAGTTCATGGATTACTCTCTTTTGGTCTTCATCCGTTAAGTCATACGCCATCGGCAACGCCAACAGCTTCGCACCTAATATCATGCTAACTTTCAAATCTGTCATTCTGCGAAGACGCTTAAACTGTGGCTGAAGATGCAATGCGTAAGCGCCCACCTGAGTCTCGATTCCCTTCAGCTTCAATTTCTGTATCAGTTGGTTGCGGTCTGCGGTTTCGATGAGTACCGCGAAGGTTTGCCAAGTCTGACGTGCCCCCTTAATCTGTTCTGGCGCTTTCACGCCAGCGGTGCCTTGGAGAAGCTCTCGGTAAATCCATGCCATCTCATTTCTGCGCGAGATAAGCCATTCTAATCGGTCAAGTTGAGCGATTCCAATAGCTGCCGAAACATCATTAAAGCGGTAATTCCCGCCTTCTCTTCCGAAGTTCTTGAGGTCACGGATTCTTTCAGCAATTTTTTCGTCATTGGTTGTTACCACGGCTCCTTCGCCGCATGTGATTAGTTTACGCGGGTGAAAGCTGAAGCAGGTTGTGAATTCTGAACCCGTCATTTTACCCTGATAGCTTGAGCCTAAAGCGCAGGCAGCATCTTCGACGATGAGGCTGAACGGGTAGTTCACGATTGGGTTTCCACCCCATGAAACAGGCACCGAAACGCCACTACACACACCTATTATTCCGTAGGTTGCGGTTGATACATCGCAGAGGGCGGGAACACAGCGAGCATTAATTACTGCTTGAGCTGTCGCGGGATGAGTGAAATCTGGAATATCCACCGCGCCTTTAACACCGTGCGCTCTAAGCGATAGTTCAATGGCTACGGTGCAATTACAAACTGCAACCGCGTATTTACTGTGCACGTAGGTGGCGATTTTGCGTTCAAAAGCCTCGGTTTCTACGCCTTCAGCAAGCCATCCCGAAGCGAGAACGCGCTCTACTGCGTCAAGTTCAGGTTTGCCTAACAGTGGCTTCGTTAACTGCAACATCGTGAGTTTTCAACCATTCCCGCGTCACAAACACATTCAACAGATTAATGATATCTTGCTCTGTGCGTGGTTGCTGATTTGGAAAACGTTGTTTGAGTTCCTGCCAAATATTCCAGTAATCTTTTCTGCCGTTCAACTTGCGGTTTTCAATCACGAAGTCAGGCAGTATCCCTCGGTATGCTTCGCGGACTAGGCGTTTTTCTTGGTCATGGTCATAGTACGGGTACGTCACGTTAAACCGCAAGCATGATGGGTGAAGAGGCTTATGTAGCTTAATATTGAAATGGTCGTAAACTTGCTGGTATGTTGGGTCAACGTAAGTGAATAGGTGCGCCCAGATTTCAGGATAACTCATCTGTGGAAGATACCAGTAGCCTCCAAAGTGTTCATCTCCACCTTCACCGATGTAACAGTTTAACATTCCATCTTTAGCTTGCTGTTCAGCCACGTAGAAGGGCCAGAGGTTGAAGCGTGGCTTATCCATGAATGATAGGATTTCTGGGTATCGGTCTAAGAGGTTTTCTATGATGATTTCGTGGTGGGTTGTGCCGTAGTGCTCGGCGAGTTGTGCGCCGTGTGCGAGTTCGTTGTCTTGTCCTGTGAACGCAACTGTGTACGTGTGGATTGGTTCTTTACATTTCTCGCTGAGGTGGTGAAGCACAATGGCTGAGTCGATCCCGCCTGAGATATTCACACATGGCTTCGGTGATGGAACTACGCAGGCGCGGATTGTGTCAACAAGTTTACACATTATTTTCAATCCTTGTGTGAGGTCTAACGAGCGTTAAAGCGGGAATAACCACGTTATCGCCGATTGTTACGTCATACATGACGACGCTGTTTGCTCCTATCGCCACGTTATCGCCGATTGTGACGCTTCCCACAAGCTTCGGTTTACCTTCAGTGACGAGTTCATGCGTTGAGTGCGTGTAAATGTGAACGCCACTAGCTATAGAGCAGTTCCTTCCAATCTTTAACTCGTGGCTTCCGTCGAGGACTGTAAAATGTCCTATCCATGTACCTTCACCAATTTCAGGGTCGCCTAATATTTGGCATGATGGCGCTGTGAACCGTGCTTTATTCATACAGTTCAGCCTTTAAGAATTCAGCGATAAGTTGTAGTTTCCGTTGGCTCATACGTTTACGAAGAACTACATTGCCCTTTTTAATCCACACGTCGCCTTCAACTGTTGGAGTAGGCGGAACTGGAGGTGTACCAGTGTAAACGGTGGATTCGCCAACCCAAATGGGGCACATAAAGAAGTCGTTAACGCTCATTGTGCAGCATCCAAACGGTCTAAACTTGCTTTTATCCTGTTGGTTTTTTCCTTTTCAACCGTTAGAAGTTCCTGTTGCGTCTGCAAATTTCTCTGAGCGAATAAATTGAAGTTATCCCGTAATTCTGAGTAGTCATTTCGCAGTGCAGCCACCTCTTCCAAGTGTTCTTTACGAAGTTTATATTCGTAGTCAAGCTGCATGTCTTTGATTAAACCTGCAACTGTTTTTAGAAATTCTTGGGGAGTGATAGTTATAGGAGTCATCTGTTGAGCTTGCACTTCAAGCTGCATCTGTTCCTCGGTAATTCGCGCCTGTAATTCTTCCTCTGTGAGAATCTTGGGAATTATGATTTGCTTCTGTACAGGAACTGCTTCGATTATACGCGCTTTAATTTTCTGTTGTTCTTCACTCATTTTACATCTTCCCTAATATTTCAAAGAACCTTTGCACGACGGGTTTTTCATCATGTAGTTGACGACAATAACGATAATTCGCTTCCCCAAACTCTTTCCGCAACCGTTCATCACTTGCAATCGCCACTGTCTTCTTGAACAAGTCCGCGTCATCGCTGAACACGATGTAAGGCGTATCCAACCCTGTATGTCGCTTAATGAAGTCTCGGCATTCAGGCGCGACTTGACTAAAACTGGGCAAACGGAATATTCCTGCTTCCACTGAAAGCGCACCATAAGCCGTTGGAAACGGTGGTGCTTGGTCATAGAGCACATCACTCTTGCTCAGTAAGCCTAAAGTTGTCACCCACGGTTGCTGCCTTATCATAGTGAACACCATGTTTGGGCAAGCTTGCTGCGCTCTGGTGCTCGCCTTATAGAACATCTGCGAACCCTTGCTGGCTTCACTCGTTGGCGCATGGGTAAACACGACTCGTTTGCGTGGAACAGCGAAGCTTTCCACAGCTACCTGGTCGTTTTTACTTAGGCAATACCGCTCATAAATCTCATCCATCGAGCGGACAACAGGCAAATAACCGATTTCTTTTTCGTCTGCGGCATCGAAGTGTGTGGCTACGCCTGTTTCTGGGTTTCGAAAGTCAAGAGGCAGGAACATGTCTGCGCCACCAAGCACGATTTTATATTCGCCAAGGTGATGACCAGCTTGCTTGATAAGTTGGTCTCTGCCAAGTCGCCATTCGCTTCCCATACAGAGCAAGATTTTCTTTTTATCTCGGAGTGCTTTCCGCGTTAAGTCTAAGGCTCGGAAGAACGGGTACATGGCACCGAGAAACACCACAACATCGCTGTTGTAAACCATTTCCCTGATTTTGCTTCGACTGTAGTCTGCCATGTCAACCATTATGGGGTAGCGGATGAAACTGTCTTCGCCAACTACGTTTATAGCTTGATTTTCAGGGGTAACTTTGTTTATGGCATGGGCTAAGGTGTAGGCTGTCCCGCCTGTATCGCGGACTGCTAGAAAGATTATTTTCATTCAGGGTGTTCCTCGGTTGGTTCTACTATTTTCTTTTTGTGTTTCGACTTCTCTTCCTCAAACATCAGAGTTTCTTTCCGTTCTAACTCTTCAGGTGTAAGCCCCGACGGGTCATACGAGTTTGGTTCATTATCTGTTCCGATGATATTGTCTTGCATTACTGTTTCGTAGAAACTTGTTTTGGGAATTTTTGGATATGTTTTGTTTTCCAGAAAAATTGGCGTTATTTCTAAACTTCCATCTGCGTGCAGAACCAGTTGTGCGTCGATTGCTTCGTCACTTGTCAACCAACCTTGAAACGGCTTGGTTGCTCCATTTGCTACTTTATTACCGTAAGCACTGAAAGCTCTGCTCAAAATGTTCCTTAAATCATCTTCGCCATTAATCTTCATGCACTCACCTCACACTCTTTAATTTCCGACTTGAACATTGCACTATGAGGCTCCAGCCAGCCGCCCACACTCATATCCAACATGTACCCGCTGTGGGCAGCAAGGCGTTTAGCGTTACGGAACACTTTGAAATGCGCTAAGACACAGCGATTCGTCATCCACAATGGATAAGTCTGCTCAATGATGCGATGCGCATAATCACATAGGAACCAGTGTTTGCGTTCGTAGTACATGCCTGGTAACTTGAGGAATATGCGTGGATGCCAAAAAGGTAGCAAAGCATTCATTCCCATGCCTGGGCTGAACATTGGCATGCATCCTGCGATGCAACCAGAGGACATAACTTCGTTCACACCCGCCACCGCGTTGCCGAAAAGCATTTCGTCAGTGTCCAAGATGATGAACCAGTCCTTGTCGGGCACGGCGTCAAGCATGGCTGAGCGTTTTTCTGTTTGGTTAAGCCACGGTTCACCGTTTGGGCACATGATTAGTTTGACTGGGGGAAGGTTCGGCTCTAATGCCTTGATGATTTCAAGTGTGCCGTCGGTGCTCCAAGGTTTAACGTTTTTATCGTATTTCAGGAAGTTAGCGAAATATTTCTTGTATGCGCCGTCAGCGATTATGATGTTGTCGCATACGTCTTTCACGCTGGATAACGCAAGGGGTAACGTGGGATAATCGTTATATGTGCATATTAAGGCATGGATTTTGAAATCTTCAGTCATTCAGAACTAAACCACTTCTTTAACCAATCGTTTCTCAATTCTGTCAAGATAAGATGTACTGACGCTTCGCCCAACCCGCCAACCCATTCATGCCCAATGCGTTTGGTTAATTCGGCTTTAGCGTCTTCATATGTGGGGTACTCTTGTTTTGCCTCATCCAAAACTTTGTGCAAATCAGAAGCGGCAAACATGGAATTGCCCAGTTTTTCTTCCATTCGCCTTTGAAGCTTACCTTTTTGCTCTTCTACCTGCATTCTTAATCACTGTTAATCTGTTAGTTTGACTTTGTTTTTATGTTTTGCCCTAAAGAAAAAGGGGAGGGGAGAATGAAATTTAGAGGTTTAAAGCTTAAGTGACTGGGTCAGCGTCAGTGCGAATAACCACTACTTCAGTAGGGTCAATAGCACAAGTGCCGTAAGTATGGCTTCCAGCAATGCGGAGTTGTCGTTCCTTTATGAGCTTGTCGGTTTCGATGAGTATGTCACGTTTCGGAGCCAATGCCAAAGCGCGTTTCGGACGCATCAAATAGCACATGTTATAACTGCTTGCGCCTGGCTGTAGTGTTGCAACATGTGATTTGGTGTCGCATCCCACAACCACGATTTTAACGCCAAGCAACGATTCCAGTATGCCTGTGGCTGCGGCTCTGCTGTCCGCGGTCACTAGCGGGGTGCTGCCGATAATGTCTTTCATTAGTTCAGCCCAGATTGGACCTGTCATTACGGCGATGCATTCGCCTGGGTGTACTTCTTTGCCTCTTGCCATCAGTACCCCTAAAGCGTCGATGATTAGGTCTGCGTCCATTGTGCTGCATGTGGTGCCGACGTAGAGTGCGCCGATTTGGCTGTCACCGCTTCTGCTGCTCATTTTCTCCAATGTTAAAGTGTTCAGCATACCCACAAGGTCTTCGTCTTCTGCTCTGACGGCTGCGTGGGCGAATACTCGGTTGAGTTCGTCTAGCATGTTGCCGTCGATTTTCTCTATGTCACCGTAGTAAGCATCGTAGTATGCGCCTGCCTCGTGAAGTGTGGTGGTTAAGACGTTGATTAAGCCTGTTTTGCCAGTTAATGAACCACCTGTGTGGGGGGTTGCTTCCCTTACGAAGTCTATGTCATAGACGTATGGGATGTTGACGGTTTCGCCCTTCGCGCCTTTCACAATATCAGTTACCCACACGAAGTCTCTGAGGTGTCCTGCGAGTTCTGCGCGTGCTTTAGGGATTGTGACTGTCCATTGCTCTCGGATTTTGCCTGCGTCCATGCGTTCGCCTTTCTTGAATTCTTCAAGGATTGTGTTTTTCTTTTCGTCGCCGAGGTAGGCTTCAACTACGCCTTTACCGTTCTTATCTTTCTGCTCTGTTACGGTGTGTTCAAGTTGTTCAAAGTATTTCTGCATTTTGCCCTCAAGCCGTTTCTCCATATCGCTGAAATCTACCTCTACTTTTTGTCCGCCTGTTTCAAATTCTGCTTTCATTTTTGTTTTCACCTGTTTTCCCGTTTCCCGCCTCATTGGCGTGACGGCAGCATTTTCGGGTGTGTCTGCCGCTCCCTTCATTGGGGGAGTGCCTCGTATGTCAACTTGTGACTATGCGGTTATACGGGTGATTTTCTTCGCTTCGTTTTTAGCTCTGCCTAATGCTTCTTCTGAGGATTCCAGTTTACGGTGGATTTCCAAGTAGTCTTCGTTTGTTTGTGTGATTTTCTGGCTGAGTTCTAGATTGGTGCTCATTGATTTGCCGTATTTCTCGTTCAGTTGTGTTAATTGCACGCGGGTGTTTTCCAACTGTGATTTGAACTCTTCCGTCAGTGAAAGTTGATGCTCGTATTTCTTGCGCCATTGGTCTCGTTCAACTTCTTTGTTTGCGAGTTCCCTGATTGCTTCGTCTCTAAGTTTCTCAAGTGCTTTGTTTGATTGGTTGAGGCTTGCGTTTGCGCCTATGTATTGCTGGAGTTGGCTGTATATTTTACCGTATTCTTCCTCGAATTTTACGGCTTTCTCTTCGGCTGTGTTTGCTCTCAGGTTTGCCTGTATGGCTGCTTTGCGTTCTTCAAGGCTTGGTAGGGATTCTACGGGTGCAGAACCAGCTTTAACGCCTATGCTTCCTGGGCTTGTTCCCATGATTGTGGTGTGGTCTGCGCTTGATGGCAGGCTTCCTTCGGGTCCCCAGTGGGCTGAAGGTGCTTTGCTGCGGTCTACTCCACCAGTGACTCCTGCGTATTGCGGGGTAGCTTGTCCTCCGCCTGGGGTCTCATAGTTGCCTGTTGGCGCTGCTGATTCAGCTTTCGCTTGGATGCTGGCGCAGTAGGCTGCGGGGTCTTCTTTGCCACTGTTTTTGGCGACGCAATCGTCGAAGTCTGTGTAATCAGCGAAGGGTTCAGCAATTTTATGTTCTTGCGCTGCTTTCTTGGCGTCTTTGAAGTCGTCTCCGCTTTTCACCGGGTAATCGCCAGGCGCATTGCCTAGTTGCACTGTGGCGTTACCGCTAGATTGTGTTTCGCTGTGTAGTTTGCCGTCTGCGTCTATGGGTGTGCCGAAGGTTCCTTTGAAGTCGGGGTTCGCCATGCTGCCTGTGTCAACGTTTGGTTTAGGCGGGTTAAATGTGGCTGTGTTTGGGCTTTCCTCTATGATTTTTGCTTTTATAGTCATTTTCTTTTTTTCTCCTTTATTTTGTTGAAACTGTAATGCTTCAACCATGATAGTCTCGAGCGGTTTGATTCGCGCTAGAGGAATGCCTGGCAACACGTCGCTTGTGAGCAGGGTGAAGGGGGGGTCGGTGAATTCGAATGCGCCGTTCATGCTGCCTTCCAAACTCACGTTCACGATGTGTTGCTTGTCTATGAGCTCGGTCATTTTTGCGCCGTTGCAGATTGGGCAAACCGCTGATTTAGGCACTTTCAGAACTGCTTCGATTGCGCCTTCCTCATATTTGGCGTCTTCGACCGTTAGTGTGCCATAGCGGGATTGCTCGTTGAACCAGAAGGACTCTTTATGGTTTAGGCTTGGATGTTTGCCTTTTAGCGAGAGGGCAGCGGCGATTAAGTCGCGTTCTTTGTAGACGTTGCCGTTCATGCTGCGCCATGGAAGCCCAACGATGACACCATAATATTTGTTGTCTGCGTCTTCTTTAAGATAGTTAAGCATTGATTTAGCCCACTTAAACGATTCACGAGCGGAACCGTAAGGCTTAGATTCGTCTACGCCTAGCGCATGAACCCATGAATAGTATTCGGATTCGCCTTTAGATGGCTCTCGGTAATAACCTACAAACTCATCGTAGATTCTTTGAAAATCTTGATGTCTTATGTTGCACACCTCATACATAACGGTTCTTTCTCACTGCCCCAAACGTGTCCAGTGATTTCCTGTTTACACGCGCTGCATCTTGGGATGTATTTGGGGTCAAGTTTTAAGCCTTCCACGGCTGCTTTCGATTCATAATAGTCCGATTTGCGTAATCTGCGGTATTGGCGGGTGTCGCCTTCCTGCCCAATACTCATTAGTGAGTCACCATTTTTTCAGCCATGAACCTGCGCCACCGTTCTTGAGTTCGAGTTTCCCAGTCTGCGAAGTTGTTGCGTTTCATATGGACTTCTATGCTGCGGTAAGCCATCTTGCTTGCTTCGGGAACGTTTAAGCGTCCAGTGTCAAAGTTGTTTGCGATGATTTCTAAGCCTAAGTCAAGGTCGTTGAGGCGCTCCACCATCTGCTGATCGAGGATTTCCACTTTCGGCGCTGGTTTCTCCTGCCCAAACGGCTTCTTTTCGCCCCCGAAAGGCGACAAAGTGGGCAGTGGAGGCCCTGATTTCCAGTCTGGGTCTGGCAGTTGGACGCCGTAGTCTTTGAGGAGTTTCTGTTTCTGGTTGTTGGCGAGTGCCTGCGAGTTGACGAGTGCTGCAAGCTCGGTCATGGTTACTTTCTCTAGGCCCGTTTGCGGTTTGCCCCAGATGTGCCTGGGGACGGGTTCGCCTGTGAGGGGTTTGTAGAGGTAGCGTTCTACGCGGCGTTTAATGTAGCGTTGGACGCCGTTTACGAGGCGGTCAACGGACTCCATCATCACTGTTGCGGAGGCTTCTGTGGCGTTTTTCAGGTATAGGAGTAGTGGCGCGTGGAGTCCTTCGCAGATTTGGTAGTAAATCAACTCCACGTATGGGATGAATCGCGTGCTCGGGTCAACGGTGAGTATTGTGCTGCGCATTTCGTCTTTCATCACGTTGTAGAAGAATACCCATTCGTCTACGTCGCGGTCTTCAACGCTTTTTTTGGCTTCTTGGCTCATCTCTTTGGATTTGCTGAATTCAAGGAGGGGAATGGGGTTTGCCCATCGGTGGACGCCTTTGATTACGTCGCGGTTCAGGTCGTTTCTGCCGTCTATTAGGCTTCCGATGGGTTCTAGGAGGCTGAAGCCGTAGGGTCTGCGGGGGGTTTTGCGGTGCATGAACAGGATGACATCCTGCATTTCTTTGCCTGCCCAAGTGGTGATGGGGTTGTGGGTTGTTTCTTCCTGTGTGTATTTTAGGACGTTGCCTTTCTTGTCGCGGTAGTAGTAGAAGGTTTCAGATGGTAAGATTTTAAGGTCGGTTTGACCGTCGTACCCGACGGTTTTTTCGGCTGGGCAGAATCCTTTTGACAACATTTGGCTGGTTATTTCCTCTAAATCCTCGTCCAAATTCACTGTTTCAGCATATTCATCGACGATTTTTAGGCTTGGATGTTTTTCGTCGCTGTCTTTCTGGTCAGGCATCTCAGTGTGGAAGCCTACTCCTGCGATGATGTCGGTTAAAACGTTGATTGCCATGTTAGATTCAGCGTCACAAGCCCACTTCTCATAGTTTGCCATGTTGTTCGGGTGCTCGACCCTGCCTTCCCAGCTTCCACCGTATGAAGTGTCCACTTTGCCCTTATCTTCAGAGATTTTGCTGCTTTTAACGTGGTCTGCGCCTAACACGCGTTCTGCAACCACTGTTTTCTCCCAGAATCGTAGGTTTACCATTCAACGTTCATCCTGTCAGTTTCAATCGGCGTGCTCAAGCGCATCTGCCACGCAGCCATCGCCAACGCGATAACCGTGTCGTCATGTCCTTCCTGAGCACCGTAAATGATGTTGCCACCCTTACTCTTAACCCACCCATAAGCTTTCAGTTCAGCAACCAATTCAGGAATAAGGCAAACGGCAGGCGCAATTATCTTTCCCTCAACATCCCTAACTTCAGGCTTCCCTGGCAAAGTAATTTTGCGCTGTTCAATCATCATGCTTAAGTTCTCTATCAGCTCTGCCTTTGAAGCGTTTGTCAACTTGTAACCTTCAACACTGATGTCTTCCCTGCGAAGTCCGTCGTAAAACGGGTCGCCCATGCCTGTGCTGTCCACCATTAAACGCGCTCTATACCTCTTCACAAACTCCGCGATGCGCTTCTGCTGAAAAGGCCACTCTAACTCGCCGAACCTATCATAAGCTACAACATGGCCTGTATCATCTATAATAATGATGACGGTGAAGTCAACATGCTTCGCAACGTCTCCGCCTGCCGCGTAGTTTACGCTTGCAATGGGAACAGAGAATTCGCCCTCTACGCAAGCATCCACTCCACGGAACACGCTGTTCACGTCCTCAAGGAACGTGCCCATGATTTCCTGTTGCCTTGCCTGCCAAGGAAGTCTATTAGCGATCTGGTCAATTTCCGCCTTCGGGATGTACCCGCCTTCCTCAACGCTGTTCTGGTAGCTGCTGTGATTCCACGACTCAACTTCCGTGTTAAGCGGATCCTGCCCCTCAAGGAACAACCTGTAATACCAGTTCCGCCCGTTCGGCGTACCCGTAAACCACGCGAGCCCATGCCTCTCCATTAACGCAGGCGGCAACACCCTCTCCCACACGTCCTCATGAAACTGCGCGGGTTCATCACACCAAACCGCACACAATCCTTCACCCGCCAACGTGTCAGGACGGTCAGCACTCTTAAAATAAACCATCCGCCTATCCAACAACTCAATATACCTGTCGCCAGGCGTCCGATGAATCCCCTTCGGGTAATCCCTAATCAACTCCTTCGGGCAATACCGCAAGAACTCGCGCCAGCACCTACCCAGCGAAGTGCTTGTAAAAGTCGGCGCAACCACAAACGCCACGCTGTCAGGACCAGCCTCAATGATGCGCCGCACCATCTCAGCCGCGCCGCACTTCGATTTGCCCCATCGCCGTCCACAAGCCAACACGCGGAAACGGGCTTTACTCTCATGGAACTCAAGTTGCCCCGCATGCGGAACATAAGTCATGCCAACAGGCGCAATCAAATTACCACATAGAGGACAGCAAGGTTCACCAGTCCCATTCTTAATAGCTTCAACAGATTTCCCGCAGGCACCGCATTTAAATCGCACAGTCATCCCGAATCACAACAAACCATCAAACCCACCAGAAACCACAGCAACCTAAACCCTCTTCACATAAACAATATTATACGCACATGAAGCAGGACACCCTGTGGAAGCGTAGCGACAACTAGAACAGTGAACAGGAAACAGAAACGGAACAGAAGAGTTTGAACTATCACTTACAGCCCACATTTCACCCATCATCAATCACCAAACTAATCACACAACACCCCATCAACAAACCACTAAACCAACAAACCCCAAAACACCAACCCCCCCAAAAAACACAACCCCACTTAAACTCAATCTTACGCGGTGTTTGTAAGCATGCTTTTTTAGGGGTTTTCGTTGTCGTTTCGTCGTTTGTAGCATAGTGGGTATGCTTCTGGTCATATCGTATATGTGTGTATTAATGAGTAGGATCACTATGTTATAGTGTTAGTGGTTGGTGTACTGTGCTAGTAGTATAGCAGTCCTTGCAGTATGCTGTTCCCTTCTCTATCAACGTGTTACATGACAGGCAATGTAGGTATGTTGTGGTTGATGCAGGTTTCATTTTTGGGACTCGGCAGTCTTGTTATTCTCTTCTTCTACTGTTTCGCTGTCAACGGTTAACGCTTCTGATTGTTGCGGTTCTTCAGGGCTAACGGAATCTTTGCCATTATCGACAACATGCAAGCTATCCCCGAATGTTACCACTATCTGCCTAATGTTATTCTGGGTAAGCTGCACGTTATCGCCTGATCGCTTGATGAGCTGGGTCAAGGCCCTGTAGCATTCTATCGGGTTAGTTTCCTTAAGTTGACCGTGTAATTGTAGCCAGTCTTCGGTTAGCCATTGGCGCCAGTTGTCGTTATCCAGGAAGTCTCTTATGTCGCGTTCTACCGTGGATCGTGAGACGTTTAGGGCTGTGGCTATGTGTTCGTGTGTCATGCGTTTGGTTAGCATGGTTATGATTTGTTGTTGTCTTTCGGTTGTTTGGATTTCTGTTCCCTGTTGTGTCATGGTGTATCTTTCCT
>Ga0209642_10001445_pt1 | contig 15810 bp, 24 predicted proteins | sample RifCSP19_2_FD_184025 | JGI IMG/M metagenome (GOLD analysis project Ga0209642, IMG submission 184025) | Soil microbial communities from Rifle, Colorado - Rifle CSP2_sed 19_2 (SPAdes) (version 2) | ecosystem: Environmental > Terrestrial > Deep subsurface > Rock core/Sediment | place: Rifle... | reverse complement strand
TGGAAGAGCACGAGCCCGACTCGGCGACGGTGGTTGCGGTCCTGGGGTCGCCGGTTGGCGATGGTGGTGGTGGTGGCGGTGCAGGGCTGGCGATTACCTTCGCCTTGGTTTTGGGAGGTGACTGATGGCGGCACCTACACAGTTCACACCAGAGGCGCTTCTTGACGGAACGGCGGTGCCCAATGCGGCCGCTGCGGCGTACACGGCGCCCTCTGGCGGCTCCGACCGAGGTGTTATTATCTCTGCCCTCCGCGTTGTTAACATAGCTGGGGCGCCGGTCGCGCTCACCATCTGGGTAGTACCGAGCGGGGGAAGCCGCACGGACGCCAATACAATCGAAAAGACGTTCTCTGCGCCGCAAGACGGGTTAGACGGGGCCTTCCTGAAGGGCGTTGTGCTGAGGCCGGGTGATGCGGTCCACTGGCTGGCGGGAGCGGCAACTTCGTTGTCAGGCCGCATCGACGGTGTGAAGATGGAGACATAGGCGAGCTGATGGCCCGCCTACGACTCGACGGCATCATTGTCGTCTACTACACGGGCGGTACGCCCCAGGCCGACATCGACCGCGACGTGCAGGCTGCCCGTCAAAAGCTGTCACAGGCGTTCACCGGCACCGTGACCGTCCGAACACTCGACGAGTTTCCACAGCAGGGCACTGGCGAAATCGTCAAGGCCCTCGTCGTGGAGGTCAAGAATGCCCAGCTTCGATAGCCTGATTGTGGCCCGCCGCGATTCACCAGAGGTCATCTACCCACTCGACGCGGCGCCAACGAGCTTCGCCACCGGCACTTCCTCCGCCTTCTCCGCCTGGCAACCGGTCGTGGTCTCCCTCCCCAGCGGCTTCGTCCTGACCCGCATCATCGCTACCCTGGACGTGCTGGGCGGTGCCTTCCACGGAGGCCGCATAGAGGTCGGTATTGGGGCAGCAACCTTCGAGGTGGCCATCGCCGAACTGGCCTTCCACTCGCTGCTATTCGACCCCGTTGCTGACGACGCTGGCAGGCAAGACCTTTCCTGGGTGCCAGGGAACTTCTACTATATCCCATCCGGCACAAGGGTGGCGGTGCGCGCCTACGTCACGACCACAGCCGCCAGAACCGTGTACATCTACCTCCAGGGCTTCGACGTGCGTGGCCCCGTCTTCGCCAGGAGCCTACGTCGATATCGCCAATGGGCGGCTGGCGTGGCGACCAAGGCCAGCCTTACCATCCCCGAAACGGGCGGTGGTGCAACCCCAAGTCCAGGGTCTACCTGGACATACAGCTCGTGGGTTGAGCAGGTCGCGGCGGCTGCCGACGACCTCTTGGTTCACGGCCTCACCATTAACGCCCCCTCCGCGCTGAAAATCAGCACCCACAACTTTGTCCAGGTGGGTGTCGGCGCGTCCCCGAACGAGACGCCCATCTGCGGTGGTGGGGGCGCCTACGGCGTCCGCAGTTATTACTTCGACCCGCCCGCCTTGGTGCGGAAGGGGGAGCGCATCGCCATCCGAGGGAAGTCCAGCGCCACAGGCGCTTTGGGGGCCAGCGTGCTCCAGGTCACGGCGTTGAAGTGAGGTGGTGTGTGGGTGGTGTCGTCAGCCCTGGGTTCAGGTGAGCTCGAGCTCGTCGGGTTCGACGGGCAGGGGTTCCAGGTGCCTACCGTCGTCGCCGTCCAGGGCTTCGGAGGCGTCGTCCAGGCAGTCCTTGCAGACGGCGAGGAACGGCTGTGAGGGGACGGCCCTGAGGAGGGCCACGGGCGCGCCCTTGGCGCCGCACAGGTCGCATGGTCCGTTGTCGATTTCCACGGTGGTCTCCTTCCAGGGGCGGCGCCCTGGCGGACGCCGCCCCTGGTGGCGGCGCTAGGCCGCCTGCTCCTTCCTGGTGCTGGCCGTCCACTTACACCAGGAGCCGTCATTGAGTTTGGTGGGGCAGAACAGACCATAGCGGCCCGTCTTGGGTTGCTTGTGGCCCGCCACGGGGCATCTGACGGCCCTGTAGGGCTGCGTGGGCGGTAGCGGGTCACTGAGATCAGCGGGGTCTTCTGGCTCCTCCGGCTCCTGGTACTCCGGCCGCGGCCTGGCCTTGCCGTTGCAGGACAGCATAAGGGCCGCCAGGGCGTGTTTGCACCATCCCCAGGGGGCGGAAGTGGCCGTGGCCTTGGTGGCGTCCGGGCAGGTGCAGGAGGGCGCGCCCTGTTGCCCGAAGGTGACGGCGTACCTGACCCCCTGCTGGTTCTGCGAGGCGACGCCGTAGCGCCCGTCTCTCTCCTCCACGGCCTTGGCGCGGATGAGGTCCAGCGCCCGTTCCCACCGGCGGGCTGCGCGGCCCACGTCTATGGCCTGCCAGAAAGCGCAATGGGTCTGATAGAAGTCCTCAAAGGTCATGGTTGGTTCCTTTCTGGGGCCGGTGTGACCGGCCCCTACTGAGTGGGCCGGCCCTAGCAGGCCGAGTACCCACAACCCTGGCAAAACAGACAACCGCCGGACGGGATGAGCGCCCCGCCGCAGGAAGGGCAGGATCTGATGGCTGGAGCGGCGAACGGGACGGCCCGCAGGAGCCCCTGGCCCGCCAACGCCTGACAGTGGCGACGCCAGCAAGACGGGCACCTGGGCGTTTCTGAGGGCGTGTGCCACGAGGTGGCCGCCCCGCACCCTACACACCTGGACTGCAACACTGGCACGACCCTAACCCCCTGCCACCGGCCCCCAGGGAAGCCCCACGGCCCCCCCCCGGAGCAACGGCGGCCAAGGGCAGCCGAGGCGGGACGCGCCCGCCCGCAGAGGGTGAAGGCGCTGGCGTAGCTTTGATAGTTGGTGGTTGGTCTGCCCCTTGCGGGCGGGTCAGCGCGGCCCGCTACACTGCCGCTGCCGCCGTTTGCTGGGGTGAAGAGGCCCGCGTAGCGGGCTACCTTCAGGTTCGACCGCTGCCGCCCGCAGGCGGGCCGGCGCCTTTGACGCGAGCCCCCGCCGGTGGTGGTGTGGTGGGTGAGCCAGCGCAAGGGGGTCGGGGGCCATTGCGCGGCGGAGGGGCCGGAGGGTACTACGAGCGGGCGGGCGCCGTTTCACGTGAAACAACTGTGCTTTTTCTGGAAACGACTAGATTCGATGGGCGGCTTGGGAACGTCCGAAACGGCCGCGCGGAGCCCCGGGCTTACGGGCCCGTTGCAACGCCTGGGTGCCCGCCGGAGTGCAGGGCTGGCGGCGGACGGGCAGGTAAGAGCCGGTGGCGGCGCGTCTGGTTCGACCCGGAGGCCGTGACGCCGGTGGTGGGAGGGTGGAAAACCCGCTTTACCAGGATGTGGAAAGTTGGGTGGGAAGGGCGTGACGGCCGGCCCAGGACGGGTGAGCGCGGCGGCGACGACGCGCAGGGGCGGGTGTGCCGCTGGGGTTGTGGGTGGAGAGCGTTAGCGGCAAGGAGCGGCGGGTCGCGGCCGGTGGTGTACCTGGCCGGGCGCAGCCTCGGGCGCCCCGCCAAGGCGGAGGCCGCGCCGGGTGGGGTACGCGGTGAGGGCCGCGACGCCTGGCCGCGAGGCGTGGGCGTTGCTTTGGAGGGCCAGGGTTGATTGATGGTGGCGGCGTTGCCCGGAGGGTTAGCGCGAGCGGCGCCGGCTGTGGCGGTAGGCAGGGGCCGGTGCCGGGAGCGCGGTCTGACCCGGATGCCCTGTTTCCTGGGAACCGTGGAAGCTACTTCTTCCAGGCCCTCCACTCGTTGACCACCTTGACGATGTAGGCGACCACGAAGGCTGAGGCGGCGACGGCGGCGGCGGAGACGGCGAGGGCGGCTGCGGCTATGGCGGTGGAGACGGCGTTGCAGTCGTTGATTGTTGGGAGGTCAGGCATGGGGCTCCGCCGGAGCGGCGAGCGTCTCCTCGATGGACGCGAGGACGGCGCGCATGGCGTCGACCAGGCGGTCGGCGTCGGTGCCTTTGAGACGGTACTGAGTACGGGCGAGGCTGGCGAGGGTCCTGAGGCCGAGGTAGACGAGCTCGGCCCTGTCGGGGGAGTTGCCGATGAGGTCCCTGAGATGGAGGCGGAGGCGGCCCATTTCGCCGGAGAGGTCGTCAGTGGGGAGGCGCTGGGCCTCGTCGAGTTCGAGGGCCTGGGCGTCGGTCATGCCCTTGGCGTAAAAGCCGTGGGTGACGGCGTTGCGGTTGCCCGGCTGGGCGCCGGGGCGTCGCTTCTGTCTGGGCATGGTCTCCCCCGTTGAGGGCGGTGGCGAACCCTACCAGCAGGCAGAGGGCCGCCAGCTCGTCGTTCCTGTGGGCGATGGCGTGGTCGAGTAGCTTCATGTCTTACCCCTGATGGATGGCTGATGCGTAGTAGTCTAGCACGGCGCGTCCGGCGCCGGCGGCGGCGGTAGCGACGGCGGGAGGGCCGGGGGAGCGCGGAGTATGGTGTCCCAGGCTAGCCATCCGTCGCGGACGCCCCACTTGGCGCGGTCGTTCACGTCGTGGGAGGCGTAGACGGAGGAGCCGGCGGCGCCCCATCGCCAGGCGAGGAGGAGCTGGCCGGCGGTCTCCTCGTAGTCTAGGCCGTCGTAGGCTTGGATGACGGGCATGGTGGGCGCGTCGCGGCCGGGGGCCGGCAGGTTAGGGCCGAGCTGGCGCCAGCGCCAGTAGATGTCATCGAAGGCGCGCTGGAGGTCGCCGAAGGGCTGGTTGGGGTAGAAGGAGCGGGGGTAGCACATGGGGAGCCAACCGGCGACAAACGAGGAGAGGACGGCGTGGTATCTGGCGGTCAGGCGGCCGAGCCGGAAGTCGGTGGAGGCGAAGAGGGGTGCAGCGGCGCCGAAGGCGTAAACGAGGCGGGCGACGCCGTAGCCGTCGTCGTCCTCGTGCGGCGTCTCGGCGTTGACGACGGCGGAGGCGGCGCCGTGGTCGCGGACGGCGGCGGCGAGGGCGCGGCCTTCCTTGTCCGCGGTCCGGGGCAGGCTGAACACTTCGGCGGCGACCAGGAGGCCGGCGGCCCGGCACTTGGCGGCGTTGCGGGGGAAGTCCTGCCGGAGCTTGAGCGGGCCGGTGAATACCGGGTCGTGGTAGGCGGCCTTGAGAATCATGGTGTTGGCGCCGATGTCGAGGGCGAGTCGGATGGCGGCGCCGATGTCGCCGGTCCAGTACCACAGGCCCTTGAGCATGTTGACGCCCCGTGGGGGTGGGGGTATCCTTCGGCGGCGATGCCTGCTGGTCGTGACCCTTTCGGCTTGAAGGCGCTGGCGCTGCGGGTGCTGTACGGTGACCGGCGCCCGGAGCGCGTGTGCAGGGTCTGCAGACAGCCTATCTTATTCCGCCGGACGGTCAAGGGGTGGCGGCCGGTAAACGGTGATGGGTCTGAGCATTTGGACAGAAAGTGAGGGAAGGTGACATAAAAGCGTTGACAGGTTTAGGCGTCATATCTATCATCGAGCCATGGTGAAGGTGACGGCGGGCCAGGTGGCGCAACTGTTGGGGCTGTCGGTGTCGAGCGTGCTGCGGCTGGAGCGAGACGGAGTGCTGCCGGCTGCGGAACGCCTGGGGCCGGGCCGCCGGCGGCGGTGGGACCTGGACGAGATGCTGGCCTTCAGGGAGGCGGCGACGAAGGGCGAGGGACGGCGTTTTCGGGGTGCCCCGCTTGCGGTGTCCGCTGGCTAGGTATGGACACGCCGGTGCGTGTGCTGGTCGAGCGGGCCGCCGAGCTGGAGGGATCGTACGGTTGGGTGAGCGCGGGCGTCCTGCAGCGCCGGCTCCGGGTGTCGCGGCGGATGGCGGACTACCTGGTCCGGGAGCTGGCGGAGCGGGTGGGTTGACAGAACATATACAGGGGGCGGTTGGTGGTGGCGGGGGCGGGTCGTTGTGAGCCGGGGGGGACGTCGGCGTGGGGCTGGCGCTCCTCGGGGGAACCTTAACGCTCTCCGGCACGGTGGCCGGAGCCGGGACCCTTCGCTTCGTGCCCTGGTGGAGAGCTGGTCTGGCCGGGCCGAGGACGTGCGAGCGCTGGCCCGGTATCTGCGCGCCCTGTCGGTGGGGCAGCGACGGGTGGAGCCGACGGCGCCGAAGGTGCCGTCGAACGTGGTCCCGTTCTTCCGCCCTCCTTCATCATCAACAGCACCCGTTCAATCAGAGGCTCAGCGAGCGGCGGACGGCCCCCTGGGACGGCCGACCGCGAGCGGTGTTAGGTCAGACGGTCCGGCGTCGGCGCTGGTGGCGGCGGTGTCGTCGCGGCTGGCGGGTCACGGTTTCCGGGGCGGCCCGGCGTTCGTGCGCCAGCACTTCGCGGTAGCGGGGTCGATAGAGGCGCTGCTGGACGAGCTGGACGGGCTGTCGCCGGAGGAGTACCGGCGGTTCAGGAACCCCGGCGGGTACATCCGGGCCGTGGTGCATGACGAGGTAGCGCCTGAGGGGGCCTGCCGGTTCTGCGGGTGGCGCCGGCCGCCGGTGGCTGTCGCGGCGAGTGAGTGAAAGGAGAACGGTTGTGACCATGTGGGAAGCGAGAGTGGAGGCTTGTCGGCGGTGCCACCGGTGCCGCCCGGGCGGGTCGAGGCCGCCGGTGGTGTGCGGGTCGCTGGCTGAGGGCCTGCCTTACTGCAGGGCGTGTGCGTTGTTGGTGCGGGAGCTGGTGTCGCCGTGGTGGGCGTCGTGAGCCGGCGAGCGAGCGTGAAGTTGTACAGCGTGACGGTGGACGCGGTGCGGGCGGTGCCGGCGCCGGGTGGGGCGGAGCTGTCGTTCCGGGTGAGCGTGCCGGTTCTGGGGGCGAACGTAGCGGAGCTTCTGGCGAAGCTGGGGCGACTGGGGTCGTCGGGTTCGGCGGACGTAGTGGTGGAGTCGGCGCAGTTTGAAATGGAGGTGTCTTGATGACGAGGCGTTACTTCGGTCCTGGCCCGCGCGCTGGCGGCGACGTGTGGACGGCGGTGCTGATGGCTATCGCGGTGGGGGCGATCATCGGGGCGGTGGTTTGGGGGGGTGGGACGGTGGAGCTGCGTGTGGTGTACCCGACGGCGACACCGGCCGCTGTGCCGACGGCTACGGCGGTGGCCGCCGAGGGGCGTGTGGGTGGCGTGGAGGCCGCTGGCGGGGCCTTGGTGTGGCCGCCGGTGGAATGGCTTATCGAGCACTACTTCGGCCCACTGGGGGCCGTTGACGTGGCTCTGGCTGTGTACGAGTGCGAGACGGCCGAGGGCTCGGCGTGGGTGGGTGCTCTGGGGGAGCTGGGCCCGTTCCAGCTGCAACCGGATGGGGGCGCTGGTGAACGATTCGCGGCGGCCGGGTGGGACCTGCTGGACCCGCGAGAGAGCGTGATGGCGGCGGCCCTCATCGTGGCCGAAGAGGGATGGTGGCCGTGGAAAGCGTGTCTGCCGTGAAAGCCGCCGCGACGGGCTTCGTGACGACCGTGACCGGTCGGCGCGTACACGTGTGGACGGAGTGGCGGGGAGGGACGGCGTGCGGCAGGGCGGCCGGCCGGCCGAGAAGTGGGGTTGTGCCGACCATCCTGTGCGCCCACTGCGCCCGGTGGGTGCGGGCCGGCGAGTCGGCCCGGTGAAGGGCGAGGCTGGACGGGCCCCGGCGCGGGGCGGGTCCTGCGCGCGCTGCGGCGGCCGCCTGCTGCTGGAGCGGGACGGCTGGACTTGTTTGCAGTGTGGGTGGGTGGAGGTCCTGGTGCCGGTGTTCATCCGGGAGGAGCTCGAGGGGCGGTACGGGGGGCAGGGGGGAGGGGGACGGCATCGGTCGCCGTTCACCCGACGGGGCGGGTTGCAGCTATGAGGCGGCGGGTGGTGCCGGGCCGGTACGGACGGAACCGGCCGGTTGGGACGTACCCGCTGAACTGGTCGGAGGTAGCGTACCTGGTGAAGTGCGTGGCCGGCTGGCGGTGCGAGCGTTGCCGCCATCGTCACGAGACGCCGGCGCGGAGGAAGGGGTGCGACCGGTTCTGTCGCCACGTCCGGGACGGGAAGCAGCGCATGTTGACGGTGGCGCACCTGGACAACGACCGGTCGAACTTCGCGCGTTGGAACCTGGCGGCGCTCTGCCAGGTCTGCCACTTGAAGCTGCAGACGCGGCTGGTGATGGGGCAGGTGTTCATGTTCGAGCACTCGGTGTGGATGGCGTGGCGGGTGAAGGCTATGGAGGCTAGTCGTGGCGCTGACGCGGCTGCGGCCGTACCAGGCTGAACCGGCGCGGGCCATCCTGGCTTCGGTGCTGCGGGGCCTGGGGCTGACGTTCGTGGTCGAGATGAGTCGGCAGGCTGGTAAGAACGAGTTGTCGGCGTGGCTGGAGACGGCCCTGCTGACGCGGGCCGGGCGGTCGGGCGGTTCGGGGGTGAAGGCGGCGCCGACATTCACGCCGCAGGTCAAGTACTCCATCGACCGTCTGGGGCGGAGTCTGGACGGCGCCGGCTACGTTGGTTCGTGGCGTTTGATTGATGGGTACGTCATTCGCCTTATGAACGCCCGGTGGCTCTTCTACTCGGCGGAGCCGACCGCGAGCGTGGTCGGGGGTACGGCGTCGCTGCTGCTGGAGGTGGATGAGGCCCAGGACGTGACGAGGGAGAAGTTCGACCGGGACTTCCGGCCGATGGCGGCGGCCTACAACGCCACGACGGTGATGTACGGGACGGCGTGGGAGGAGACGTCGCTGCTGGAGGAGGCGCTGGCGTCGAACCGGGAGTTGGAGCGGCGGGACGGGGTGCGGCGGAACTTCGTCTACCCGTGGCAGCATTGCGCGCGCTATAACGTCGCTTACGGCCGGTACGTGCATGCCGAGCGGTTGCGCCTGGGGGAGTCGCACCCGCTGTTCACGACTCAGTACGAGCTGCGGCCGCTGCCTGGCGGTGGCCGGCTGCTGTCGCCGGCCGACCTGGAGCTGATGCGAGGGGAGCACGGCCGCGAGGGCGGGGGAGTGGCCGGGGCCACGTACGTGGCGGGGTTGGACGTAGCGGGGGAAGCGGCGCCGGATGAGATGGCGGCGCGGGGCCGGGACTGGACGGCGCTGACGGTGGGGAGGCTGTCGCGGTCGGCGTCGAGGGACCTGCCGGTAGTGCAGGTCGTGGCGGCGTACCGGTGGCAGTCGGTGTCGTGGGACGCGCTGTACCCTCAGTTGGTGGCGCTGCTGGACGGCGTGTGGCGGGTCGGGCGGGTGGCTGTGGACGCGACGGCGATAGGGGAGGCGGCCGCCGTGCTGCTGTCGCGGTCGCTAGGCGCGGCGCGGGTGATGGCGTACCGTTACACGCAGCGGAGCAAGTCGAGTTTAGGCTACGGGCTCCAGGCGGCGGCGGCGTCGAACCGCCTAAAGGTGTACGCTGACGATGGGAGCTCGGAGTGGCGGGCGATGTGGGATGAGCTTCGGCTGTGCCGGGCGGGCTACTCGCGGTCGCGGGTGCTGTCCTGGGAGGTTGACCCTCGTGACGGTCATGACGACCTGGTGAACGCGGTGGCGCTGCTGGTGGCTGCTGCGGGGGAGAGGTCCCTGGGTACGGCGCGTGGGAGGCGTGAATGAGTGGTGAGTCGCTGCCTCGTGTGCTTCGCGGGCTGGACAAGGGCCGTCTGGCGGCCTACGCGCGTAACCTGTCGTTCTACGGCGGAGAGCAATGGCCGGGGGAGCGGGGACGGGCGAGGCGGCGCGTGACCTTCAACTATGCTCGGGCCGTTGTGGACAAGGTGACGTCGTACGTGATGAGTGATGTCCGTGTGAACGTGCGGCCCGCCGCGGTGGGAGAGCCGGGCGCTGCCGCCGCGCGGAGCGCCGAGCTGGCGCTGGCGGCGGTGGGGGTGGAGAACGGGCTGCCCCGGCTCGACTACGAGACCGAGACGGACGCGGCGGTCTTGGGGGACGGCGCGTTCAAGGCGACGTGGTCGCCGGAGTCGGAGCGTGTCGTCGTGTCTGCGCCGGACGTTCAGGGGCTGTTCGTGTGGCGGGACCCGGTGGACCGGCGGACGCCGGAGCGCGTGGCCGAGCGGTACAGCGTGACGCCGCTGGCCGGCGGGCGGCCGGTGCAGGTGGTCGAGGACTGGACGGCGGAGAAGCTGACGGTCTGGCAGGACGATGTGGTGGTGTCGGGGCCGGTGGCGAACGCTTACGGTTTCGTGCCGTACGTGGTCTTCCCGAACCTGCCGGTCCCGAAGTCGCCGTGGGGCTGGTCGGACGTGGCGGGGGTGCGGGACGTGGCGGAGGAAATCAACCGCTGCTTCACGGCGCTGTCGCGGATCCTCGAGCTGTCGGGGAACCCGATAGCGGTACTGTCCGGTGTTGTGGATTCTCAGGACATAGCGGTGGAGCCGGGGGCGCTCTGGGAGATGCCGGAGGGTACGAAGGCGTACCTTCTCGACCTGCTCTCGGGCGGTGGGGTCAAGGTCCACCTGGACTATCTGGACGCGGTGTACCGGTCCCTGCACGACGTGGGGGAGGTCCCCAGGACGGCGTTCGGGGACAACGCCCGGTCGTTGTCGGGCGTGGCGCTGGAGATAGAGCTGCAGCCGTTGCAACAGAAGGTGCGTCGGAAGCGGGTCATTCGGGCCGACGTGTACCGGCGGCGGGCGGAGATGGTGCTGGCCCTCCTGGACCTGTACACGGGCACGGCGCACGGGGCGGCGGGGGCGGTTGAGGTGAGTTGGGGGCCGCTGACGCCTTCGGACCCGAATGCGGACGTGGAGCGGGAGGCGCAGCGTGTGGGGGCGGCCCTGAGCACGGCGCAGTCGGCGATGGGCCGCCTGGGTGTGGAGGACCCGGAGGCGGAGTTCGAGGGGGTGCTGGTGGAGCGGTCGCGGCTGGTGCCGCCGGCGGCGGCCGTCGGGGGTGCTTGACACATCGGTTAAAGGCGCTACACTGGTTGACGAAATGGAGCCGACGGAAGACGAGGTTGCCAGCCTGCGGTCCCGCGCCGAGCGGGCGGACGCGGTGTCCGCCGAGCTAGAGGCTCTGCGGGTGTCGTCCGCGGCGGACCTTCGGTCGGCGCTGCTGGAGGCGAACCCGGACCTGCCGCCTGAGCTGGTGAGCGGCGCGACTGCGGCCGAGCTGCGGAGCTCCATCGAGAGCGCGCGCCTTGTTGTGCAGGGTGTCCGGGAGCGGGCGTTCGGGGAACTGACGGCCCTGGCAGCGGCCAAGCCCCAGCCGATGGGGTTCCGGCCTCCGGGCCAGCGGACGGAGCGGGAGCCGGAAGAGCCGCCGGAGAAGACGCGGGGCGTCGCCCGGATAGCGTGGGCGCTGAGGCACCCTGGGCCTGGGCGGACGGAGTAGGTCGTGGCGCTTCAAACGATCGTAGAGGCGGACAAGTACAGCCGGACTCAGCTTCTGGCGGGCGTGGTCGAAGAGATAGTCGACGCTTCGCCGATGTTCGCGCTTCTTCCCTTCGACACGGTTCTGGGTAACTCCCTGACGTACAATCGGGAGGACACCCTGGGGACGGCCCAGTTCTACGACCCGGCCGACGCCTGGGTCGAGTCGACGCCGACCGTCACCGCGGTGACCGCCAAGCTCAAGATTGTCGGCGGCGACGCCGACCTGGACAATTTCCTCGTGCTGACTCGTTCGAACGAACAGGACCTCCGGGCCATGGTGCTGTCGATGAAGGCCAAGGCCGTGGTGCGGGCCATAGAGAACGAGCTGATTTACGGGGACGTGGACGACGTGAACCCGAAGGGGTTCGACGGGCTGCACGAGATTCTGGGGGTCGTTACGGGGGGCCAGGACGTGCTGGCGGGGTCGGCCACCACGGGCGGTCCGGGCACCTTCTCGAAGCTCGACGAGATGATAGACAAGGTGAAGCCCGGGCCGCCGGACGCGCTCATCATGAGTCGGCGGAGCCGGCGGCAGATAAAGAAGCTGGCGCGGTCTCAGGGGTGGGACCTGGCCCTGAGTCAGCCTGCGGGCCTGAACCGGCCCATCAACTTCTACAACGACATTCCGATTCTGATTAACGACTTCATCACCGACACCGAGGACTGCGTGGACGGTGGGTTCGGGGGGAAGACGGGCGACGACACGTCGTCGATCTTCGCCGTCAAGTTCGGCGCGGAAGGGCTGCACGGCATCGACGGCGGGCAGGGGCTTACCATCGACGACGTGGGCGCGCTGGAGACGAAGGACGCTACGCGGTTGCGGGTGAAGTGGTACATGGCGCTGGTGTTGATGTCGACCAAGGCGCTTGCCCGGCTGTCGGGGGTGGACACCCAGGACTGGACGAACTAGGTGGCTCTCACCGAGAACGCGGCCCGCGCCCGGAACGTGGTGGCCATCGGCCCCAAGTTCAAGCTCACCCTTTCGGGGACCGTGCTTGCGGGTGACTGCATCGGCTACTCCTCCGGGTGGAAGCGCGCGCTGGCGACGGTGGGCACGGCCATCCAGACCAAGTTGATTGCCCTGGAGGGCGGTGTGTCGGGTGACGTTATCGAGGTGTGCGCGGAGGCCGTGATAGGCGGCTTCACGGCGGGCACCGTGGGCGGCCTGGTGTACAACGAGGAGGGCGCTGGTGTGGGCGGCGGCTACACCGAGACCGCGCCGTCGACCGTCGGGGACGTGAACACCATCCTGGGCTACATCCTCTCCGCGACTGAAATCTACGTGGCCCCCAGCGTACGTGCCGGGTCGGTCGGGTAGCGGCGGCCATGGCCGGCGTCTACTGCTGCCGCTGTCAGACGACCGTCCTCCTGGAACAGGACGGGCGGTCATGCTCGAACTGCGGCGCCGTGCTGGTGGCTCCGGTCCCGCCGCCGGAGCCGCCGCCCGCCGCGCGGAAGGCGGCCGGTAAGCCGGCCTAGTCGATGTGGCGGTCCTCTCTGACTTCATCACCCGTGTCCGTCAGGATCTTCGCGACACTGCGGCGCCCCAGGAGTTCAGCGACGCCGAGCTGACGCGCTGGCTGGACCGTGCTGTTGGGGAGGTGTCGGTGGCGCGGCCTCGCGAGCGCGAGAGTGTCCTTGACGCCGACGGAACGACCCGGAACCTTGCCCTTACGACCCTGACGCTGCTGCTGGCCGTGTACTCCGTCGAGTACCCGGTGGGTGAGTGGCCGCCGTCGTATGTGCGGTTCAGCGTGTACGGGTCGGTGCTGACGATGCACATTGATGGGGTGCCGGTGGCGGGCGCGGACGCGAAGGTTCGTTGGGGCTCTGCGCATACGCTTGACGCTTCTGGGACGACTCTTACTGAGGAGCTTGAGGACGTTGTGGTGTTGGGTGCGTCTGCCTACGCCCTGGACGCGTACGCGGCGGCGGGGGCGTCGAAGCTGTTGACGACGGGTGCGGGCGGTCAGCGTTCGCTGTCGTCGGAGGCCGGGGAGCGGCTGCGGGCCTACGGTTCGGCCCTTCGCGGCCTTCGGTCGCGGGTGCGCCGGCGGGAGCTCTACGCCCCGGAGCGGGCGTCGCCGTCTCAGGACCGCGACGCTGGGCCGCCGTGAGGTCTGGCGATGCGGCGGGCGACTGGGTGCTGCCTCTTGGAAAGCCACACTGGTCTCACCCGAGGGCGCGGAAGGAAGGCCGGTCGGCGGCTGGCCGCTGGCGCGGGCTGTGGCGGCGGTCGCGGCCTGGGTCTGGGGTGGTGAGGGTCGGCGTTGCGGACCCTGGCCGCCGCCCTGCTCGCCGCTCAGAAGTCGCGTAGCCGGCGCCCCTACGTGACGGTCACCGTCCGTGACCGTCAGGCGAACATTCGCCGCCTGCGGCTGGCCTCCTGGTACTCCGGCGGCGAGGCGGCGGGGCCCCACGCCGCCTGCTGCGGCTCTGACGGGTCGCTGAACCGCTTCCGGGTGGACGGTACGACCCTGTACCGTTCGCGGGTGGCGTCGCCGGCCGCCGGGTCGGACTATTCCGTCTGGGTCTCTCTAACGTCCGTGGTGTCGGGTTCGCCGGTGGCCTGCATGGTGACGGGGGCGGTCGTGACCGTCTTCTACATGGGGACGGCGACGGCCATCAAGTACCGGGTGTCGTCGGACAACGGTGTGACGTGGGGAGCCGAGCAAGCTTTGGGCACGGCTGCGGGGACGGTGGCGTACCTGGCTGCGGCCGCGAAGAATTCGACCACGGCCCTGCTGGTGCTGTCGGTGGGGGCGTCCGTGTACCGTTCGAAGATGGTGTCGGGGTCGTGGGGCGCCCTTGGCGCCTGGACGAACAGCGTCGATTCCGTGTCGGGGCTGGCCTGTCACTACCTTGGCGACTGGAACCTGCTTGTCGCCGGCGTCGAGTTGACGACCCTGGCACCGACCGTCTGGGAGGTGCTATACGGCGACGGGTTCAGTCAGGCGGCGGACACCTGGTCGTCGCTGCTGGTGACGACACAGGCCGCGGCCGGTTCTGGGGTGGCGTTCTCCTCGCCGTTCGTGGGTCGGCCGGACGTGTACCGGCTGTCGTACAGGGAGGCGTACGCGGGGTCGGGCGCCTACTCCCGGCTGGCGACCAGCCATCAGGTGTCGACGTCGGACTTCGTGGCGAATCAGTGGCGGGAGCCGGAGCCGGTGGCGGTGGACGTGGTTCAGGGTGTAGCGTGGTCGTCGTCGGGCGTGGCGGCGTATCTGACGTCGGCTTCCCGCGTCTACTTCTTCGACCTGGCGGTTGCCGCGGTGGAACTGGCGTCTCGTGTGGTGGCCCTGGACGTGCTTGACCGGCCGCTGTCGGAGGCCGGGGGGTGGATAGACCTGGACAACGCGGACGGTGAGCTGAACGCCGACCAGTTGGGCGCGGGCTCGTACGGGGCGCTGCGGTTGGGGGGGGAGGTCGCGGTGGGCCTGGGGTACAGGACGGCGTCGGGCGACTTAGCCAGCCCGTGGCCGCTGCTGTGGATAGATGCGCTGGAGCACGTGCGGGAGGCCGGGGGGTCGCGGCTGCGCCTCCACCTGCTGTCGGTCTGGGGGTTGTCGGGCAAGGTCGTCCCGGCGCGCCCGGTGCAGTACGGAGCTGGCGCCTACAGCGTCCTGGGGCTCCTGGCCCGCGTTCTCAGCCGCGCGGGTGTCGGGGTGGCCGCCCTGAGCAGCAGCCCCGGAGCGGCGGCCATGATGCCGGCCTTTGTGATGCGGCCGGGTGGCTCGGTGGGGGCCGCCCTGCGTTCGCTGCTGGAGCTTGTGGAGGATGAGCTGAGACCGGCGGGTGGCACGGGGGGCGTCTATACCCTGTGGCCTCAGCCTTCGGACGCCTCGGTGTACTCGTACGGCGTGAGCGGCGACGTTCACCTGGTGCAGTCGGGCTCGCACCGGCAGTCGGCGCGCGCGTCTCACGCCGTGGCTCTGGGCGTGGGGGTGGGGGGCGCGCCGCTCTACGGGGAGTCGTTGGACTTCGGCGCTCAGGGCGCCTTCTACGAGTCGCGGGCGGTGTCGACGCGCGCCGTGGCCTCGGCGACGGAGGCGGGCTACGTGGCGGCGGCCGTGGGCCGGCGCGAGGCGATATCGGGTCGGGTCGACGAGCTGCTTGTCCCGGTCAACTGCGGTCAGGAGCTGTGGGACGTTGTTGACGTGACGGACCCGGCCCTGGGTTACTCGGCCAGCAAGCGTCGAGTCGTGGGGATCCGGGTGTCCTACGAGCGGGGCGCGCGGGGCTGTTACGACATGCGGCTGTCGTTGGGGGGCGTCTGATGCCTGGTTCTATGGAGCTGGGCGTGGTGCGGGCCTTCGACGGCGCTACTCGGAAGGCGGCGGTGCGGCTCCTGGGTGGGTTGCAGACGTACCTGACCGCGGTCGCCGTGGCCGCCCACGTGTCGGCGGCGGACATGGCCGTGGGCCGGGAGTGCGTGGTCCTCTTTCTAGAGGAGCACGAGCCGGACTCGGCGACGGTGGTTGCGGTCCTGGGGTCGCCGGTTGGCGATGGTGGTGGTGGTGGCGGTGCAGGGCTGGCGATTACCTTCGCCTTGGTTTTGGGAGGTGACTGATGGCGGCACCTACACAGT
>Ga0209642_10001442_pt1 | contig 15852 bp, 11 predicted proteins | sample RifCSP19_2_FD_184025 | JGI IMG/M metagenome (GOLD analysis project Ga0209642, IMG submission 184025) | Soil microbial communities from Rifle, Colorado - Rifle CSP2_sed 19_2 (SPAdes) (version 2) | ecosystem: Environmental > Terrestrial > Deep subsurface > Rock core/Sediment | place: Rifle... | reverse complement strand
ACCAATCTGGAAGTAGAGCTCATCATGCCCATAGCAATGGAAGAGGGATTACGATTTGCAATCAGAGAAGGTGGCAGGACAGTAGGTGCAGGGGTGGTAACCAAGATAATTGCATGATTGCAAATTGCAAATTGTAAAATGGAAAAACAATTAAAATTTACAATTTCAAATTTGCAATTTGCAATTTAAAACGGAGTGAAACGACATGAGAGACATAATTACATTAGCATGCACTGACTGTAAAGAAAGAAACTATACAACCACAAAAAACAAAAAGACGACACCTGACAGGCTGGAACTCAAGAAATATTGCAGGCATTGCAGGAAACATACAGTACATAAGGAAACAAAATAATACCGGTAGCCGTGTCCGTTTACCGTGACCGTAAAATACAAATACGGACACGGAATACAGTCACGATTCACGGATTTAATAGGCCAGTAGCTCTAACGGCTAGAGCGTCGGTCTCCAAAACCGAGTGTTGGGGGTTCGAATCCCTCCTGGCCTGCCAGCTAAATTAAGTCGTAAGTTGTAAGTAACAGTTGCAAGAAAAATTTGCAACTTGCATCTTGCAACTTGCAACTATCCAGATGAGGTAGAGATGGAATTTGTTGACAAATCAAAACAATTTATATCAGAGGCTAATCAGGAATTAAAAAGAGTAACTTGGCCTGCGAGAAAACATATTGCTGCCTCTACGTGGGTAGTTATTGCGCTGGTTCTTGTTATCTCTATTGTACTGGGGCTTGTGGATGCTGGTTTGGCAAGACTGGTAAAGTTAATACTGGGATAAGATATATATGACAAAAAAATGGTATGTGGTTCATACTTATTCAGGCTATGAAAATAAGGTAAAAGCTGCCCTTCAAGAAAGGGTGAAGAGCAACAAGATGGAGGAATATTTTTCTGAAGTATTGGTGCCATCAGAAAAAGTCATAGGGCTGGTCAAAGGAGAAAAGAAGACCACCTCTAGAAAGTTCTTTCCTGGTTACATCTTGGTAAATATGGAGTTAAATGAGCAGACATGGCATCTTGTTAAGAATACTCCTAAGGTAACCGGTTTTGTTGGCGGAACAACAACTCCTCCTGCCATATCTGAAGAAGAGGTTAAAAAGATAACGCATCAGATGGAGGAAGGGGCGGCAAGGCCGAAACCCAAGGTTCTCTTTGATAGAGGGGAGAATGTAAGGGTTGTCGATGGTCCGTTTACGAATTTTACGGGTATCGTGGATGAAGTAAAGCCAGAAAAAGGTAAACTAAAAGTGCTTGTAAGTATATTCGGCAGGGCAACACCTGTAGAGCTTGATTTTGTTCAGGTGGAGAAAGCATAAGGACAAAATTTCAAATTTCAAATTGCAAATTTCAAATTTAAGGTAGGAGTTTAAAATGGCTAAAAAGGTTGTTACACAGATTAAATTACAGATTCCTGCGGGAAAGGCTAATCCATCGCCGCCGGTTGGCCCGGCATTGGGTCAGCATGGCGTAAATATCATGGAATTTTGCAAGCAATTTAATGCCAAGACCCAGAAGCAGGAAGGAATGATTATACCGGTGGTTATAACAGTCTATTCAGACAGGTCTTTTTCATTTATAACCAAGACACCTCCTGCCGCTGTTCTTCTGATAAAAGCAGCAGGGGTAGAAAAGGGTTCCGGTACTCCGAATAAGGATAAGGTTGGCAAGGTTACGAAGAAACAGGTGATGGAGATAGCAAAACTAAAGATGCCTGATCTCACGGCCGCCGATCTTGAGGCCGCTGTAAAGACTATTGAAGGTACGGCAAGAAGCATGGGAATAGTGGTGGAGGGATAGAAAAATGGGAAAGAAATATAATACCATGAGTGCAAAGGTTGATAAAAACAAGGCATATAGTCTTGAAGATGCGGTGAAGCTTGTTCCAGAGACAACTACTGCCAAATTTGACGAGACAGTTGATATGGCGGTGAGACTGGGGGTTGATACTAAACAATCGGAACAGACGGTTAGAGGAGCTATAGTGCTTCCCAATGGCATAGGTAAAAAGATCAGGGTTCTGGTGTTTGCAAAGGGCGAGAAAGAAAAAGAGGCAAGAGATGCAGGAGCAGACTTCGTTGGAGCAGATGATCTCATAGAAAAAGTGTCTAAGGGTTGGCTTGATTTTGATACGATAGTGGCTACCCCGGATATGATGGGCACTGTGGGGAAACTTGGTAAGGTTCTTGGGCCAAGGGGACTTATGCCGAATCCAAAACTTGGCACAGTAACATTTGATATTGCCAGGGCGGTAAAAGATGCAAAGGCAGGCAAGGTAGAGTTTAAGGTGGATAAAGGTGGAAATATCCATGTTCCCATCGGAAAGGTCTCTTTTGGTGCAAACAAACTCAGGGAAAATTTGACTGCCTTGTTGGAGAGCATTATCAAGGCAAAACCATCTACCAGCAAGGGAACTTATTTAAAGAATATTACGCTATCAACAACAATGGGACCTGGTATTAAAGTAGATACGGCAGGAGTGAGAGAGTTGTTTAAATAAAAAATAGTTCGAAGTTATTAGTTCGGAGTTAGGAGTAAAAACATTTTGTTTATGTTTTTTATTTTTAACTCTAAACTCCCAACTCCAAACTCATAACTGTTCTAACGGTCAAAGACAGTAGGGGCGCCTATCCGAATATGGGGGTTTAATAATCCTACCGAGGCCAATTTAATAAAGTCACAAGTGATAAGTCAAGAGTCACAGAAGTAAAAAACTTGTGACTTCAGACTGGAGACTTCTGACTGTCTTAAATGCCCTTTCTGTCTTTGTCCAAAAAAATAAAACTTGCTCCACATTGGAGTAGGGGACAGAAAGGGGGGAGAAAAATAATTGCAGAGAGAAGAAAAAAACAAACTTGTAAGTGAGCTTCATGAAAAGTTTAAAAAGGCTAAAGCTGCCTTTATTGCCGATTACAAAGGATTAAAGGTAGAACAGGTGACTGCCCTGAGAAAATCTTTAAGAGATTCTAAAGTTGATTTCAGGGTTGTTAAAAATACGCTTGCCAAAATAGCAATAAAGGATGCAGGAGCGGAGCCTTTGAATGACTATTTTGAAGGTACTACTGCTGTTGCTATGAGCTATGCAGATCCTGTGGCAGCAGCCAAGGTGCTTACTCAATTTGCTAAGGATGAGCCTAACTTCAGGTTAAAGGTAGGACTGTTGGGAGGAAAGATTGTAAACCTTAATGAAATTAAGGCACTCTCGGAGCTTCCGTCCAGAGAGATATTGCTGGCAAAATTTGTTGGTATGCTTAATGCTGTGCCGACAAATTTAGTGGGAGTTTTGAGCGGCGTTCCAAGAAAGTTTGTTTACGTATTAAGTGCAATACAGGCAAAAAAATAATTTACGATTTACGATTTGCGAATTACGAATTAAAAAATAAGTCGTAAATCTAAAATCAAAATAACGGAGGTTTTAAAATGTCAAAGATTGTAAAAGAGGATGTAATAAAGTTTATTGAAAGTTCGACAGTTTTGGAGATAGCAGAGCTTGTGAAGGAGCTGGAGAATAAGTTTGGCGTTACGGCAGCAGCACCTGTAGCTGTTGCGGCTCCTGTGGCAGGCGCAGCAGCTGCAGCAGGCGCTCCGGCAGAAGAGAAAACAGAATTCACTATCATACTGAAGAGCACCGGCGCGGATAAGATTAAGGTTATTAAAGAAGTGAGGGCAATCACGGGTCTTGGCTTAAAAGAGGCAAAAGACCTTGTGGAAGGTGCTCCCAAGACAGTTAAAGAAGGTGTTTCTAAGGCAGATGTAGAGAACTTCAAGAAGCAGCTTGAAGGTGCAGGCGCTCAGGTAGAGATAAAGTAAATACAGGTAATAGGCAAGAGGCAATAGGCACAAGGTGTTTATACAACTCCTACAGCCTATTGCCTATATCCTTTTTTAAAGGGGAGAAAGAAATGGGACATGCTTTATTGAACGGAGCGATCCTTAGAAAGGATTACTCCCGCATAGGCAAGATCGTAGACATACCAAACCTGATTGATATCCAGAAAAAGTCGTATCAACAATTCCTGCAACTCGGTATTAAGCCTGAGGCAAGATCTGATATTGGTCTGCAGAGTGTATTCAAAAGTGTTTTTCCAATAAAAGACTACAGCAGCATGGCATCACTGGATTTTGTGAATTATATACTGGAAGACCCAAAATACAGTGTTGAAGAATGCCAGCAGAGGGGCATGACCTATGCTTCCCCTATTAAGATAACCGTGAGACTTATTGTATGGGATAAGGATCAAGCGACTGGTGCACAAACCATAAGGGATGTAAAGGAGCAGGAGATATATTTTGGAGAAGTTCCCTTAATGACAGACAACGGGACCTTTATTATTAATGGGACTGAAAGGGTTATCGTAAGCCAGCTTCACAGATCCCCAGGGGTCTTTTTTGAATACGAGAAAAGTAAGGGGTATGCAGGAGGGAAACTCCAGTATACTGCAAGGGTAATACCCTATCGTGGTTCATGGCTTGATTTTGAGTTTGACCAGAAGGATTGGCTATATGTGCGTATAGATAAGCGAAGAAAAATGCTTGCCACTATCCTTCTCAAGGCACTGGGTTATTCCATTGAGGAGCTTCTTAATTATTTCTACCCGGCAGAGGAGATTGTTATCCAGGGTAAGAAATTATCCAAGAAAGTAGACCCGGATCATCTTTTAGGGCAAAAGGCAAGTCAGGATGTAAAAGATCCTAAGACCAATGAAGTGATTATAAAGAAAGACAGAAAGTTTAACAGGGCAATTATAAAGAGGCTTGTTGCCGCTGGTATTAAATATATACCAATAGAATTAGAAGATATTTTAGGTAAAATCGTTGCACGGGATATTGTTGACAATAAGACCGGCGAAGTGCTTCTTGAGTGCAACCATGTCATTACCAAAGAAAAACTGGCCGAGCTCGAAAAAAGAGGAATAGAGAATCTCCAGCTTCTCTTTACCGAAGGAATCGGTTCTTTCTTCAGGGATATCCTTATAAATGACAGGATTGCCAATGAAGAAACAAAGATTATTCAAGCCTATCGCAAGGAAAATCCTGATGATTCTACCAGCAACATGTGCATCAATGCCATGGTCGAGATATACAGAAGACTTAAACCCGGCGACCCCCCTACCGTAGCCGCTGCGCGGCAACACTTCAATAATCTGTTCTTTTCTGCAGACAGATATGACCTTTCAAGGGTGGGGAGATTAAAACTCAATAGAAAGCTTGGATTTGATGTGTCTCTGGAGACTACGGTACTGCGCAAGGAGGATATCCTTGGTGTTGTTCGCTATCTTGTAGGCTTAAAGAACGGGCAAGGTGTTGTGGATGACATAGACCACCTTGGCAATAGAAGAATAAGGTCAGTAGGCGAACTTCTAGAAAATCAGTACAGGATAGGTTTGTTAAGGATGGAAAGGGCAGTAAAGGAGCGGATGAGTCTTGGCGAGCTGGAAACCCTTATGCCCCATGACTTTATAAACCCCAAGCCTGTTGCGGCAGTGGTGCGAGAATTTTTTGGCTCCAGCCAACTTTCTCAATTTATGGATCAAACCAATCCGTTATCCGAGATTACGCATAAGAGAAGACTCTCTGCCCTTGGTCCTGGCGGCTTGACAAGAGAGAGGGCGGGATTTGAAGTCAGAGACGTCCATGCAACTCACTATGGTAGAATTTGTCCTATAGAAACACCGGAAGGACCGAATATAGGACTTATCGTATCACTCTCTACCTATGCAAGGGTGAATGAATTTGGTTTTATAGAGACCCCGTATAGAGAGGTTCAAAATGGCAAGGTAACGAATAAGATAAGATTCCTTTCTGCATTGGATGAGGAGACTCACGTGATAGCCCAGGCCAATGCACCGCTTGATAAAGATGGCAGATTTGCTTCAGATATGGTTTCTTGCAGGAAAAGCGGAGAATTTATCATGGCAAGACCTGAGGATATTACACTCATGGATGTCTCCCCAAATCAGTTGGTAAGCATAGCATCAGCACTTGTCCCCTTTCTTGAAAATGATGATGCCAACAGGGCACTTATGGGGTCAAACATGCAACGTCAGGCTGTTCCACTGATTCAAACCGATGCCCCTCTTGTTGGGACAGGTATTGAAGAGGTTGTTGCAAAGGATTCTGGTGTCACTGCAGTTGCTAGAAGAGATGGTGTTGTGGAAGGTGTAGATGCCTCCAGAATAGTAGTAAGGGTAAGCGATGGTGTTGATATTTACAATTTGGCAAAGTTTAAGAGATCAAATCAAAACACCTGTATAAATCAGAAACCAATAGTACGGGTTGGCGAAAAGGTAAGTAAAGGCGATGTGATAGCGGATGGGCCATCAACAGACTACGGTGAGCTTGCTTTGGGCAGAAATATCCTTGTCGCGTTCATGCCATGGGGTGGATATAATTTTGAAGATTCTATACTGATAAGTGAGCGCCTCCATAAGGAGGATACCTTCACATCAGTGCATATAGAAGAATTTGAAACAATGGCCAGGGATATAAAACTTGGCAAAGAGGATATCACCAGAGACATTCCTAATGTCGGTGAAGAGGCTCTTAAAGATTTGGATGACAGCGGCATAGTACGAATTGGCGCTGAGGTAGGGCCGGGGGATATCCTGGTCGGTAAGGTTACACCCAAAGGTGAAACTCAGCTTTCTCCGGAAGAAAAGCTGCTTCGTGCCATATTTGGAGAAAAGGCAGAGGATGTAAAGGATACCTCTCTCAGGGTTCCGCCCGGCATAGAGGGGGTTGTTATAGATGTTAAGGTCTTCTCAAGGAGAGGTGCGGAAAGAGATGAGAGGAGTAAATCCATTGAAGACAGAGAAATAGCCAAGCTTTTAAAGGATAAAGAAGATGAGTTGAAGATTGTAAAAGATAACAGCTTTAAGAGAATAAAGAAGCTATTGTTGGGAAAGCATTTGGCTGAAAAGCTTACCGATAAGAAGGGCAATGTCATTCTCAAAAAAGGTGCAACGATAACAGAAGAGATATTAGACAAGATTTCTGTGAGCAAGTGGGGAGAGGTGTCTATCACAGATGAGCGTGCAGAAAAGGAAATAAAGCAGGCGCTTGATAATTTTAATGAGCAACTCGACCTCATAAAGGTTGTATTTGATGAGAGGATAGACAGGCTTAAAAGAGGTGATGAACTGCCTCCCGGTGTAATAAAGATGGTTAAGGTATATATAGCCATGAAGAGGAAGATATCAGTTGGCGATAAGATGGCCGGGAGACATGGGAATAAAGGTGTTGTGTCAAGAATACTGCCGGAAGAGGATATGCCTTATCTCGCAAATGGTACGCCTGTTGATATAGTTTTAAACCCACTCGGTGTTCCTTCCCGAATGAACGTGGGGCAGATACTGGAAACGCATCTTGGCTGGGCTGCCAGAAATCTGGGAGAGCAGTTGGCAGCTTATATGGAGAAAGATTTCAGTCCGAATGCCTTACGGGAAAAGCTTAAGAAACTATACAGTTCGCCTGATTTCAGCAAGTTCTTAAACAACCTCTCTGATAAAGATGTTGTGGCTGTAGCCAGGAGGCTTAAAAAGGGAATATTTATATCAAGCCCTGTGTTTGACGGCGCTACAGAGACAGATATAAAAGAATTGCTTGAAAGGGCCGAACTGTCGCTTAATGGTAAGGTCACCCTCTACGATGGAAGAACCGGAAACCCGTTTGACCAGGACGTTACTGTCGGTGTTATGTATATGTTGAAACTCCACCATTTAGTAGAGGATAAGATACATGCAAGGAGCACCGGACCATACTCGCTTGTGACGCAGCAGCCTCTGGGCGGTAAGGCCCAGTTTGGCGGCCAGAGATTGGGTGAAATGGAAGTTTGGGCAATGGAGGCATATGGTGCGGCATATACGCTCCAGGAATTTTTAACGGTAAAGAGCGATGATGTTCCCGGCAGAACAAGGGTATATGAGGCTATTGTGAAGAAAGATTATAATATGGAGCCAACGCTTCCAGAATCTTTCAATGTTCTTATAAAGGAATTGCAGAGTTTAGCATTGGATGTAGAACTTTTAGAGGAAGAGAAGTAAAACAGTGAACAGTTATCAGTAAACAGTTTAAAATACTAACTGATAACTGATAACTGTCTTAAGGAGGAACAACATTGGAAAGATTAGCGGCACTTTTTGGGAAACAGAAGAGACCGACAGATTTTTCTGCCATAAAGATATCCCTTGCATCCCCTGACAAGATAAGAGAATGGTCTCATGGGGAAGTAAAAAAGCCTGAGACTATAAACTACAGGACATTCAAGCCAGAAAGGGATGGTCTTTTTTGCGCAAAGATATTCGGTCCTGTAAAGGATTATGAGTGTAACTGTGGTAAATATAAGAGGATGAAGCACAGAGGTGTAACCTGCGAAAAATGCGGAGTAGAGGTTATACCCTCCAAGGTAAGACGGGAAAGGCTTGGTCATATAGAGCTTGCCACAAGCGTTGCTCACATATGGTTTATGAGGAGCTTGCCAAGCAGAATAGGCACCATCATGGATATGACCCTTAAGGAGCTTGAAAGAGTTATATACTATGAGAGTTATATCGTTATTGACCCAAAGGATACAGACCTTAAATTTGGCGAGCTTTTAACTGATGATAAATATGAAAAGGCTGTGGAAAAGTATGGTCCTGACAGCTTTGTTGCAGATATGGGTGCTGATGCAGTAAAAGAGGTTCTGAAGAGGCTTGACCTGCAGAAGCTTTCATCTCTTCTTCGTTCAGAGATGAAGAAGACCGCGTCTGAGGTTAAAAAGAAGAAAATAGTAAAGAGGTTAAAGATAGTGGATGGTTTCAGAGTGTCTGGTGCCAGGCCGGAATGGATGATACTTGATGTTATCCCGGTACTACCGCCGGATTTAAGACCATTGGTACCTCTGGATGGCGGAAGGTTTGCCACTTCTGATTTAAATGACCTTTACCGGAGGGTGATCAACAGGAATAACCGCCTGAAAAGGCTTATGGAGCTCAATGCCCCTGATATTATCATACGCAATGAAAAAAGGATGCTGCAGGAATCTGTTGATGCGCTTTTTGATAATGCCAGGAGAGGCAGGATAATAACGGGCCAGAATAAGCGGCCGTTGAAGTCATTAAGCGATATGATAAAAGGAAAGGGCGGTAGATTCAGGCAGAACCTTTTGGGTAAAAGGGTTGACTATTCCGGCCGTTCAGTTATTGTCATTGGTCCGGATTTAAAATTGCATCAGTGCGGTCTGCCAAAGAAGATGGCGCTGGAACTCTTTAAACCATTCATCTATCAGAAGCTTGAAGAGCGGGGTTATGCCACTACCATAAAGGCTGCAAAGAAGATGGTGGAAAGGGAAAAGGCGGAGGTCTGGGATGTTCTTGATGAGGTTATAAGGGAGCACCCGGTACTTTTAAACAGAGCCCCCACGTTGCACCGTCTGGGTATTCAGGCATTTGAACCCATCCTTATAGAGGGTAAGGCCATTCAGCTTCATCCGCTTGTCTGTACTGCCTTTAATGCCGATTTTGACGGCGACCAAATGGCTGTGCACGTTCCTCTTTCTGTAGAGTCTCGGGCTGAGGCAAGGATACTTATGATGTCAACAAATAATATCCTTTCCCCTGCAAACGGCAAGCCAGTAATTGTGCCTACTCAGGATATTGTTCTTGGACTTTATTATCTGACAAGGGAGAGATATGGCGTTACGGGAACGGGAAGTGTGCTTTCATCCCCTGAAGAGGTCAGGGTTGCGTATGATGCAGGAGAGGTCCATCTGCAGGCAAAGATAAAGGTCAAGATGGGCGGAAAGCTACTCGATACTACTGTAGGCAGGATTATTTTGGGAGAGATATTGCCTGAAGAGATTCCATTCGAATTTGTGAACATGGTGATGGATAAGAAGCAGCTTGCAAACCTGATTGATATCTGTTACAGGCGTGCGGGGGACAAGAAGACCGTCATTCTTGCTGACCAGTTGAAGAATCTTGGCTATACCTATGCAACAAAGGCTGGCATATCTATTTGTATAGATGACATGAAGATACCGGCCAAAAAGGGCAAGCTTCTGGAAGAGGCATACAGCGAGGTTCAGGAGATTCAAAAACAGTACAATGAGGGTTTAATAACTGATGGTGAAAGATACAATAAAGTTATTGATATTTGGGCGCAGACAACTGAAGAGATTGCCGCTGAGATGCTTAAAGAACTTGGCACCGAGGTCATAAAGGACGAAAAAGGCAAAGAAAGAAGCGTACCCAGTTTCAATCCAATATTTATCATGGCCGATTCAGGAGCCAGGGGTTCTGCCCAGCAGATAAGGCAGCTTGCGGGGATGAGGGGACTTATGGCAAAGCCATCAGGTGAGATCATAGAGACGCCGATCACGGCTAATTTTAGAGAGGGTCTTACCGTGTTGCAGTACTTCATCTCAACGCACGGTGCAAGGAAAGGCCTTGCAGATACAGCCTTAAAGACTGCTAATTCAGGCTATCTTACGAGAAGGCTGGTGGATGTTGCCCAGGATGCCATCATCTCTGAAGATGACTGTGGAACATTGGACGGCATATATATGTCTTCGCTTGTTGAAGGTGGAGAGATTATTGAACCCATAGGGGAGAGGCTTCTTGGCAGAGTTGTTATGGAAGATGTAGTAGACCCATTTAAAGGGGGTATTATTGTAAAAGAGAATGAGGAAATTAACGAAGATAGCGTAGCCAGAATAGAAGAGGCAGGTATAGAGAAGATCAAGATAAGGAGCGTTCTTACCTGCAGGAGCAAGAGGGGTATATGCGCCAAGTGCTACGGCAGAGACCTTGCCAGGGGTAGGATGGTTGATATGGGAGAGGCTGTTGGCGTTATTGCAGCGCAGTCCATTGGCGAGCCTGGAACCCAGCTTACCATGAGGACGTTCCATATCGGTGGTACCGCCAGCCGTAGAGCAGAGCAGACTATATTAGAGGCAAGACATGAGGGGCATATTAAATTTATTAATCCGCATGTTGCTGTAAATTCAAAGGGTGAAGTAATAGTGATGAGCAGAAACGGCGAGATTGCTGTGCGCGACGAGCAGGGAAGGGATAGAGAGGTAAATCCTATTATTTATGGTGCAAAGCTTAAAGTTAAAGATGGACAAAAGGTTAAAGCGAGCGATGTGTTGGCAGAGTGGGATCCCTACACAATTCCAATCCTTACAGAAGCCAGCGGTTTGATAAAGTTTGGGGACATTGAAGAAGGAAAGACAATGAGGGAGCAGGTTGATGAAGTTACCGGCCTTTCCAGTAAGGTTATCGTAAGCTACAAGGAAGGTGATTTAAGGCCAAGGATTTCTATCAAGGATAATGCTGGAAAAACACTAAAGATTCCAGGTACCGCAATAGAAGCCAGATATCTGCTACCTGTTGGAGCAATCATAACAGTTAATGAAGGGGATGAAGTTAAGGCGGGAGACATTATAGTCAAGATTCCAAGAGAGACTACAAAAACCAAAGACATCACAGGCGGATTGCCGAGGGTCGCGGAACTCTTTGAAACCAGGAAGCCAAAGGAATGCGCTGTTATCAGTGAAATAGACGGCATGGTTTCGTTTGGCAAGGATACAAAGGGTAAGAGGAAAGTAGCTATTACTCCTGAAGTGGGTGAGCCTAAAGAATACCTCATCCCAAAAGGCAAGCACATAAGTGTCAGAGAAGGAGACAGGGTAAGGGCAGGAGAACCTCTCATGGACGGGTCTGCGAATCCACATGATATTTTGAGTGTGTTAGGTGTCAAGGAACTGGCCAAGTATCTGGTGGATGAGGTGCAAGAGGTATATCGACTGCAGGGTGTTAAGATAAACGATAAGCACATTGAAGTGATTGTAAGACAGATGTTGAGAAGAGTAAAAATAAAAGAGCCGGGTGATACAGATTTTCTGGTCGGAGATCAAGTTGAAAGATACATGTTTGAAGAGGCAAATGAGAAGATGCTGGCCAAAGGAAAGCGGCCTGCGATCGCTGAACCGCTTCTGCAAGGCATAACCAAGGCATCACTTTCCACAGAGAGCTTTATATCTGCCGCTTCTTTTCAGGAAACAACAAGGGTTTTAACCGAGGCAAGTATTGCCGGAAAAATAGATTATCTGAAGGGGCTCAAAGAGAATGTAATTATGGGAAGACTGATTCCTGCTGGTACCGGTTTCCCTTATTATAGGAAATTATTGCTGAATGTGCCTGAAGAATCAGAATTGACAAAAGAAATTGCATAAATAGTCAACTTTGTGCTTGACAATCAAGTGTAAAATTTGATAACTTTACAGAGTTTTGTTTCAGAAAAAGTCATAGAAGAGACCAATTTTCAATGAGGTAATAAATGCCTACGATAAATCAGCTTGTTGCAAAAGGCAGAAAAGCAGTAAAGAGGAAAACAACTGCGCCGGCGTTAAAAGGATGTCCGCAGAAGAGAGGGGTCTGTACCCGGGTTTATACCACTACCCCCAAAAAGCCAAACTCCGCGCTTAGAAAAGTGGCAAGGGTCAGACTAACAAATGCTATGGAGGTTACATCTTATATCCCTGGAATTGGCCATAATCTTCAGGAACATTCGGTTGTTCTCATAAGAGGCGGAAGAGTAAAGGATTTGCCAGGAGTTAGGTATCATATTGTTAGGGGTACGATGGATACGGTTGGTGTTCAGAACAGAAAGCAAGGTCGCTCCAAATATGGGGCGAAGAGGCCGAAGTGATGCGAATGCCGATTGTCAATTTCCGAATGTCGAGTTTAATTCGTAAATCGAAAATCGTAAATCGAAAATGGATTTAAGTTGGAGGGTTAATGTCTAGAAAGGGAATAGTCTCAAAAAGGGATGTTCTGCCGGATCCGAAACATAATGATAAACTTATAACCAAATTTGTAAACACTATAATGAGCGATGGCAAAAAAAGTGTTGCAGAAGGTATTATCTATAGAGTATTTGATCTGGTAAAAGAAAAGACAAAAGAGGAGCCGCTTAAGATATTTAAGAAGGCGGTTGATAATGTAAAACCGGCGCTTGAGGTGAGATCCCGCAGAGTTGGCGGCGCAACATACCAGGTTCCTCAGGAAGTCAGGCCGCAGCGGAAGATATCCCTTGCGCTTAGATGGCTTGCGACGTATGCAAGGGCGCGTGGAACCGAAAAGACCATGGTTGAAAAGCTAACATCCGAACTCATAGATGCGGCAAACAATAAAGGCGGGGCAGTAAAGAAGAAAGAGGATGTGCACAAAATGGCTGAGGCAAATAAGGCATTTGCACATTATAGATGGTAATAGCCCTACGGGCAATTGCAAAATGAAAAATGCAAATTGCAAAATGCAAAATTAAAGATGTTTTAAGTTTACAATTTAAAATTAACAATCTTCAATTTGCAATGGAGCGAAGCGACAATATGCCAAGGTTAGTACCAATAGAAAAGACAAGAAATATAGGGATAATGGCCCATATAGATGCAGGGAAGACTACTACAACTGAGAGGATTCTCTATTATACAGGCGTTACCTATAAAATAGGAGAAGTCCACGAAGGTACGGCTGTAATGGATTGGATGCCTCAAGAGCAAGAGAGGGGTATAACCATTACCTCTGCTGCTACAACCTGCTTCTGGAAAGACAATCGTATCAATATAATTGATACGCCGGGCCATGTTGATTTTACTATTGAGGTGGAAAGATCTTTACGTGTATTGGACGGGGCTGTTGCAGTATTCTGTTCTGTTGGCGGCGTTGAACCTCAGTCAGAGACAGTATGGCGTCAGGCAAATAAATATAAGGTTCCGAGGATTGCTTTTGTAAACAAGATGGACAGGGTTGGCGCAGATTATTTCAGGGTTGTAAAAATGATGGTTGACAGGCTTCAGACAAGACCGGTTGTGATGCAGCTTCCTGTGGGCGCTGAAGATAGTTTTAGGGGAATTGTTGACCTTGTTTCTCAGAAGGCCATAATCTGGGACGAATCTACGCTTGGTGCAAAGTTTCGTTTTGAGGATGTTCCTTCAGATATGAAGGATTTGGTGCATGAGTACAGAGATAAGCTTATAGAGGCTGCCGCTGATTTTGATGAAGTAGTTATGGAAAAATATATGGATGGCAAACAGCCGACCGAGGATGAATTAAAAAAAGCAATAAGAAAAGGCACTATTCAGATGGACATAACACCTGTAATTTGCGGCTCATCTTTTAAGAACAAAGGGATTCAGCCTCTTCTCGATTCTGTTTTGGAATATCTTCCATCGCCAATTGACATTGCTGCGATAAAAGGCATAAACCCAGACACAGAACAGGAAGAAGAAAGAAAAGCAGACGATAATGCGCCATTTTCAGCCATTGCATTCAAGATAATGACAGACCCGTTTGTCGGACAGCTCACATTTTTCAGGGTCTATTCAGGTTACATGAGTGCAGGCTCCTATGTGTATAATGCCACAAAACAGCAGAAGGAGCGGGTTGGAAGACTCTTAAAGATGCATGCAAATAAAAGGGAAGAGATAAAAGAGGTTTATGCAGGCGAGATAGCAGCAGCAGTGGGTTTGAAGAGTACTATAACAGGCGATACCATATGCGATGATGATAAACCGATATTGTTAGAACGGATGGTATTCCCTGATCCGGTAATGAGCATAGCCATAGAGCCAAAAACAAAGGCTGACCAGGAAAAACTTGGCATATCGCTGCAAAAGCTTGCTATAGAGGATCCGTCATTCAGGGTAAAGACCGATGAAGAGACGGCGCAGACAATTATCTCAGGCATGGGCGAATTGCATCTTGAGATTATTGTGGATAGATTGATGCGGGAATTTAAGGTTGAGGCAAATGTCGGCAAGCCGCAAGTAGCCTATAGGGAAACCATTACAAAGAAGGTTGAGTCAGAGGGCAAGTATATAAAGCAGACAGGCGGCCGCGGTCAGTATGGCCATGTGTGGCTTACCGTTGAACCCCAGGAGCCTGGCAAAGGTTTTGAATTTGAAAATGATGTTGTTGGAGGGACTGTTCCCAAAGAATACATTCCGGCTGTTGAAAAAGGATTAAGAGAGGCAATAGAAACAGGGGTGCTTGCCGGCTACCCTGTTGTAGATTTAAAGGTATCGCTTTTTGACGGTTCTTACCACGATGTTGATTCATCTGAAATCGCATTTAAGATAGCAGCCTCTATGGCTTTTAAAGACGGATGTAAAAAGGCAAACCCGATAATTCTGGAGCCTATCATGGATGTGGAGGTTGTAACCCCTGAACAGTTCATGGGTGATGTTATTGGAGATTTGAATTCCCGAAGAGGCAAGATATTGGGTATGGAGACAAGGGGGGGATTTAATGTAGTATCTTCAAAGGTTCCACTTGCCCAGATGTTTGGTTATTCCACTGATATAAGGTCTAAGACACAGGGCAGGGCAACCTTTACCATGCAATTCTCTCATTATGAGCAGGTGCCAAATTCCGTAAAGGAAGAGATTGTGGCAAAGGTGCAAGGGAAGTAAAAATAGACACAAGACACAAGACTTGAGTCTTAAGTCTTGAGTCTGTATTTCATAAGGGAGGTTTTTATGAGCAAGGCCAAATTTGACAGGACGAAGCCGCATATCAACATTGGCACGATAGGGCATGTAGACCACGGAAAGACGAGCCTTACAGCGGCAATAACAAAAGTATTAAGCACAAGAGGACTGGCAGAATTTCTTGCATACGAAAACATAGACAAAGCCCCTGAAGAAAGAGAAAGGGGATTAACCATAAGCATATCGCATGTGGAATACCAGACAGACAAGAGGCACTATGCCCATGTGGACTGCCCCGGCCATGCCGACTACGTAAAGAACATGATAACCGGCGCAGCCCAGATGGACGGCGCTGTGCTGGTAG
>Ga0209642_10001440_pt1 | contig 15860 bp, 13 predicted proteins | sample RifCSP19_2_FD_184025 | JGI IMG/M metagenome (GOLD analysis project Ga0209642, IMG submission 184025) | Soil microbial communities from Rifle, Colorado - Rifle CSP2_sed 19_2 (SPAdes) (version 2) | ecosystem: Environmental > Terrestrial > Deep subsurface > Rock core/Sediment | place: Rifle... | reverse complement strand
GCAGATGGCCGTCTCCCATTATGGCTTTGACCTTAGCCTGGCTGGCGTAGAGCTACCGCCGCCAGAGCTACAAGCTCCCTTGATGGCAAGTCCCCCTTTGACGGCGCCGCCTGATCTACGTACCGTCGGGTACTTCGACTCCCATCGACGGGACTTCGTCACTCACTTGGCGGCCGATGGAAAACCTGTCCTGGTGAGCTTCGTCCAAGGCGAGGGGCTGGTTGTCCTGAGCGCGACTTCCTTCCCTTTCTCGAACGGCGGACTGCGCGAGGAGGGCAATCCGGAGCTCGTTCTCAATCTCGTGCGGACTAGGCTGCGAGAGGGGAGCACTTGGTTCGACGAGTGGCATCATGGGAAGCGGTCTGCAGAAGAAGGATTGGCCGGGCCAGGCGACTGGCTACGGTCGACGCCGTTCGGACGCTCTCTGCTCTACGCCGCCGGGGCAGCCTTTCTGGCCGTCGTGCTGCATGGCAGGCCCTTCGGCCGGCCGATCTCGGCACGCAAGAGCTCTGAGCGCCGAGGTCCGTTGGAGTACGTCCTAGCGATGGCCAACCTATCGAGGCGGGCCGGTCACCGTGGCGCGACGCTTCGACATTACTATCGTCGCCTGAAGCGCGCTCTGGGTCTACGCTATCGTTTGAACGTCGCACTGCCGGACGCCGAGTTCGTGGGCCAGTTGAGACGAATGCGGCCAGAGGTCGACGCCGGAGGGTTGCTGCGCCTCCTGGCGGGATTCCAGGCTCCAGATGTCGCCGAGGCCGATCTGGTCCGTATGGCGGCGGAGGCCTCGGATTGGATGGAGGTGGCCTGAGTGTCATCGGAAAAGCTGCGTGAGCTCTATCTTCAAATGCGCCGGGAGGCTGAGAAAGTCATCGTTGGCCTGGAGAGCGAGTTTGAAATGCTGGTCGTGGCCCTCCTCACAGGGGGACATGTTTTGATCGAGGGCGTTCCTGGGACGGCCAAGACCCTCACGGCCAAGGTCCTGGCTCATCTGACCCAAGCAAAGTTCGGGAGGGTGCAGTTCACGCCGGACCTCATGCCTTCGGACATCCTGGGGACGAGCGTTTTTGATTTCAACTCCGGGAAGTTCTATCTCAAGAAGGGGCCGATCTTCACCCAGATGTTCCTTGCCGACGAGATCAACCGTGCCCCGGCCAAAACGCAGTCGGCCCTGCTGGAGGTGATGGAGGAGCGTCAAGTGACGCTGGAAGGCGAGAGCTATTCCATGCAGGAGCCTTTCATGGTCCTTGCCACGCAGAACCCGATCGAGTACGAGGGCACCTACCCTTTGCCGGAGGCGCAGCTCGACCGCTTCCTCTTCAAAGTGGTCTTCCGCTATCCTCAGCCGCAGCAGGAGTTCGAAGTTCTCGACCGTTTCCGCAAGGGCTTTGACCCCCACAACTTGGCGGCTACGGGTCTCGAGCCGGTGCTCCCGCCCGAGGGATACGCATGGGCGCGGCGCGTGATCCAAGAGGTGGTCGTGGAGGACGGCATCCTCTCCTACATTGCGAGCTTGGCCGCGGCGAGCCGCCAGTCGCCAGACCTGATCCTGGGCGCCAGCCCGCGCGCTGCGGCGTACACCCTCCTGGCTGCCAAGACGGTCGCCGCGTTGCAGGGGCGTAGCTACGTGACGCCGGATGACGTGAAGCTCGTCACCCCTGCGGTCTATCGCCATCGCCTTCTGCTCAAGCCTGAGGCGGAGATCGAGGGATTAGACGCGGATGCCGTGATCCAGCGTCTGCTCGGGCAAGTGGAAGTACCGCGGTAGGCATGGAGCGAGGCCAGTGCGGCGGAGCGTGCAGTGAACCGGGTGACGCCTTACAGGATAGCTCGCCCGTAGGGTAGCTCAGATGCGGCTGACTTGGCGGGGTCTCTGGCTACTGCTTCTGCCCGCGCCGCTGATGGCGGGCGGCGCGTGGATCCCGGGATTGCAGTGGGCTGCAGCCGGGCTGTTTGTCATGGGGGCGGGGCTGATCACCTTCGACTGGCGGCTGGCGCAAGGCATCTCCCGATTTCAGATCACGCGCCGACACGAAAAGAGGCTCAGCCTTGGCGCCGACAATGCGATCGCGGTTGAGGTCTACAATCGGAGCCGTCGCGGAGCAACCATTTGGCTGCGCGATGAAGCGCCGGAAGAGTTCGTGGTGGAGCCCCTCGTCCTCTCGGGGGAGTGTGGGCCATTCCGCGCCTGGAGGGCGACCTATCATGTGCGGCCCCCGCGGCGCGGTGATTACCACTTCGGCAAGACGAATCTTCGCTGGCTCGGGCCCCTGCGATTAATCATCCGCCATGGCGCCATTCTGCAATCCGATTCTGTGAAAGTCTACCCCAATCTGCTCGACGCTCGGCGGTTTGACCTCCTCGTGCGCCAAAACCGCTTGCGTGAGATGGGGCTGCACCAATCCCGGATCATCGGAGAGGGGACCGAGTTCGAGAGGCTCCGCGAGTATCTGCCCGATGACGAATTCCGCCGCATCAATTGGAAAGCGACTGCGCGCCGCAATCGTCCGATCACCGTGCAGTACCAGACTGAGAGGAGTCAGAACATCGTCCTGGCGCTCGATACGGGCAGGATGATGCAGAGCCCTGTGGCGCACATGGCGAAACTCGACTACGCGGTGAACGCCATGCTGCTCTTGGCATACGTGGCAACGGGCAAAGGCGACAAGGTGGGCTGGATGGCCTTCGCCGATCGGGTCGATCACTACGCCGGGCCAAGGCAGGGACGGGGACAGTTCTACCGCATGCTGGAAATGCTCTACCGAGTGGAGCCTCAGCCTGTTGAGCCCGACTACCATCATGCGCTCAGCTATCTGGCGCTTCGCCAACGCAAGCGCTCCCTAATCGTCATCTTCACCGATCTGAGCGGAGGCCTCTCGATGGATGCGCTGGTCGCCCGCGCTTCCCTCCTCGCGGAGAAGAACCTCCCGCTGGTGGTAACCATCCGAGATCCTGAAATCGACGCGGTGGCTCGGCGGCGGCCGCAGGACTCGGCCTCTGTCTACCAGAGGGCAGCCGCCGAGCAGCTTCTTGACGAGCGCAAGGTGGCCCTCGACCGCCTGCGCCAGCGAGGCGTGCCCTCCTTAGATGTTGCCGCCGGGCAGCTCTCGGGCGCGGTCATCGAGCGTTATCTGGAACTCAAGGCGCGTTCCCGGCTGTAGAAGGCCGTCGTTTCGAACTCTTCGGCCGGCCGGCGAGCAGGAGGTAAGCCTGTAGGAGCACTCCGATCCCGATCCCGGTGACCCATTTCACCGGCGAGGGGATCCCTTCAGCGGGTGAGAGGAACCCCTCAATCACGCCGGCCAAGACAAGCAGCGGTACGCAGCCGAGGAGCAGGTAGATGGCTTTGCGTGCAGCCGCCGCCAGGGCCTCGCGTCGTCTCTGCATGCCAGGATGCAGCACTGCCCAGCCCAACATCAGACCGCATCCGCCGGCGATGAATACGACGCTCAGCTCGAGCACGCCGTGAGCGATGACGAAGCTCCATAGTTCGAAGCCCAATCCGTAGTTGGCGGTCAGTCTGGTCAATCCTCCGAGAATGAGGCCGTTCTGGATCATGATCCATAACGTTGGAAAGCCGCCAAGGATGCCCGCGCCGAACGCCAGGAATGCAACCTGGATGTTGTTCTGCATGATGAAGCTCGATGCATAGGGACGCTCATGCATGGGGATGGCGGTCCAAAGCTCCTTGTCCTCGAGCTTGGGGATTAAACGCTGGACGTCTTGGGGTAGCAGCCAGCGCGACGTTTCAGGGCGCAGTTGGATGGCGATCGAGGAAGCGAGCGCTGGGATTGCGAAGAAGAGCGCGGCGATGAGCACGAAAGGCAGGGCTTGGCGATAGAGCCTTGGGAAGGTCCAGGCGACGAACCGGAGGGCGCGCCTGCGGGCCAAAGGTTCGCCGCGATAGATGACCGAGTGAGCGCGGGCTACGAGTTGGTTGAGATGGCGGGTGATGGCATGGCTCGGGAAATCACGTCGAGCGATCGCAAGGTCGGAGGTTGCTGCGCGATAGAGGGAGCCCAGGCGAGCGAGGTCGTCCGGCGAGAGGCGGCGCAAGGCGGACTGGCTTCGTTCGAGGAGCACGCCCAGCGCTTCCCAGTCTCTTCGTCGTGACTGGTAGAATTCCTCATCATGCATTGCCATGCCGCGCCTTCCTGAGGCCAAGGATGATGGCCCTTCCTGAAGACCAGCTACAGATTGACACGCCGGAGAACGTGGCCATTGCTTTCCCAGTCGCAGGGATCGGCTCTCGTTTCCTGGCGGCAATCATCGATACGCTATTGATAGCCGGCTTGCAAGTTCTTGTCAATGTGACCCTTGTGTTGGCAGTCCTGGCGTTCTCCGAGGGCGACTCTCTGATGGGAGGCGTCGCCGCCGGATGGCTGGTGGCGGCCTTCGGTCTGCTGGCCTTTGTCTTCTTCTGGGGTTATTACATCTTCTTCGACGTCGTGTGGAACGGCCAATCCCCTGGCAAACGGATCGTCGGATTGCGCGTGATCCGGCAGGACGGCATGCCGATCTCGTTGGCCGAGTCGGCCATCCGCAACATCCTCAGGTTGGTCGACTTCCTACCGATTTCGTACGGAGTGGGATTGGTCACCATGTTCTTCGATCGTCATGCTCGCCGTCTTGGGGATTTGGCAGCGGGCACGCTCGTGGTGTGGGATCGCAAGGCAGAGCCACTCAGACAGCTGATCTCCAAGCCTGTGGCTGGCGGATCTGCTGCCCAGCCCGAACCGGGATACCAGGACCTGGCGTTTCACCGGTTGGAGAGGGCTGACGTTGAGTTGGCGGCGGACTTTCTGCGGCGCGGGGACTCCCTCTCCAACCGCTATACTTTGGGACTGGAGATCGCCAGAAGTCTGCTGTCCAAGATGGGCGATCCCAATCGGCCGATCACCAGCGATGAGGCCGTACATCTGATCACCGAGGTCGTCCGCCGGGGGCGCACTGACTCGAGGGTATCGAACTGACGCCATGCCGAGTCGCTCGGCGTGGAATCGGGGTCAATGATCGATCGACCCTGAGGCTAGTTGTTCACCCGTGTATGGCGTGATCCTTCGGGGGCGCTCATCGAGCGGCGCTGCGTGCACCGCGGAAGGAAGTGCGCCCTCAAGATGACCATGTTCGTGTGCATGAGGGCGGACCTGGAAAGCTGGAACGGAGCGAGTCCTTCCGAGTCGGCGCGCGATGAGCGCCTCCTTTGGCGGCGCAAATGGAACCCAACCCATGACTGAATGGCGATAGCGAAAGGCGTGGCCATTTGCTACAATAACTTGCGTGTAAGGTCGATGTTCGCGCAAAGCGTGGTTGTGAACTAGATGCCGCTCAAGCCTGGGGATATCCTTCGCCTGCGCTACCGAATCGAAAACGTTCTCGGCCAAGGTGGAATGGGCGCAGTTTACCGCGCCTACGACATCAACCTTGCCGTGGCTGTAGCGGTCAAAGAGAACTTGTTCATCACCGAGGAATACGCGCGCCAGTTTCGGCGCGAGGCGACGATCCTCGCTAGCTTGCGCCACCCGAACCTCCCCCGCGTGACCGACCACTTCGTTGTGGAGGGCCAAGGCCAGTACTTGGTGATGGACTTCGTGGAGGGCGAGGATCTGCGCGAGCGGCTTGAACGAACAGGTCCGGTCCCGGAGCGCGAAGCATTGCCGTGGTTCCTTGAGATCTGCGACGCTCTCGCCTATCTTCATTCCCGTACGCAGCCGATTGTGCACCGCGACATCAAGCCCGGCAACATCAAGACCTCGCCGGATGGGCGGGCGATCCTGGTGGACTTCGGCCTGGCGAAAGTCTCCGAAGTGGGTGGGATCACTACCACGGGCGCCAAGGCGATGACCCCGGGTTTCTCGCCCCCCGAGCAGTATGGGACCGGTCGCACAGACTCCCGTACCGACGTCTACTCGCTCGCCGCCACGTTGTACGCCGCGCTCACGGCCTCGATCCCCGAGGACGCCCTCGAGAGAGCCATGGGCCGCGAGGTCCTCACCTCTCCCCGCAAGAAGAACCCCAGCGTGGGCCCCAATGTCAGCCGAGCCATCGAGAAGGCGATGGAGATCCGCCCCGACGAGCGTTATCAGTCTGTGGCGGAATTCGCCGCCGCTTTGACCGCGGCATCTGACGCGGCGCGCGCCACACTCGTTCACACGTTCCCCTATTTGAGTAAGACGATGGCGGCCTCCGAGACGACATTGCCGCCTGCACTGCGGGCCGGCGCCGTCGAGCTCGGCGGACCGCGCAAGCGTTGGCCGGCCGTAGCTCTGACGCTTGCTACGTTGGCCTTCCTCGCGATCAGCGCCACGGTCGCCCTGCCAGGCCTCAGTCCGCGCATTGCGGCCTTCCTGTCGGGCGCGACGGCCACGCTCACCGGAACGGCTATCCATGGAACGCCGACCCCAGCGACTTCGGCGAACACGGCCGAGACCGCCGCGACGAGCTCAGCAACCGCTACCGCCAGACCTGTAAGCCTGTTCACGCGAACCGCGCCTCCCTCCGAGGCCGGCCCCAGCGCTACGCCTTCGCCGCCTCCGGCCACGCCAACGGGCGGAGGCGTGGGTCAGATTGCTTTCGCCTCCGATCGTACGGGGGTCCCGCAGATCTATCTGATCAATGTGGATGGCACCGGCCTCGTGCAACTCTCCAACTTGCCCGACGGCGCTTGCCAGCCAGCTTGGTCGCCGGACGGTCAACGGCTGATTTTCACCTCCCCGTGCCGCCGAAGTCAGGAGTTCTACGCTGGGTCAAGTCTGTGGTTGATGTCGCTCGCCGAGTTGGAGCCAAAGCAGTTTGAAACCGTTCCCGGCGGCGGCGACTTCGACCCGGCCTGGGACCCGAACGGAGACAGAGTCGCGTTCACCTCACTCAGGGATATTCGGCCGCAGATCTACATCATGAATCTGGACGGAAGTGGACTGAAGAACCTGAGCGACAACTTCGCCCGCGAGAGGCAGCCGGCCTGGGATCCGCGCGGAACCCAACTCCTATTCACCAGCAACCGTTCCAACATTCTCGAGGTTTGGTTCATGCCGGACTTCGGGGGCGAAGCGCAGCGCTTCTCGATCAGCGGTGGACGCGACGAGTCGAATGCCGACTGGTCCATGGACGGCCAACTGATCGTCCTTGTGCGTCGTATGGGGGGAATCCCTCGCCTGGTCGCATTGCGTTTTGAGGATCGGAACCGGGTCGCAAGCCAGGTCTGCCCAGAAGGGCCCTATGCTGCGCAGCCGATGACGGAACCCAGTTGGTCGCCGGATGCGCGCTGGATTGCCCTTGAGACATGGCCGACCGGGATCGACCACAACATCGCCATTCTCACTTCGAGCTGCACCAACTACGCGCTGCTCACGACTGACCCAGGTGCGGATTTTGATCCCGCCTGGCGTCCGTGACGCCTGGTTCTCGAGAGAAGCATCACCCGGCGAAGAACAGGAAGGGTGTCAGGTAGGCGGGTGAAGTCTTTCCTTGCTGGCCGGCATGTGGATTACCGATAATCACGAGTGTGGGCTGGAGCGTGGCAGCCAGGAATTGTCGCGCTGGCCGACATGGCCAATCCCGTATCATCACCGTGGAGTGATCCAATGACGGCACAAATGATCGATGGCAAGGCAATTGCGGCTGAGTTGAGAGAGGAGGTGGCGCGCGAGGTCGGGAAGCTGGAGGCAACGACCGGCACGCGCCCGGGTCTCGCCACAGTGCTTGTCGGCGAGAACCCCGCCTCGGTCACCTATGTGAACGCCAAGCGTAAGGCGAGCGCAGAGGTGGGCATCGAATCCTACCCTCACGAACTGCCAGCAACGGCGTCGCAGATTGAGGTTGAAGAGCTCGTCGCTCGCCTGAACGCCGACCCCAAGATTCACGGCATCCTGGTTCAACTGCCCTTGCCGGCGGGCCTCGACGAGGAGGCGGTGCTCAAGGCGATCAGCATTGAGAAGGACGTGGATGGCTTTCATCCGCTGAACATCGGTCGATTGGCGCAGAAAGGGCGAGAACCGCTTTTTGTCCCCTGCACGCCGGCCGGTTGTATTGTGCTTCTGAAGAAGTCGGGAGCCAAGCTGGCCGGCGCCAACGCGGTGGTCGTGGGCCGTTCGAACATCGTCGGCATGCCTGCGGCGCTGCTGCTGGTCAAGGAAAACGCAACGGTCACGATCTGTCATTCGCGCACGGAGAATCTCCCTGAGGTCTGCCGCCGCGGCGATGTTCTGATTGCCGCCATCGGCAAGGCTGAGATGATCCGAGGCGATTGGATCAAGCCCGGGGCTTTCGTGATTGACGTCGGCGTGAACCGCGTCGAAGATGCAACCAAGAAGAGCGGCTACCGTCTCGTGGGCGACGTCGCCTTCGACGAGGCGCTGGAGGTTGCCGGAGCGATCACACCGGTGCCAGGCGGTGTGGGACCGATGACGATTGCCGGCTTGTTGCAGAACACTCTGCGCTCTGCGCAGCGCGTAGCCGAAGTAACCGTGTAGTCCCTCTCGACTTCGGAAGTCGACAAGGGGGCTTCCGAAGTCGTCCAAGCGGTTGTCTGACAATTGACGGCCTCGGCTGAGAGTGCTACACTCGGCCCATCGCAAAGCCCCAATGCCAACACTCCTCGTCCGACACGCGGCGGTCCTGGTGACCATGGATGGGCAGCGGCGGGAAATCCGCGATGGCGGACTGTTCGCACGCGACGGATGGATCGAAGGCGTGGGTGTGACCTCGGAGATGCCGGCGACCGCCGACCAGGTGCTGGACCTCAGCGACCATGTCCTTCTCCCAGGCCTGGTCAATACCCACCATCATTTCTACCAAACCCTCACGCGCGCCGTGCCAGCTGCGCAAAACGCAGATCTCTTCCACTGGTTGAAGACCCTCTATCCCATCTGGGCTCGGATGAGGCCCGAGGATGTGCAGCGATCGACTCAGCTGGCGCTCGCCGAGCTCGCCCTTTCAGGTTGCACGACCGCCGCGGACCATCTCTACCTCTTTCCCAACCATTGCCGTCTCGACGACGAGATCGAGGCGGCGCTGGCGGTTGGAGTGCGATTGCACGCCTCGCGCGGGTCGATGAGCCTGGGCGAGAGCCAAGGTGGCTTGCCTCCGGATCACCTGGTCGAAAGCGAGAGCCACATCCTGCGGGATACCCAGCGCCTGATCGAGACATACCACGATCCCAGCCCAGGCGCCATGCTGCAAATCGTGGTCGCGCCCTGCTCGCCATTCTCGGTGACGCCGGAGTTGATGAGAGAAGCCGCGGCCATGGCGCGCCACTACCGCGTTCGCCTTCATACCCACCTGGCCGAAACGCTCGACGAAGAGCGATTCTGCCAAGAACGGTTCGGCGTCCGGCCGCTCACCTATGCCGAAAAGCTCGACTGGGCCGGGGAAGATGTCTGGTTCGCGCATGCCGTCCACATCAACCCCTCCGAGGTCCTTAGGATGGCAGACGCGGGGATTGGAGTTGCCCATTGTCCGTCATCGAACATGCGGCTCTCCTCCGGCATCGCGCCGGTTCGGCGCTACCTGGCCGCCGGGGTGGACGTCGGGTTGGGCGTCGATGGTTCGGCGAGCAACGACAGCTCCCACTTGCTGTCCGAGGCGCGCATGGCCATGCTCCTCTCCCGCTTGGGCGCTTCCGTGAGGCCGGAGATCGACGGCTCGAACGGGCTGCTTCCTGCACGGAGGGCGCTCGAGATGGCGACGATTGGCGGAGCCATGGTCCTTGGCCGCCGCGACATTGGCTCGCTCGAGCGCGGGAAATGCGCCGATTTCGTCGCGATCGATATGAAGCGCTTGGAGTATGCCGGTGCGCTCCACGATCCGGTGGCAGCGGTTGTCTTCTGTCAACCGGCCGGCGTAGACTACAACTTTGTCCATGGCCAGCCCGTGGTCTTCGAAGGCTGCCTGAGGACAATCGAGCTGGCGCCGCTCGTCGAGGCGCACAACCGCGCCGCACGGCGGCTTCTCTCCGGCGCCTCATGAGCCGTCATTGCGGATGTGCTGGAGGTTGAAATGGCCATGAACGCTGAGGACTGGTCCACCCTGACCCGCGCTCTGGTTGACGTTGCCATGGGACGCAGGCCAGCGCAGCTTGTGATCCGCCAAGGGGCCTGGGTTTGCGTTCAGTCAGGGGAGATCATTCCGGGCACCGACATTGCCATCCACGGAGAGCGAATCGCCTACGTCGGTCCCGACGCCGGCCACACCGTAGGGCCGGAGACAAAGGTCATTCAGGCTGAGGGAATGTACCTTGTGCCTGGCTTACTGGATGGCCACATGCACATCGAGTCGGGCATGGTCACTGTGACGGAGTTCGTGCGCGCCGTCCTGCCACGCGGCACAACCGGCATGTTCGTCGACCCCCACGAGATTGCCAACGTCTTCGGCCTGAAGGGTGTCAGGATGATGGTGGATGAAGCCCAGCGCCAACCGATCCACGTCTGGGTTCAGGTTCCTTCCTGTGTTCCATCCGCCCCGGGCCTCGAAACTCCGGGGGCCGAGTTCGGCCCCGCGGAAGTGGCGCAGGCGCTGAGCTGGCCGGGCGTCGTTGGCTTGGGCGAGATGATGAACTTTCGGGGCGTCTTCCTCGGCGACGAGAAAATGCATCGCGAGATGGCCGAAGCTCGGGCAGCGCGGAAGGTGATCGGCGGGCACTATGCATCACTCGATCTCGGCCTGCCCTTCCATGGTTATGTCGCTGGCGGGCCAGAAGATGACCACGAGGGGACACGGCTCGAAGACGCCGTGGCGCGCGTCCGCCAGGGGATGAAGGCCATGCTGCGCTACGGCTCGGCGTGGCACGATGTCGCAGCTCAGGTCCGGGCAGTCACCGAGCTCGGCCTCGACGCACGCCACTTCATGCTTGTCACCGATGACTCGCATTGCGAGACGTTGGTCCATGAGGGCCACATGGACCGTGTCGTACGCTACGCGATTGGACAAGGTGTTCCACCCCTTCAGGCGATCCAGATGGCCACCCTCAACACGGCCGAGCATTTCGGGGTCTCACGAGAAGTTGGTCAGATTGCCCCGGGACGCTATGCCGACATCCTGCTTGTGCGCGACCTGGCTTCCCTCGCGCCGGAGCTCGTGATTGCGAAGGGCAAGCTGGCTGCGGATCGGGGGCGTCTTCTCCTCGACCTACCCTCCTTCGAGTACCCCGAAGAGGTTAAAGCGTCGGTGAAACTTGCACGGCCACTGACCGCGCAAGACTTCTCATTCAAAACAGATGGGAGAGGGCAGGTCGAACTGAACGTCATCGGGATCGTGGAAAACCAGGCCCCGACTCGACATCTCAAGCGCATCATCCGCAGCGCGGATGGGGTTGTCCCGGTGAACGTGGCGGAGGACCTAGCCAAAGTGGCGCTGGTCGAGCGCCATCGTGGGACAGGAGATGTGCAGGTTGGCTTCGTTCACGGTTTCGGCTTCAACGTGCCCTGCGCCGTCGGCTCGACGGTGGCGCACGATTCCCACCACATGCTCCTCGTCGGCACGAGCGAGGCCGACATGGCGGTGGCAGCCAACGAACTGGCACGCGTCGGTGGGGGGCAAGTGGTAGTGCAGGAAGGAAGGGTGCTTGCTTTAGTCGAGCTGCCGATCGCGGGGTTGATGTCGGATGAACGGGCCGAAGCCGTTGCCGAGAAGGCGCGCCGGTTCCTGGATTCGCTGCGTGCCGTCGGCTGTTCGATGAATAACGCCAACATGCAGCTCAGCTTGCTGGCCCTGGTTGTCATTCCCGAGCTGCGCATCTCGGACAAGGGCCTGGTCGACGTGCAGCGCTTTGAGGTCATTCCGGTTGTGGCAGGGTCTGGCTAGGTCGGTGCGATGGATGGCCACAGAGTAGGTTCGCGTTCGGCGGGGCAGGGAGCCGGCGACGCCCAGCGAAAAGCCAAGCGGGCGCCGCAGCGTCGGGCGCTCTATCAGCAGACGGCCGAGGCGCTCCATGGTATTCTCCGCGAGACCGAGCCAGGAGCATTCCTTCCTTCGGAGCCGATGCTCGCGGAGCAGCTCGGCGTCTCGCGGGCCACGTTGCGTGAGGCAATGCGCTCCTTCGAAGAGCGGGGTTGGATCGTTCGACGGCAGGGCGTTGGAACGCTGGTGAGCGCCCCGCCTCCCATGATCGAGGCTGGCTTGGAGGTGCTCGAAAGCCTGGAGACTCTGGCTCGGCGCAGCGGCCTCGCCGTGGATACAGGCGATCTGGCAATCCAGGAGAGGTTTCCCTCTCGGGAAGAAGCGTCGGTCATGGGGCTTGCGCTCGACGCTAAGGTAGTGCAGGTCTCGCGCGTGATGCTGGCCGACGGACGGCCGGTCGCCTACCTGGTGGATATTCTGCCTGCCGGAACTCTCCGGCAGAGCGACTTCGAGGGCAGCTTTCACGGCTCTGTGTTGGATCTGCTGTTGAGGGCTGACCCGACGAAACTGGCCCATTCGCGAACGGAGATTACCGCCGTATCGGCGCCGCCCGAGGTGGCTAGGCTCATGCGCATCCAACGCGGCGACGTCCTGTTGAAAATGGACGCCCGCCTCAACTCATCGAGCGGTGAGGTGATTGACCGTTCGCAGAGCTACTTCTTGCCGGGCGTCTTCCGTTTTCATGTCGTGCGACGGATTGGCCGCCTGGGGTGAGCCGTGGCACGATAAGGCGTTGCGCGCCTCACATGCTACCTATCCTTGTCTACCGAGGAGGGAATCTGCCATGCGAAGTTTCACCGGACGAGATATCCTGAGCCTCAAGGGGTTTGAGCGCTCGGAATTCCAGCGCGTGTTCGAAATCGCCGACCGCTTGACCCCCATCGCACGCGATCGGCGGAACACCGATCTGCTCAAGCACAAGACGCTCGTCACCGCCTTCTACCAACCCAGCACTCGCACCCGCCTGGCGCACGAGGCAGCCATGCTCAGGCTGGGAGGCAGCGTGACGGGCTTCTCCGACGCCAAGATGACGCGCGCCGGCGACTTCTATCAGGAGTCAATCAAGGACACTGTCCACATGCTGGAGTACTACGGTGACGTGATCGTCATGCGCCACTTCCAGCAAGGCGCCCCGGCCGAAGCCGCACGCTGGTCGAGCGTCCCGGTGATCAACGCCGGCGATGGATGGGGTGAACACCCGACCCAAGTGATCACCGACCTCTACACGATCTCGCGGGAAAGAGGACGCCTGGACGGCCTGCACTTTCTGCTCATCGGCGATATGCGCATGCGCACCATGCACTCGATAAGTTTCGCCATGAGCCAGTTTGACATTCAGGCAACCTACGTCTCCCCTCCCGAGATGTCGCTCACACCTGAATTCAAGAAGGAGATCGACGAGTTCAGCCTGAACTATCGTGAAGTGGAGCACGTTGAGCAGGCCATCGCCGACGCCGACGTGATCTACATGGAGCCCGTGGTCCAGCCCGACTACACGAAGTCGCGCGACGAGCGCAAGGGCGATGTGGGCATGACGCCAGCCAATTACCAGATCACCAAGGCCGTGATGCGGAACGCGAAGCCCGATTCGATCATCCTTCACTCTCTGCCGCGCATGGACGAGCTCTCGGAGGAAGTGGACTACACCCGCCACGCACGCTACTGGGAAGAGGCCTTCAACGGCGTCGTGGTGAGGATGGCGCTGTTGGCGCTGGTGCTGGGCGCGATGGAGTGACCCCTCACCCATACCCCCTTGCCCCCTTTCCCTCTCCCCGCCGGGGAGAGGGAAAGGGGGTTGGGGGATAGGGTGAGGGTGGATGTCCTCATGAAACCCATCCTGAAAGAACTCTCCACAATGACGGTCAAGGAATGGGCCGCCGCATATCGCGCGGTGAACGAGGAGGAAAGGCAAGAGCTTCTCGAGCGCCTGAGCAAAGAGACGATCGAGGAGAGCGTCGAAACGTATTTCGCACTCGTCTCGCGCATGCTACCTTTGGTGCTTGAGGCAGAAGGGAATGAGGAGCTTCAGAGCCTGCGCGAGCGAGACTACCGCAGACAATTCGAGCGATGGCAACGACTGGCGGAAAGGACTGGCCGTGTTTCCTGATCCAGAGGCCCTGCGCCTTGTCGTCGATTTTCTGGAGGATAAGAAGCTCCCGTACATGGTTATCGGAGGATTGGCGAATGCCGTCTGGGGCGAACCTCGTCTGACGCGTGACGCCGATTTCAAGGTCAGCATCGGCGAGCTGGCCCTGGCCGATTTTCGAAGGATGGTCTTCGAGCGCTTTCCTGAGCGTCAGACCGCAATCCCGGCGCACAAGCGGTCGCCACAGGTCGTCCACGCCTGGGCTCGGCCCAACGTGCCGGTGGATTTCCTGGTCAGCGTGTTCGACTATGAAAGGATGGCGATCGAGCGAGCGACGGAGGCGCTTGTGCAGGGGGTTGAGGCTCGCCTATGCACCGCAGAGGATTTCGTCGTCCATAAGGCGATCGCGAACCGGGAGCAGGATTGGATCGATGTTGAACGCGTCCTGCTCAAGCAGAAGGCGAAACTGGATCGCGAATACGTGCTCAAGTGGCTGAAGGAGTTCTCCGAGGCCCTCGAAGAGCCAAGCATCCTTGGCCGGTACCTGGACCTTGAACAGGAACGGCACGATCCGCGAGCGAGGGAGTGAGTCACCATGCAGACTGACCTACGTGGACGTGACCTGATCGGCGATCTCGACTTGAGTAGGGAAGAGGTCGAGACCGTCCTCGACGTCGCCTTCGACCTGAAGCGCAAGCGGGCCTTGGGCGAGCCACATGCCCTCTTGCGCGACAAGACGCTGGCGATGCTCTTCTTCTTCAGCAGCACCCGGACCCGCGGCTCCTTCGAGGCGGGGATGGCTCAACTGGGAGGCCATGCGGCCTTCATCGAGTCCAAGACCACCCAGATTGCCCATGGCGACACGCCCAAAGAGATCGGGGAGATCTTCGGCCGCTATTTCGATGGCATCGCCATTCGGCATGTCGATTGGGGCATCGGAAACCGCTACATCAACGATGTCGCCAAGCACTCACGCGTACCCGTGTTGAATATGCAATGCGAGATCTATCACCCCTTTCAGGCCCTGGCCGACTTGATGACGATTGTCGAGAAGAAAGGGCGGGACCTGCGGGGCAGGAGGATGGTCGTTTCGTGGGCCTACGCCGCCTCATACCAGAAACCCATTTCGGTGCCCCAATCGCTGGTGCTGCAAATGCCGCGTTTCGGCTTGGATCTCGTCCTGGCGCACCCGCCTGAATTCAAGCTCATGCCGGAGATCATGGATCAAGCCCAGGAGCAGGCGCGCAAGTTCGGCACGGCTTTCGAAGTGACCGACAGTATGGAGGAGGCCTTCAAGGGCGCCGATATCATCTACGCCAAGTCGTGGGGCGCGATGCTCACCACTACCGACAGCGAAGAAGGGGCGGCGATCATCCGACGCTATTCCTCCTGGATCACCGACGAAAGCAAGATGGCGCTAGCAAAGCCAGACGCCATCTACATGCATCCTCTGCCTGCCGACCGAAACATCGAGGTTACGGATGAGGTGATCGACGGATCGAACAGCGTCGTCTATGACGAGGCTGAGAACCGCATGCATGTACAGAAGGCCGCCATGGCTCTGACCATGCGCTGAGATGGAACCGGGAGCGCATTTCGGACGGGGGCCGCGTCTCTTGCTACGAGAGCGACCGTTGCGTCGTTCTCTCGGCGGCGCAGTGCGATCCACCCCCGAACGATCACGTTACCCGCATGCAGTAGGGGCCGATCTCAGATCGGCCCCATACGCATCAACTTAGGCCTCCAAGGCTGGGGTTGAGCAGCAGTTGATAGTTGTTGGGCGCCGTGCGGCGGGCGTTCATACGGCAACCTGCTGTGAGGCAACGTTGGATGGTGTGCAGGGCTTGCGTGAGGCGAGATCGGCACGGCAAGGCGCTAA
>Ga0209642_10001436_pt1 | contig 15877 bp, 13 predicted proteins | sample RifCSP19_2_FD_184025 | JGI IMG/M metagenome (GOLD analysis project Ga0209642, IMG submission 184025) | Soil microbial communities from Rifle, Colorado - Rifle CSP2_sed 19_2 (SPAdes) (version 2) | ecosystem: Environmental > Terrestrial > Deep subsurface > Rock core/Sediment | place: Rifle... | reverse complement strand
CGTGGCGGCGGGTGCTGGTCGCCATCCCGCTCCGGTCGTTGAATTCGATCGTCGGCTCAATTGAGATCGTGATCACCGCCCCGGGGTAATACTTGGAAACAAACGGCTGGTCAAGCCACCCACCTGCCAGGTCTATCCGGTAGGGGATCAGGTTCATCGCCCGTAAAGCGGTCGTTGAGCGTACTTCAAGCCCTGGATGAGGCACCCTGTGCAATACCTTGTACTCGATGCCGCGTTCTTCACAAAGCTTCTGCTTGTCGGGCGTGTTGCCGTCTTCGTTTACAATGAAGAAATCCGGCTTGATCTCGTCCAGCTCCGGCAGGAAGTCCAACATCCCCGACCCACGTGAGACAAAGGCATCCTTGACGTAAGAGACGGCTTTCATCATGTACAGGCGTTCCTGCTCGCTGTTCACCGGCAGCCTGCCTTTCAAATTGTAGACCGTCTTATCCGATCCAAGAGCCACGTACAGGTCACCGTAGGTAGCTGCTTCACGGAGAAAGGCGATATGGCCGCTATGCAAAAGGTCGAAACACCCGCTCACAAAGACTTTTTTCGGCATGCGCGTTGTTCTCCTTAGTTAGTTGGGTCGTCGTCCGATTATTGTAGGAATTATATCGATCAATTTTACCGAGAAATGGATATCCTCATCGATCTTGATCGGGGAGCCTTTCAATTTCGCGAGCCAGTTGCCTCAATGGTGTCTGCAAATGTAAATACCCTCGCTCGTAGAAGCCTATATAACCCTGGTGCCGGCCGGCGTCCGGCAGATAGATTTCCACCTCCGCCTGCCTGGCTGCATCGATCGCTTGAGCTGCGTCGGCGTAGAGGCCGCGCCCCACCCCGGCGACCAGCGCCGCGCCCAGCAGGGTGGCTTCTGGCATAGACTGCACTTCCAGGCGACATCCCGAGACGTCTGCCTTGATCTGCATCCAATGGCGGTTGCGCGTCCCCCCACCAGATGCTGTGATCTGGCGGATGGTAGATCCTGTGGCCGTCTCGGCTGCCCGCCGGATGAACTCCACTTCATACGCTGTGCCTTCCAACACCGCCTTGGCGAGATCGGATCGCCCGTGGGTGCCGTTCAAGCCAGTGAAGGCCCCGCGAACTAATAGGTCAGTATGGGGTGAACCACTACCGGACAGGTAGGGGGAATACAGGATGCCGGTCGGACCTGGGGTGGCCCTCTCCAGGAGAGCGTCCAGCTCGGCGTAGGATAGGGGCGGCTCATCTAGGATGGCACGCAGCCATTCGACCGACCCGCCGGAAGCCGACAGGCCGCCCATCCAATAATTCCTCCCTTTGACCACATGGCAGCCATACACCAGGCCGGATCGCAGTTCATCTTCTCCCAGGGAGCGTTCCTCGAACCCACCGATCAACGCCTCTGCCGTCCCCATCGAATCGAATACCAGGCCAGGGTCGATTGCTCCTACGGCGAACGCGGCGCACACGTGGTCGTGCCCGGCGATGGACACCGGCGTTCTTATAGGCAGGCCAATGGACGCCGCTATATCTGATCCGATCCACCCTACCCTTATCCCGCTCGGTAGTGCGGTGGGGAAAACCCCAACATCCAACCCAAGATGTTGCAGCCAGGATTCGTCCCAGGTTTTTTGGTCGATGCGGAAAGCGTAGGTACGTCCAGCCAGGGAATAATCGGTTGCCATCACTCCGGTCAGACAGTAGGCAATGTAGTCGGCAGTCGAGAGCCAGGTTGCCTCTTGTGTTACGAACTTGTCTTGCTCCCGCAGCCAGAGCACCTTCGCCAAGCTGCACTTGAAGTTGGGACGGATGCCTGATCTTAAGAAACGCTCACGGTGATCCCCTTCCCGCATGAGCAGCTCTGCCTGGGGCGTGGCCGCCGGGTCGAACCAGGGGATCAACGGCGAACGCGCCGCGCCGCTCTTCCGGTCGACCAGCAGGCCGGTCTCAGCCATGCTGGCGATACCGATCGCGGAGATCGTGCCTACCTGCTCACAGCCCGCGATGACTTCGCGGATAGCTGCGGCGACCGCCGCCCACAGTTCCTGCGGTTCATAAAACGCGGTGCCCTCTGGCGAACGTCTCAAGGGTGTCAGCTTGCTGGAGAAACCGATCAGGTTCCCGTCCAGGCGGAACACCCCCGCTTTACAATGCGTTGTGCCAACATCGATTCCTAGTAGAGTACCTTCCAGAGCCATTGATGTCCCTGATGGATGAGGTGCCACACACTAATCCAGTCATAGTTCCTGGGCGGCACGCATTTGACCCTGTGCCCGACAGACACATGATTTTCCGCCAGCCTTGATTATAACAACCCTCTGGACGTCGCAGGATGTATCCTATGGTAAACTACGCTCTTAGAAGATCGTCTTGTTCTTCGATAAGATACCCATGCAAAAAATAGACCTGCTTATCATCGGCGGCGGGCCGGCCGGTCTGTCCACGGCTTTGCATCTGCTCCAGCGCGATCGGTCTTGGGCTGAGCGCATGGTATTGATCGAAAAAGCCACTCACCCGCGTCACAAGCTGTGTGGTGGTGCTCTAACCCGCCTGGGGCTGGTGGTGCTGAACGATTTAGGCCTTCCGTTGCCCTTGCCAGTTCCCCAGACCTGGGTCGAGGATGTGCGCTTCGTCTATGACGAGCGAACGATCCACATCCACGGCCGGCCGCAGTTGCTCGTTTTCCACCGCGCCGAGCTGGATGCTTACCTTGCTCAGCAAGCTCGCCAACGTGGGGCAGTCATCCACCAGGATGAGAATGTTGAGGGCCTGTCCATTGACTCACATGGAGTCAATGTGAAGACCTCCCGGGATACTTATTCTGCCCAAGTAGTGGTCGGTGCAGATGGGAGCAAAGGGGCTACCCGCCGCCTCCTGAGGGGTGGGGAGGCGAAGAGCAGAGTCGCCCGCGCTTTAGAGGTGACCACCCTCGCCCCGCTGAGCGCGCCGCAGTTCCTCGAACGTTACGCCTTATTCGACTTCACCGGAGTCCAAGAAGGATTACAAGGATATAGCTGGGATTTTCCTACCCTGATCGGTGGCCTCCCACACTTCAACCGGGGGGTCTACGATGCCCGCATTGCCTCCTCCCGGCCGCGCGCCAATTTGCCTGAGCTATTGAGCGATTCTCTCGCCTCATTAGGAGACAATCCCGCCAGGGTGGACCTGGAGGGCCATCCCCTCCACTGGTTTAGCCCACGGAACCGCTTCGCTGTGCCCCGCCTGCTGCTGGTCGGAGACGCGGCTGGGGTGGATCCGTTGTTTGGGGAGGGGATTGCCCCAGCCCTGGGATACGGAAAGGTGGCCGCTGAAGCGCTGCAGCATGCCTTCGTGAAGGATGATTTTTCATTCCGCGACTACCGCTGGCGCATCTTGCGTTCCGAGGTAGGCCGCTACCTGATCATCCGCTGGTGCGTGGCCTGGTGGAGCTACCGCCTGAGCGGAAAGTCCTGGTTCATGCACGCCTTATGGTCGTTCGGAGGCGCGCAGGCTGCCGTCTGGCCTGAGCCACAACCGCTCCCGGCGCCATCGCTTCCTGCGCAACCGTTCGACGCTCCGGCTGAATTGCTCGCTCAAGGTTCCGCCGATCCCAGACCGGTCGTTGAAGACCAGCCGCTATGACTGAATTTGCCAAATGAAGCCACGCCAGATTTTACTCACCAATGATGATGGTATCCAGTCGCCTGGGTTATGGATAGCTGCCAAAGCCCTTTCAGAGTTGGGGTTTGTCCACGTCGTCGCCCCCCGCGACCAATTTTCCGGCGCCGGTCGCAGCCTGCCGATAACCTCAGATGGGCTGATCCAATCTAGGTTGCTGCAGGTAAACGGCCAGGCATGGACGGTGTACGCGGTGGGAGGCACGCCCGCCCAGGCTGTCCAGCATGCTGTGCTGGAGGTCCTGCCAGAGCCGCCTGACCTGGTCGTCTCTGGCATCAATTACGGGGAAAACCTTGGAACAGGGGTCACGGTCTCAGGAACGGTTGGGGCAGCTTTAGAAGCCGCCTCCCTGGGTATTCCAGCTTTGGCCATCTCCCTGGAGACTGAACGGGAATTCCACCTGTCCTACTCGCCGGAAGTAGACTTCTCAACCGCCTCTTATTTCGCTTGCTATTTCGGAGAATTGCTCATCGAACACCGCCTGCCGGCCGATGTCGCTGTGCTCAAAGTCGATGTGCCTTCCGACGCAACCCCGCAAACCCCTTGGGAGATCACTCGTCTGTCGCACATCCGTTACTATATCCCCACTCCGCCGGAAAGAGAGAAATGGGACCAGCCTGGTATTGTTGGTTACCGCGTGACCGGTGACCCAGAGCAGGACATCCGCGACTCGGATGTGTATGCAGTGCGCGTCAAGCGTGTCGTCTCGGTGACGCCACTCAGCCTTGACTTGACCGCCCGGGTGGATTTCAAAGAACTTGAAAACTTGCTCCGGAGGGAATAGCCCCTTAATTCACTTTTTACGGATCACTTTTTATGTCTCAATTCCCCTATTGATCAACTCCAACAACACCGGGTGAAGATAAGGATTGGCCGCCAGGATGGATTGCGGCGCGGTCATGTACTCCGGGTCGCCGTGCAAGTTAGTGACGATCGCCCCAGCTTCCTGGGCGATTAACCCGCCAGCCGCGATGTCCCACGGGCTGAGCCGGATTTCCCAATACCCATCTAAACGTCCGGCAGCCACATAACACAAGTCCTGGGCTGCGGAGCCCATGTTGCGCACGCCTTGAACGAGCCTGGAAACACGCGTAAAGTTCGCCAGATTGTTGTTCGGATTGGTGCGGATATCATAGGGGAAACCAGTCCCCAGCAGGCTCCTGCGCAGCTCTTTTGTTTCCGAAACTTTGATGGACTCTCCATTTAACCAGGCTCCTTGCCCGCGTTCGGCGCTGAAGCATTCTTCCTCGATCGGACCGTAAATTACGCCCAACTTAACCAATCCGTCTTCGGCGAAGGCGATTGAAACCGTAAAGAGTGGCACCCCATGGGCGTAATTCAGCGTGCCGTCCAGTGGATCGACAAACCAGACTTGCTGGTTATTCCCCTCCAGGTGACCGCTCTCCTCAGTGACCAGGGTGTGTCTGGGAAAGCGTCTCCTTATTTCTCCCAGGATAAAAGCCTCCGTGCGATGATCCACCTCGGTGACCAGATCGATCTCACCTTTAAGGTCCACATGGAGTTTAGGCCCATAGCCAGGACGCCGCTGGTAGCTGGCGCGCACAATTTCACCTGCCTGACGAGCCAGGTTTTCTAGATCGAATAAATTTGGGCTCATTGGCGCTCTTCGATCTGGTGGTAAAGGTCGTCTAGTTCGCCCTGGATCTGGCTATGGTGGTCACGGGCTTCATCCAGCAGGGCCTGAAATGCTGGTTTCTGCGCGGCGGGTAAGGTCTCTAACAGGCGCTCCATGCGGGTGATTTGAGTGCTTTTATGGCGCATTTTAACTTCCAATCGCCTGCGGTATCCTTGCAGAAATTCCTCTTCCTCTAAAGGTGGCGGTAATAAAGGCGGTGTGGCAGTCAAGACCTCCGCTATGGTGAGTAGAAACTCCTCGGTATCCACTGGCTTTTCTAGAAAGCGTACTGCCCCCAGACTCAGGGCAAAGTTTTTATCCTCCGGGGTGATGTAGGTGGCAGAGAGAAAAATGATCGGAATCTGGCTGGTCTTAGGATCTCGGCGCAATTTGAAGGCCAGGGCAAATCCATCCATTTTGGGCATAAGGATATCTGTGATAATCAAAGACGGCACTTCATTGGTGATCCTCTCGAGCGCCTCCTGGCCATCGCAGGCAGTGACCACGGGGTAACCCTTGAAACGTAGGGTCACTTCCAGCAGTTCCAGGATGTTGGGCACGTCTTCGACGATCAGCAGCGGGCCGTAGGGAAGGTTCATGCGGGAGATTCTAGCCGGTTTCCCAGACCAGAGCAAGTCACAGAATTGAAAGTTCACTTCCTTTGTTCGTCCTTTGTCAATCGTCAACAGTCTATTGCTCCCCGCTGTCTTCGGCAGCCAGCCGGGAGTAGAAGCCTGCCAGGAAGCGGTGGCGGTCTTCTGCTAAGGCGCGCGCCGTGGAAGTATGCAGCCGGTCTTTGATCTTGCTCAACTTGAAGAGATACTCGTGATAAGAGCTGTGTGCTTCCCCAGGTTCTTTTTCACCGGTTGCCAGGAAACGCGCGGAGGGTTCGGCGTAAATCGGTTGGCCAGCGACGATGGCATAGGCCACAACGCGCACGATGCCGATCGCTCCGAGCACGTCCAGCTTATCGGCGTCGAACAGGATCTTGGCTTCCAGGGTGCGCGGTGGTTCGGAATCGTCGCGGAAGCGGTGGGCGCGGATACAGTGTTGCACGGCAGCGATCTTCTCCTCTGGCCATCCTTCGGTCTGGAGAACCCGGCGTGCGAAATCCGCCGAGGCATGTTGGTGGTTGTAACGACCTAGGTCGCCGCCGGCCGTGGCGCTGCCCTGGGCGTCATGCAGCAAGGCAGCTGCGCGCACGATTTCTAGATCAGCTCCCTCGATTCGTGCCAGACGCTCGGCCATGCGGTAGACGCGCAGCACGTGGTCAAAACCATGCACGGGATCGTCATCGGGATACCAGGCGCGAGCGGTTTCAATGGTAGGCATCAATTCACCTTCGGATGATCTTGCCCTTTTTAATCACGGTATCCACCAGGTTTACCCCAAATCGATACCCCAGATGGCGGTAGTCGGGAACATCCAGGAAAAGGATATCCGCCTGTTTGCCAGGTTCGAGCGAGCCGACCTGACCAGCGCGGCTGACCGCCGCCGCGGCGTTGATCGTGGCGGCGGCGATCGCCTGGGCTGGGGTCAGCCGCATATACCGGCAGGCCAAAGCGATGGCAAACTGCATGTTCCCACACCAGGCCGTCCCCGGGTTGAGGTCGGTCGCCAGAGCCAGCATGCCACCTGCCTCCAGGATGGCCTGGGCAGGGGTGTAATGGCTTTCCGCCAGGCCGAAGGGTGTGCACGGCAAGGCCACTGCGACAGTATCGCTCTTTGCCAGCGTAAGGATGTCGTCTAGCGATGTGGTGACCAAATGATCAGCGGAAACCGCCCCCAGCTCGGCAGCCAGCGCCGCGCCGCCCAGGTTGTCGAACTCGTCGGCGTGGATCTTGAGCGGGAAACCCAGGTTACGCGCGGTTTGCAGGATGCGGCGGGATTGCTCCAGGCTGAAGGCTCCAGTTTCACAGAAGGCGTCCACGAAGGGCAGCGACCGTTCAGGGGCATTGTCTCCCCACCAGGCGCGTACAGTGGGCAGCATCGTTGTGCACAAGTGACGCGTATACCCGTCTGGATCGCCTTTGAACTGCGGGGCGACGGCGTGGGCGCCCAGGAAGGTGATCGCCAGGTCGAGCGGCCCTTGTCGGTCAAGAAAGAGCAGCGCTTGCAGCATCCGGATTTCGGTCTCGGTCTCCAAGCCATAGCCCGTTTTGGCCTCCGCAGTGGTCGTCCCGTGGGCCAGCATCGATCGCAGGCGCGGCCGCGTCTCTGCAAGTAAAGTCTCCAGGGAAGCGGCACGCGTGGCACGCACCGTAGAGAGGATCCCACCGCCGGACGCCAGGATCTCCAGGTAGGTTTTCCCTTGCAGGCGAATCTCGAACTCTGCCGCGCGGTCGCCGGCCCAGATCGGGTGCGTATGCGGGTCGACAAAGCCCGGCATGACCACCCGCCCCGAGGCGTCGAGAACCGGCTCGTTTGGATAAGCTGCTCGCAGCTCAGCGCTAAGACCCACGGCAGCGATCGCTTCGCCCTGGATGAGCACCGCGCCATCATCAATGATGCCTAAGCGGCCCAGATCGGCCCCGCGCTGCGGCCCGCCGGCCAGGGTGAGCAGTTGGGAAGCGGAGTGGATGAGCATAGTGGTGGGTACTCAGCGAAAGTGGCCAGTTTGTCAGTCGTTAGTGGGCAGAAGATTGAGTGCTGAGAGTAAGAAGTATGGGAATTTTACCATCTCGCGGCTTGCCTGGACGAGGTGAAGGCATTCTGGGTATAAATGGATAAGAGATATCCGAACCGGGGTAAAATACACAATATCACTAATGGAGGGCACTCGTATGGAACAAGATTTTCGTGTCGAACGCGACTCGCTGGGCGAGGTGCATGTCCCCGCGAACGCCCTGTACGGCGCCCAGACACAACGGGCGGTGCAGAACTTCCCGGTTTCCGGCCTGCGCCCCTGGCGGGCGTTTATCTGGGCTATGGCGACTATCAAGCGCGCCGCGGCCGGGGTCAATCTTGACCTGGGGCTGCTCGACGCGGAACGCGCGGCAGCCATCGTCCAGGCTGCGCAGGAAGTGATTGACGGTCAATGGGATGACCAGTTTATCGTCGATCCTTTCCAGGCCGGAGCCGGCACCAGCCACAACATGAACGCCAACGAGGTGATCGCTAACCGGGCCACCCAGATCCTGGGAGGGAAACTGGCAGAATACCGCGTCCACCCGAACGACCACGTCAACATGGCTCAGTCGACCAACGATACCATTCCGACCGCCATCCGGCTGGGTTGCCTGTGGCGATTGGAAGAATTGCTGGAAGCTGTTCAAGGTCTGGCGAACGCCTTGCGCCAGAAAGCTGGAGAATTCGACGAGATCATCAAATCGGGGCGCACACATCTCCAAGACGCCGTGCCGGTGCGCCTGGGCCAGGAATTCGCGGCTTACGCCCGGGCAGTCGAACGCGACGGCGAGCGTATCCGCCGCGCCGCGGAGGGGCTGCGCCGGCTGGGGATCGGCGGTACAGCTACCGGCTCGGGTTTGAACGCCCACCCGGAATACCACCCACGCATGGTGCGGCGGCTCTCCCAGTTGACCGGCCTTGAGCTGTATACCTGCGATGACCTGTTCGAAGCCATGCAGTCCATGGCCGACGCGGCCGAGTTCTCGGCTGCCATGCGCACTCTGGCGATCACCCTGACCCGCGTCGCCAATGATTTCCGTTTATTAGCTTCTGGCCCATCCACTGGGCTGGACGAGATCCGCCTGCCGACCGTTCAGCCCGGCTCCAGTATCATGCCAGGCAAGGTCAACCCGGTGCTGGCCGAGATGTTAAATATGGCCATGTTCCATGTGCAAGGTTGCGACCACACCGTGGCCCTGGCCGCTCAGGCTGGGCAGTTGGAACTCAACGTTATGATGCCGATCATCGCCCATAACCTGTTCGAGATGATTCAAGTCTCTATTGGGGCAATCCGAACTTTCACTGAGAAATGCGTGCGAGGCGTGCAAGCTAACCGAAAAAAAGCAGAAGGTTGGTTGGAGAAGAATGCCATCCTCGTCACAGCGCTCAACCCATTGATTGGATATGCCGCCGGCGCAGCCTTGGTCAAGGAAGCGCTTGCCCGGGATGTGACTATCCGCCAGCTGGCCGTGGAAAAAGCGATATCAGGAGCTCTACATCACGTTTCTGAAGACCGGTTGGTCAGCGTGCAGGAGATCGAATCCGCCTTGGGCGACTTACGTCGCCTGACCGAGGGTGGCATCGTTGGGAGAAGTGGAGGAGGGTAGACCTGTTAACCGGTTGGTGAAGTTGGGCGCGCGGCCAGTGCCGCGCCGACAATCCCAGCCTCGTTGAGCAACTGCGCCGGAAGGACTTCGGCCTGAACGGTCAAATAGGGGAAAAACAAGGCATCCTTTTTACTGGCCCCCCCACCCAGGATGATCAAGTCAGGCCAGACGAGTCTTTCCAAGGTTCGCAAGAACCTGTCAAAGTGGCGCGCCCATTGTTTCCAGGACATTTTCTCACGTTGGCGAGCCGCGTCCGAAGCTTTAAGTTCGGCATCCTTTCCGTCGATCTCCAGATGGCCGAGCTCACAGTTGGGGAGCAGATGTCCATTTGTAAACAACGCCGTGCCCAGGCCGGTGCCAATCGTGACAACCAGCACCACACCCATGCGGTCACGCCCGGCTCCAAATGCCATCTCGGCCAGTCCTGCGGCATCCGCATCGTTGATCGCCGCGACCGGGCATCCAGTCACTTCACTGATCAAGGTCCCGGAATCTGTGCCGATCCAATCTTTATGGATATTGGCTGCGGTGAAAACCACACCGTTGCGTACGACGGATGGGAAGCCACAGCCGATCGGTCCTTGCCAGTTGAAATGCTTTCCGATCTCAGCGATGGCTTTGGCCATCGGGCGTGGTTTAGACGGTTTTGGCGTTGGCAATCGAAAGCGGGGAGCAAGCAGGGCTCCCGTGTTTGTATCGACCGGTGCGCCCTTAATCCCCGAACCGCCAATATCCACACCCAAAATCTCCATCAAAACCTCCTTTTGATATGACACTGATCTATCCAATTAAGCTCGCCGCAGGTCTGCGCTTCTCTTACGGGAGGAAGCGAGATGACTTCGGTCAGGCAACCTAGTAGAATTAGATTATATCTGCTTTAGAAATTCCTCGTTGCCACTGGGAATACCGTTATTGAGTATTGCTCATTTGCAATTACAATGTTAAAAACCGTCGCGCAGGTCGTCGGCTTTATTCTTCCGCCTTCAACTACCTTGTCAGGCTGGATTGACAATAAAGACAGTTCCCCGTAAAATCGACGCATGTTCGAGGGGAGTTTATTGTTTTATTTGTGCATTCTCATCCCAATAGTTCGACCAAAGGAGGAACCGTGGAAAAACCATCCCTAGTTCAAACCCAGTTGGAAGGCGAGGTATTTTACCCTTCACCCGATATCGTATCAGCCGCCTACGTCCAAGAGTACGAGGCGCTCTATCAACGCTCCCTCGAGGACCCTGAAGCCTTCTGGGCGGAGCGCGCTGAGGAGCTTGAGTGGACTAAGAAATGGGATAGAGTGCTTGACGATAGTAATCCACCCTTCTTTAAATGGTTTGTGGGTGGAATGACCAACATCGTCCAAAATGCCCTCGACAGGCATGTCAAAACTTACCGCAAGAATAAACTTGCCTTGATCTGGGAAGGCGAGCCGGGCGACATGCGATCTTTTTCTTACCATGCTCTCAATCGTGAAGTGTGTAAATTCGCTAACGTGCTCAAGAGCATGGGTGTCAAGAAAGGCGACATCGTTACAATCTACTTGCCGCGCATCCCGGAGCAGGTAATCGCCATGCTCGCTTGCGCCAAGCTCGGCGCGCCGCACAGTGTGGTATATGGTGGCTTCAGCGTGGAAGCGCTGGCTGAACGGATCGAAGACGCCCAAAGCCGTGTGTTAGTTACTGCTGATGGCGGCTGGTTGCGCGGCAAAATTGTGCCCCTTAAAGATATTGCTGACGAAGCCATGGCTCGCCAGCCAACAATTGAAAGTTGTATCGTCGTCAAGCGCACCGGACAGGACATATTCATGGAGCCAGGGCGCGACTATTGGTATCACGATTTGATCAGCCTGCCCATCGCCAACACACTTTGCTCCACCGAGCCAATGGATGCTGAAGATCCGCTCTTTATCCTGTATACCTCAGGCACCACCGGTCGCCCCAAAGGCGTTCTGCACACCCACGGCGGTTACATGGTCTTCATCTACACCACATTGAAATATGTCTTCGACATCAAAGATGAAGACCGCTGGTGGTGCGCCGCCGATCCAGGCTGGGTTACCGGGCATAGCTATATCGTCTATGGCCCACTTTTGAACGGTGCGACCAGTTTCATGTATGAAGGAGCGCCCACCCATCCTTATCCCAATCGCTGGTGGCGCATGGTTGAAAACTATAGCATCACAGTTCTTTATACTGCTCCAACTGCGATCCGCGGCCTGATGCGTTTTGGGGAGGCCTGGGCTAACCGCCACGATCTGAGTAGCCTGCGCCTGCTGGGGAGCGTTGGTGAGCCAATCAACCCAGAGGCCTGGAAATGGTACTATACAGTGGTGGGTAAAGAACGATGCCCAATCATGGACACCTGGTGGCAAACAGAAACGGGCGGTTTCATGATCACACCCTTGCCCATTACTCCTCTCAAGCCAGGCTCAGCCACCCGGCCATTTTTTGGAATTGATGTCGACGTCGTTAATGAAGAAGGCCATGCAGTACCTGCCGGAGAGGAAGGTTACCTCGTCATCAAGCGACCCTGGCCGGGAATGTTACGCACAATTTACCGCGACCCAGAGCGTTACCAGCAACAATATTGGAGTAAATTTAAATCCATGTATCAGACCGGCGACTCGGCTCGCAAGGACAAGGATGGCTACGTGTGGATCATCGGGCGCATGGATGATGTGATCAAGGTCTCTGGATATCGCCTTGGGACAGCTGAAGTGGAGAGCGCTTTGGTGAGCCACTCAGCGGTCGCCGAAGCGGCCGCGATTGGTCTCCCTCATGAAATTAAAGGGAATGCCATTCATGCATTTGTTATCCTGCGCACGGGTGTAGAAAAAAGCGAGAAGCTGGCTGAGGAACTGCGCCAGCATGTCGCCCACGAGATCGGCCCCATTGCCAGGCCGGAAGATATTACTTTCGTGGATAGCCTGCCCAAAACACGCAGTGGCAAAATCATGCGTCGCCTGCTCAAGGCGCGTGCCCTGGGACAGCCAGAAGGAGATATCAGCACTCTGGAGGATTAAGGCCTCTCAAAGAACGTAAAAATTCTTGGATTCTAACCAAACGCGGCAGGAAGCCACTGAAAGGTTGCGTGTATCGCTTGACAAAACCCAGATTATAGATATACTCACTGAGTGAGTATATCTAAATGGCTTCCAAAACACCCTACATAGGGCCGCTTTCCCCTGAATTCGCCTTGCTCGGTCTGTTATCACAGGAGTCCGCGCATGGGTACGAACTACACCAAAGGCTAGTTACCGATCTGCGCCAGGTATGGCATGTCAGCCTGAGCCAGACTTACAATATCCTCAATCGCCTGGAAGAGAGAGGCTATATCTCGGGTACATTCCAGGAACAAGAGAAGCTCCCCGCTCGGCGCCGTTTCCAACTTACTCCCGCCGGACAGCAGCGCTTCAACCAATGGCTGCATACGCCAAGCCGCTGTACCGTTCGGGCCATCCGGGTCGAATTCATCACCCGGTTGTATTTTGCGCGGGCAACCAGTCCTGAGCTCGCCCTCGACCTGATTGACGCGCAGGTTGTTGAAACAAGTTCCGGTCTAGAACGATTAAAAACCCTCCTGGACGAGATCCCCGCAGAAGACACTTTCAACCGGCTGGGTGTGGATCTTAGAGTCCGCCAGCTGGCTTCCATCCTCGAGTGGCTGTCCCATTGCCGTGCAACGATCTTACAATCTTGATGCCTTAAAATTTTTGGGGAATGAAATGCACACTCGCTTCTTGTGTGGGATTTTGCTCTGCTTCATCGGAATATCGGCCTGCACACCGGCGACCCACAGTTTGGTTAACTCGTCTCCTGAGACCTATGCGAATACCGCTGGCCAACTGTTGACAGTCTTTGCCGCTGCCTCGCTCAGCGAGGCATTCACCGAACTCGGGGACCACTTCTTGGAAGAGAACCCGGGAGAGAAAATCACTTTCAACTTTGCCGGGTCCCAACAATTAGCGCAGCAGCTGGCCCAGGGAGCCCCAGCGGATATCTTCGCCAGCGCTGACCGGGAACAAATGGACGTGGTGATCCAGGCAGGGCGTGTATCCGGCGGGAGCCTGCAGCCGTTTGCTCAGAATCGTCTGGTGTTGATCTTTCCCAAAGAGAATCCAGCTGGCTTGGTGCAACTTGAGGATCTGACCAAGCCCGGCCTCAAGCTGATCCTGGCTGCCGAAGCAGCCCCGGTGGGGCGCTATTCCCTGGATTTTCTGGAGAAAGCCAGCCAAGACTCATCTTTTGGATCTGGTTTCAAGGATGATGTGCTGAAAAACGTTGTGTCCTATGAAGAGAATGTGCGCGCCGTTCTCAGCAAGGTGATCCTTGGAGAAGCAGATGCCGGCATCGTCTATGCGAGCGATATCTCCCGGGCAAACTATGAAAAGGTCGGCTCTCTGGAGATTCCCGACGATCTGAACATACTGGCAGATTACTACCTCGCCCCGATCAGTGATAGCCAAACTCCTAACCTGGCAAAGAATTTTATAGCCTTTGTGCTTTCTTCAACCGGTCAGGATATCCTGGCAAGTTATGGGTTGATCCCGGTGCGGTAAAATGGCCACGCCCACACTTAACGGCTCGCCTCCCTCTCCCCCACCCCGGCCGCAGCTGAGTGGTTTGTGGCGGGCGTTGAGCTTGCCGATGCTGGTCTTTCTCAGTTTGCCTTTGCTGGCGTTATTTCTGCGCATCGCTCCAGCTCGTTTGATCGCTAACCTCGGTGAGCCTTATGTCTTACAGGCGATCGCATTAAGTTTGGCCACAACTATTGTGACCACCTTGATCATCATTTTGGGTGGCACACCAGTGGCTTATTCCCTCGCCCGGCGCCAATACCGCTTCAGGCGCGCCATCGACACATTGATCGATCTTCCTACCGTTTTACCGCCAGCTGTGGCAGGGGTCGCCCTGCTGATGGCCTTTGGCCGGCGGGGTATCCTGGGAGGCCTGATAGACGATTTGGGCATCCACATTGCTTTCACTCCCATCGCCGTTGTCCTGGCTCAGCTTTTTATCGCTGCTCCCTTTTATATTAAATCGGCGACGCTGGGATTCACCTCCATCGACACCGAGCTCGAACAGGCCGCCTCACTGGATGGCGCCAGCAGTTCTCAGGTCTTTCGTTATGTGACCATCCCCCTCTCGTGGTCTGCCCTGCTTGGGGGTAGCGTGATGAGCTGGGCGCGCGCCCTCGGTGAGTTCGGTGCCACTATCATCTTCGCCGGAAATTTCCCAGGCCGCACCCAAACCATGCCCCTGGCGATCTACATCGGCTTCGAATTGGATTTGGAGGTAGCCCTGACGCTTTCGGTGATCTTGATCCTTTTCTCGTTTATTGCTTTGATCATCGCCAAAGGAATCCTTCACCGAGACTGGATCTGAAAGGTAAACCCATCTGTAAATCAGCCCAAGAACGCTGTTTAATCCTGCCCAGCGCGTGACCTTGTCGAATTACACTTTACCTACATCGCACAATCTGGACGCTATCCATCCCTAAAAAGTCAGGTCCGTCGATGGTCGACCCGGTCAGACGGGCGGAAGTATCTGTGCATACAAAGCCCGTCTCAGCCGTCTTGAAATGAAGCACCAGGTCGATATCCCCATCGCCATCGACATCTTCATATCCAGCCAAATCGCGTGGAGCAGCCCCGTCTGGTCCAAACCTGACCGTGTTAGGGTCAACATTGGTAGCATCAAAGGATTCATCCGAGAGGATGGCAACTGGAACCACACCATGGTTGTTTAGGTTAATGCTGTTTGGATCAGATCCGGGTTTGATATCGATCTGGACCCGAAGAGGTCTCACGACGATGAAATTATATGGGTCGCCCTGGGTGTACGGTTCTGGTGGACAGGTATAAGGAATCTCATCCAGCCACACGATTCTCCCTTCGTTATCATATCCGGTGAGCCAGAAGTGGATAAGTCTCCATCCTGAGAGCGAAGATGGAAGGAGAGGAATCTCGCCAAGCATCGTTCCATTGTCGATCTGCATTGGCGAAACAAGGAAAGTGATATTATCGTATGAGTAGGTTATTGTCACACTTGTGATGGGTGAATCTGGCAGGAGATCTGCCTTCACAGGAAATGGACCCAGAGATGTAGTGCGGGGATAAAGATCAATTCTGGCGTCTGGGCGCCGGTACCACGCTCCGTCAACCAGGACGGATACGTATATAATGTCCCCCTCATCGCAAGTTGGGCTTTCTGCAGCCTCGCTGAAAATGGTCGGCAGGAACGCCAGCAGGCAGACCACCGTCGGCAGGAAGTGGATCTCGATGGCGGCGTACGTCGTCAGGTGGAACGCCGCCAGCGTCCCCAGCCCGACGGCCGACTTCAGCGAGCCGGACCACTTCGTCCCCGCTTCC